>Ga0302171_10000129_pt1 | contig 15210 bp, 17 predicted proteins | sample I_Fen_N2_2_FD_193495 | JGI IMG/M metagenome (GOLD analysis project Ga0302171, IMG submission 193495) | Peat permafrost microbial communities from Stordalen Mire near Abisko, Sweden - I_Fen_N2_2 | ecosystem: Environmental > Terrestrial > Soil > Wetlands > Permafrost | place: Sweden: Abisko... | reverse complement strand
TGCACGTTTTCGCGGATGATGCGGTGCGTCTCGGCAGTGGTGAACGCGATGTAGCACGGCACCTGCGTGTCATGATGGGCCACCTGCTTGGTGCGAAAACTGAAAGGCGTCGGGTCCGCATCGCCGGGCTGAGCTTCGAACTTCGACCAGTCAATTGTCCGGCCGTCGAGCCGCGGCGGAGTTCCCGTCTTCAACCGGCATCCGCGCAAGCCCAGCTTCTTCAGCGCTTCGCCCAGCAGAACCGCCGCAGGTTCTCCGGAACGTCCGGCGGCGTATTGTTGTTCGCCGCAGTGAATCAGGCCATTGAGGAATGTTCCGGTCGTGATGATCACGGCGTCGGCGGAAACGCGGCGCCCGTCGCGGAGAAGAATGCCGCGGATGGTGCAGTTCTCAGTTCTCAGTTCTCGGTTCTCAGTGTTTAGGGTTTGACCGGACGGCTGATGGCTGACGGCTGGCGGCTCGACAATCACATCCGTCACTTCCGCCTGCTTGATCTTCAAATTCGGCTGCGACTCCAGCACCTCGCGTATCTTCAGGCGATAGGCCTGCTTGTCGCACTGCGCCCGCGGCGACCACACCGCCGGGCCACGTGAAGTGTTCAGCAGGCGAAACTGGATTCCGACCGCGTCGGTGATCTCGCCCATGATGCCGCCCAGCGCGTCCACCTCGCGGACAAGATGTCCCTTGGCAATGCCGCCGATCGCCGGGTTGCACGACATCTGGGCGATCAGGTCGATATTCAGAGTGAACAGCGCGGTCTTCAGGCCCATGCGAGCAGCGGCCATCGCAGCCTCGCATCCGGCATGCCCGGCGCCCACCACAACCACCTCGAAATGTTCGTTAAACGGCTGCATTCACAATAGTTTCAGAACCCACGATCCGGCGGGAACAACACTTATAGCATTGTAACAATGTCCCTCCGAAGCCATCCTCCTCCGCCTTGTCATCCCCCAGTACACACCGTATATTGAAAACTCCGAGGTGATCGATGGAAACCGGTGTCTTCCTTTCTCGACTCGACGACTGCATTCATAAATACGATCTGCTCTGCCATCCTTTTTACAAAGCATGGTCTGCGGGAGAACTTACCCGCGACAACTTGCGTGAATACGCCGAGGACTACTATCACCACGTGGAGGCCTTCCCCACCTACCTGGCCGAACTGGGCATCCGGTTGGAGGATGGCGAACTGCGGCGCGCGGTCCTGGCCAATATGCAGGACGAAAAGGGCGGCGAGAACGCGTACGGCGAACCCGATCCCACGCACGCCGAGCTTTGGCTTGATTTCGTGGAGGGCATGGGCGGAAACCGTCTTCCCGCCCGCCAGCCGGTTGCCGAAATTCGCAAGCTGATTGCATCGTTTCACCGGGTAGCCAGCGACGGTTCGCCAGAAGAAGCGCTGGCGGCTTTCTATGCCTATGAGTCGCAAGTGCCGCGCGTGGCGCAGGAAAAAGACCGCGGATTGCGCGAGCTGTACGGAGCCAACGAGAGGACTCGCCGATATTTCACACTGCACACCACCGCCGACGTGTATCACTCGCAGGTGTGGCGCAAGCAACTGGAGAAGCGCATCAAGGCCAATCCGAAGGCGGCCGAGAAAGCCCTGGCTGCCGCTGAGAACGCGGCCCTGGCGCTCTGGAAGGCCCTGGACGGCGTGGAAGCGCGGCGGCAGACGAAAGTGGCAGCATAAACACTCTGCTGCACTAGTTTCGAGATGCCAACTACCCTGCTAGGTGTTTGGGGCCAGTTGTTCATGGTCCAGGTCTTGCTCGTGGCTCCCGCGCTTGGGATCGTGAGTTACATTCGCATTCGACGAGGCAAACCTCTTCCTCCGAAGCGGGACCGCTATCGCCGGGGAATCATCTTTCAATTTGTTTTTCTCCTGTTGATCTTCCTGGCCGCCCGGGAAGAACAAGTTCCAATGATTGCGGGACCTTTCCCAGCCTTGACCCCATGGCTGCTGGCCGCCGGTTTCCTCGTGATTTTCGGACTGCGTTTGCGGCAGGCGTGGCCGAAACTGACCTCGGAGCGGCTGGTGCGGGCCCGCATCATTCTCCCCGACGACCCTTCCCTGATGCGGATGTGGGTGGTGATTTCCGCCATGGCCGGAATTACGGAGGAATGTGCGTATCGCGGTCTCGCTTTCCGGTTCCTCACCGACAACGGTGCCTCTGTTTGGCCCGCGCTGCTGCTGTGCATCACGACATTCGCCATTGCGCACATGGCGCAGGGATGGCGCGGCGTACTCGCCACTGGAATCGTTGCCGCCCTCATGCACGGCGTGGTGTATCTGACACAATCGCTCTATCTGGCAATCGTTGTTCACGCGGTCTACGATTTGATGGTGGGCGTGATTGCCATGCCCATTCTCAGCAATTTCGCCAAGACTCAGACGCTCGCTCATCCGGCGGAAGCGTAACGATATGCCCCGACCCATCCCCATCCGCGCACATGGCGCAGCCGAAGAAACTGTCGAGTTCAAGCACACGCTCAGCGCGCATCACCCAGAGTTGCCACCGGTGTATTCCACCCCCGACATGATCCGGCTCATGGAAACGGCCTGCTTCCACGCGCTCCAACCATTCTGCGATGAAGGCGAGATCACGGTGGGCACAGCAATTCATGTGGAGCACCGGGTGGCGACCGGCGTCGGGATGCGCGTCCGCGCGGAAGCGGTGCTCGAGTCTTTCGACGGCCGCTTCTACACCATGCGCGTGACCGCGCACGACGGCATTCAGGAAATTGGCGGCGGCACCATCGGCCGGGCAGTCGTCAACCTGCCCAAGTTCATGCAGCGTCTGAAGGAGAAATCCGGCGGGCGTTGAGTCCTCTGGCTTGTATCAGGGCATCGCTTTAGCGATGCCGCAAGTCCGCCACTCAGAATTAGCCCCTTCAGGGGCTGGAACCGTTACCCGAACTCGCGCGAGAATCATCTATGAATTCCCAAACCGAAAAAGCCATGCAATTTCGCCAGCTTCATCGTGGGCCGCAAGCGCTGGTGCTACCAAATGTCTGGGACGTGGCCAGCGCCCGCATTGTTGAAGAAGCAGGCTTCCCGGCGATTGCGACCACCTCGGCCGGCATCGCCTATTCGCTCGGCTATCCCGACGGTCAGCACATCTCGCGCGAGGAGATGGTCGCCCGCGTCGCGCGCATTGCCCGCGCCGTGAAAGTGCCGGTCACGGCGGACATCGAAGCCGGCTACGGTTCCAGTCCCGAAGATGCGGCGAAGACCACGCGTGAACTGGTCCAGGCGGGAGCGGTCGGAATGAATCTCGAGGATACAAGCGGCGATCCGGAGCACCCCTTGCTCGATTTGCAATTGGCGGTTGCGAAGATCAAGGCGGTACGAGTGGCCGCTGCCGAGTTACGCGTGCCGATGGTCGTCAATGCGCGTACCGATGTGTACTTGTTGCCCGGGGATCCTGATACCCAATACTCGGAAGCGCTGCGGCGGCTGACTGCGTACCGCGATGCGGGCGCGGATTGCGTGTTTGCCCCGGGACTGAAAGATGCCGAGACCATTGGGCGGCTGGTGAACGCCGTCCAGTGCCCTCTGAATATTCTTGCCGTGGCTGGAACGCCGTCGGTTCCTGAGCTCGAAAAACTGGGCGTGGCCCGGGTCAGCCTGGGTTCCAGTCCAATGCGGGCAACGCTCGGACTCCTGCGACGCATGGCCGAGGAATTGAAGACGGCGGGTACCTACAACGCGCTCGAAGGAGCCGTGCCCTACGCCGAAGTGAACCAGTTGTTAGGCGGAAAGCCGCCCGCTGAACATTAGAACTTCAAAGCATTCCGGTTCGTATCCTTCTCTGGGGAGACCTTCGCGAATGAAGAGAATCGTGAGAACGCTGTTTCTATTCATGTGCGTCGGCTTGGTTTCTTTGCCCGCTGCGGCGGCGGACGCCGCGGCCAAGAACAAAGCCGTGGCCCGACGCGTCTTCGAAGAGATTTTCAACCAGGGGAAGTTTCAGGTTGCAGACGAAATCTACGCAAAAGATTTCGTGAACCACGGGATCCACCGGAATGCCGACCTTCAAGAAGATCAAGCCGCAGCGCGCGGGGAGAAGAACGCGTTTCCGGATCTCAAGATGACCGTGAACCTCATGGCAGCCGAGGATGACTTGGTCACGGTGGTATGGACTCTTCGGGGAACACATACCGGCGCCGGAATCGGCCTACCTCCAACGGGAGTCAAACTTGAACTACGTGGCATCACAGTTTGGCGCATTGTCGATGGGAAAATTCGTGAGGAGTGGACCTCATTCGATCAACTGCAAGCTGCTCGCCAATTCGTGACACAGTTGAAGTGGCCGCTCCTGGGCTTCCTTTCCGCGGCAGTGATTCTTGGATGGGTACTTTGCAGGGTTATTCGAAGACCGAGGCGGACTCGGCTTGCAAACGCAACTTCATGAATCAGGCCGAATCAGGTCTTCGTCAAGTGATCGGGGGAAGACGGGACGGGGGCGCCCGTTTCTCCATCTTCGTTACGCGTTGACCAGATTCATCATGTGCTCCGGATAACGCATCCCCGCCGCTGCGCCCGTGGGAAACACTTCGTTTAAGCGACGCAGATCGTCGGATGAAAGCTCGATGTCGATCGCGGCCGCATTCTCCTCCAAATACTTGCGGCGCTTGGTGCCGGGGATGGGCACGATGTCGTCGCCCTGCGCCATCACGTAGGCCAGCGCGAGTTGCGACGGCTTGCAGCCTTTCTCGCCGGCCATCTCCTCAACACTCTTTACCAGGTCGAGATTCTTCTGGAAGTTCTCTCCCTGAAAGCGCGGAGAGAATCGGCGATAGTCGTCGGCTTCCAGGTCTTCGAACTTCTTGAACTGGCCGGTGAGGAAGCCTCGCCCCAGTGGGCTGTACGCGACGAACCCAATGTCGAGTTCGCGGCAAGTCGGCAGGATCTCCACCTCGGGATCGCGCGTCCAGAGCGAATACTCGGTCTGCAGCGCCGCAATCGGATGCACCTTCACGGCACGTCGCAGGGTCTGCACACCGGCCTCCGACAATCCGATATGGCGGACCTTGCCTTCCTCGACCAGTTCGGCCAGCGCGCCAACCGTCTCTTCTATCGGTGTATTGGGATCGACGCGATGCTGGTAGTAGAGATCAATGTAGTCGACGCCCAGGCGCTTCAAGCTTGCCTCGCAGGATTTCTTCACGTACTCCGGCTTGCCGCTGACGCCGCGCACATTGGGGTCTTTGGGGTCGCGAACGATTCCGAATTTCGTCGCCAGCACCACTTTGTCGCGCTTGCCTTTGATGGCGCGCCCGACCAGCTCTTCATTCTTGTGGGGCCCGTACACGTCGGCGGTATCGAGAAAAGTGATGCCGAGTTCGAGCGCGCGATGAATGGTCGCGATCGATTCGGCATCATCGCGTCCAGAGTAGAACTCGGACATACCCATGCAGCCCAGGCCGAGGGCGGAAACGCGCAGGCCAGAAGTGCCTAATTCGATGGATTTCATGATGGCTCCTTTCGAAAAAAAGAGGGGAGTCGCAAATGAAACGACGGACAACACTATGGATGCGGAAATGCGGGGACAGGATTCCTGATTCGGCCGCGGAGCCGTGTGGCGGAGAGCTGAGGTTCACTCCTCCGTCCTACATCGAGGAAGAGAGCGACCCGCTGGAAGCCTGCTTATTCACCTGCTCAAAGGCGGAGAGCAGTTTCATGCCATTGGACATGCGGTACAACGCATAAGCGTGGAAAGCTACGGCCAAGTAATCTTTGAACAACAGCAGGATGATGCCGTCGATCAGATAGAGACCCATGCCGGTAATCCAAGCCCACTTCTGCCCTTTGCGCGCAAAGTTCCAGAACAGAATGAGCACCCCGGCGATCATTCCGTTAATGATGAGGTCGAGTACGAGGCCAGCGGAGCCAGCCTGGTGCGCCACCGCATCCACTACCTGAGTGATGCCGAGCCCAAAAATGAAACGAATGCCAGTTTCCGTCATCGACAGGACGGAGTTCACCACGGACAACCCGGCAATCATGAGGAACCAGCTTGCGCTGCCCTTGAGCGCCTGCTCGATGCGGACTTTCTGCTCGACCAGGGCGTTCTGATTGTTGTTCGACTCCGGGGTAATGCCTAATCCGGGGGTTGTCATGAAGTTCTCCTGGTTAAGGTGCGTGGCCCGGGGAAGTCACCGGCAAGATAGCACAAGTTATGGCTACGAGCCATTGGCCTTGAGCTAAGCAATCAGCGAATCGTAATAAGTGGTTTGGCGGACGGCAGGACTTCCCCGATTTCGACCGCGGGAACGCCCGCACCCTGCAGCGCGGCCGCGAGCGCGCCCGCGTCGCCGGCAGAAACCGAGATCAGCAAGCCTCCAGCAGTCTGCGGATCGAACAGCAGAGTGCGGAGGTCGGCGGGAACGGATTTAGCGTAGCCAACCAGACACTCCGCGAAGTCGCGATTGGCCTTGAGGCCGCCCGGAATGTCCCCGGCGCGGATGCAGTCCATCTCTCCCTCAATTACGGGAATGTTGGCCGAGTGAAAGACGAGACTGACGTTCGAGGCCAGGGCCATCTCGCGAGCGTGACCAATCAGCCCAAAGCCGGTTACATCAGTAAGCGCATGCACCGCCCAGGTAGGCCCAGACGCCCCCGTCTGGGCAGCCGAGCGGAACTCGGCAGGACGGGTGAGGGCACCCGTCCCCACGTGTGCGTTGCTGGTGCCTTGGTCCGTGATTACTTCCGCAGCGATTTTGTTCAGAGTCGTCATCGACTTCACTGCCGCATCGATCCAGCCCTGCTTCGCTGTCCCTTTCTTGATCGCCGTCGAGATCACACCCGTCCCCAGTGCCTTGGTGAACAGCAGCCGGTCCCCTGCCTGTGCCCCCTGGTTGGCCAGCACCCGTTTGGGATGAACGACGCCGGTCACCGAGTACCCGAACTTGGTTTCATCATCGCGGATGCTGTGGCCGCCGACGACCGTGCATCCGGCTTCCATCATCTTTGACAGGCCCCCCGCCAGAATGCGTTCCAGAATCTCGATGTCGCCTTTCTCCGGGAAGCAAACCAGAGCAAGCGACGTAAGAGGCCGACCGCCCATGGCGTAGACGTCGCTCAGCGCGTTGGTGGCCGCGATCTGGCCGAAGGTGTAGGGGTCGTCCACGATGGGCGTAAAGAAATCCACCGTCTGGACGAGCGCCGTCTCAGGCGTGAGTAGATACACACCGGCGTCGTCGGCGTGATCGAAGCCGACTAGCACATTCGGATCCTGTTGCCGGGCTAATTTCCCAAGCACCGTGTCCAGCACCGCCGGACTCAGCTTGGACGCTCAACCCGCGGCTTTTACAGACTCCGTAAGACGGAATGGTTTTGCATCAGGCACGGGGAGATTGTACTGGAGAGGCGGAAAATAGAAGCGGGAAGTCAAAAGTAAGAAGTCAAATTGAAGAAGTAAAATCTCTTGAAGTCAGCTCTGCTACAGAAACCTTGGGCCTTTACCTCTGCAATCTGACCTCTGACCTCTGCAATTTCTCACTTCCACAGTCCCATCCCCGTCGCAGACCTCTCAACGCGTGCTTACGTTGGTGGTCCGCAGTTCCGGATATTCATGATTCCACTGCGCGGAGATGCTCTCGAAGGTGAGGCGGAAGGGTTTGCTCTGGCCGGGCGCGAGCGGCGACAGAGTCAGGTCCACGGCCTCATCGTATGGACCGTTCGTTCGCAGCACGTGAATCGGGAGTTCCTCCCGCTGTGCCGTTTGTCCCATATCGTCTTTGAAAGTGATCTGCACCACGGCGTGGGTCACGGTTTTGTCGCCCGCGTTGGTGACGGTGCCGTCAAGATAGCTGACCGTGGCGCCCACGAAGTTCTGCGCCGCACTGGTCTTCAGGTCAGAAAATTTCAGGTTGCCGGAGTATGCCGGCGGCTCCACCGGCTTGGGCCGCTCGCTGCGCAGCGCCAGCGCGAGCAGTCCGACGACCACGCCCACGATAACGACACCGATCAGAATGGGCCGCAGGCCGGAATCTTCTGATTGCATGGTCGGGTTGGGATTTCCCTGGATGAAACCGCCCATGGCCAAAATTGTACTACCCCGGTGGAATGCCAGCGTCCAACCTGCAAGACGGTCCGCCGCAAATGGGAAATCGCACGGGCCGGTGGCTCACAACGTGCCCATTAATTCGGCAGAGCCGCGAGTTTTTTGGCGGTCCGGCGTGTAAAAACCCAGCACATCAACTGACAACAAAAAAACGGTTAAGTATTTTCAACTACTTGCAACGGTGTTACGATGGCCGGGCAATTGCATATGACAATTAAGTAAAGAACCCAAGCAGGAGGCCTCCCCCATGTGGCGCCCTGATGAAGAGCCCATGCACCTGAATTGGATTGCGATTCTCTCTTATTCCGGATCGCTCGTAGTGAGCGTAGCCATTTGGACTGGCGTGTTCCGGATCTTCGCGAGCTTCGTGAAGTAGTCGGGCGTCCTTGCCTGAAGGACGGCCACGATCACCGATCGTAGTGCAGCAACGAAAAGACGTCGTAGTGTGTGAGCTTCTCCCGCCCTTTCAGAAAGTCTAATTCCACCACAAACGCGAGCCCTGCAATCTGCGCTCCCAGGCCGTGCGCCAGCTCCGCCGTGGCTGCCGCCGTCCCGCCGGTGGCCAGCAGGTCATCCACGATCAGCACCCGCTGTCCTTTCTGAATCGCGTCCTTGTGGATCTCGAGCGAGTTGCTGCCGTACTCCAGGTCGTAGCTGACCTTGGCGGTCTCGGCGGGAAGTTTCCCCGGCTTGCGCACCGGAACGAATCCGGCATTGAGCCGATAGGCGAGTGCCGGTCCGAAGATGAATCCGCGCGCCTCCATCCCCAGGACCAGGTCGATTTCTTTTCCGATGTATCGTTCGGAGAGTGCGTCAATCAGCGTCGCGAAGCCAACCTTGTTCTTGAGCAGCGTGGTGATGTCGTAAAACAGAATCCCCTTCTTGGGGAAATCGGGCACTTCGCGAATCAGCTTCTTCAGGCCGTCACAATCCACGGCAGCTTTCGTCGGCATCTACCAGGCTCCTTCAATGCGAAATGAACTCAATCCCTTGATCGGCTCGGCCTCGGATTCTTCCACGTCATCCACCCGGGCCGCGCGCGGCCCTTCCCGCAGCCGCGACCGCAATCCCGAAAGCTGATCGCGCGTGCCTTGAGCCAGCACTTCCACCGTGCTATCGGAATTGTTGCGCACCCATCCGGCGATTCCGAGGATGTGCGCCTCCCGCTCAACGAACCAGCGAAAGCCGACGCCCTGCACGCGTCCGCGCACAACAAAGCGGCGCGCCTGGGCAGTGGATTTTTCCGTGGAAGCCATGAATAAATGCAGAAGTTAGAAGTCAGAATGCAGAAGCAAAAGCCCAAGATTTCCGCAGCACAGCCAGCGCCAAAGGGGTTCACTTCTTCAATTTGACTTCTTACTTCTGACTTTCCCTACGCCCTCGATAAGTACGTGCCATCCGCCGTGTCCACTTTGATCTTCTCGCCTTCATTGATGAACGCCGGCACCTGCACGACCAGTCCGGTCTCGGTCTTGGCGGGTTTGCTTACGCTCGACGCGGTCGCGCTCTTTAATCCGGGCTCGACTTCCGTCACGGTCAACACGACTGTCTGCGGCAACTCGATCCCCACGGCCTTGCCATCGAAAAACTCCACATGGATCTGAAGGTTGGAAGTCAGGTAGTCGACTGCATCCCCAAGGATCTCGCGGGTCAGGTGAGTCTGCTCGTAGTTCGAGGTGTCCATGAAGTAGTAGCTGTCGCCATCGGCGTACAGAAACTCCATTTCGACTTCATCCACATTGACTTTTTCGATGGGGTCGGGCGAACGAAAGCGGTGCTCGAACATGGCGCCGGTGCGCAGGTTGCGCAGCTTGGCCTGAATGAAGGCGCGCAGATTGCCAGGAGTACGATGCTCGACGCTGAACACGGAATGCAGATCATTATTGTGCTTGATGATCATGCCGGGACGGAGCTGGGTCGCGGGAATCGACATTGCTGGTTTACATCTCCTTCTCTCTTCTCAGGAATTCTCGGCAGCGGGGCAGGTGCCCAGGGCTTTCCGCTGCTATTGGCGTTAAAAGGTTATTTTACACAGGCTTCGCGGGTTGGGGAAACCACCCAACGAACTGCCAGACTGCCTCACGGTCGGCTCTTGCGGATGATTCTTCCGCTCCCTCCGTTTGACTTGCGCCCCCACCCCAGTTAAATTTGCGGGGCTGATTTTCTGTTCTTTCAAAAAAATTGGGTTCGCGCGCCAACGTAGTCCGGCACCTCGCCGGTACTACGTCGGGAAGCGGGTGCAAATCCCGCGCTGCCGCGCAACTGTAAGCGAGGACACGGCGGACGTCCACTGGGCACTATCTTCAACACGAAGAGCCTGGGAAGGACGGCCGCAGAATCCGGACTTGAAAAAGTCCTTACTCGCAAGCCAGGAGACCGGCGCGAACCATCCCCAGAAACCCCTTTCGCGTGTGAAGGAGGATGGTATGGTACGGTCCCTGGTTTTATTCCTGTTGTTTCTCCCGGCGGCATTCGCTGCCGAGCTTCGCATTAAAGTTGTCGATCCGCATTCCGCCGCCGTCGCGGGCGCGCAGGTGTCTGTGTATCGGACCGGTGAGTCTGCGCCGCTCCAGGTGCGAACCACCTCGGGAGACGGCGAAGCTCTTTTCCAGATCAACGACGCGGCTCTGCGCGTGCAAGTGCTCGCTCCCGGCTTCGCAGCCTCGTGGTCGGAGGTTGAGAAGTCTTCTTCCGCGGTAACCGTCCAGTTGCATGTAGCCGCAGCCTCCGAGACGGTTGTGGTGAGCGCAACGCGCACGCCAACTCCCGCCGACGAAACCGCCAGCAGCGTGTCGCTATTGAGCGCCGATCAGATTGAAGCCATGCAACCCGCCTCCCTGGGCGACGCCTTGCGGTTTCTCCCGGGCGCGGTGGTGAATGTTGCAGGCCACCGCGGCGGGCTGGGGTCGCTGTTCGTGGAAGGCGGAGATTCGCGCTACAACAAAGTGCTGGTGGATGGCGTCCCCGTCAACGATCCGGGCGGGACCTTCGAATTCTCAACCATTCCGGCGGCGGAAACCGACCGAGTGGAATTCCTGCTCGGGGCGCAGAGCACGTTGTATGGGTCGGACGCGATGACCAGCGTCGTGCAGCTGTTTGCGCGCAATGGGACGACCGCGGTTCCCGAACTCCGCTTCGGCGGTGACGGCGGAAACTTCGGCACCGCGCACGGATTTGCAGCCCTCTCCGGCGCACGTTCCCGCTTCGACTACGATGCCTTTGCCGACCAGTTCAATACCCACGGGCAGGGGCCGAATGCCGATTACACCAATGCTCTGCAGGGCGGCAATCTGGGCGTGCAGTTGAGCCCGCGAGTCCTGTTTCGCGTGCGTGGGCGGCATTCGAACAGTCGCACCGGAGTTCCGGGCGAGTGGGACTTCAACGGGCAGCCGCTGCTGGCGCCCGACACAGATCAGCGGGCTCGTGCCAACAATTTTCTTGCCAGCGGAGAGCTTTCGATCTCTGCGCCTGAGCGGTGGCGGCACCGGCTGACGGGCTACGAGTACAACACCCGGCGGCTCAATCAGGATGACATTCCCGACCGCGGTTGTGACAATTCCCAGTTCATTTACACCGACTGCCCCTTCCTCGCTACCGCGCACATCAATCGCGCCGGCTTCATGTATCAAGGCGACTACACGCCGCGAAGCTGGGCGCAGACCACTGTCGGATATGAGTTTGAGGATGAGAATGGCAGATTCTTCACCTATTCAAAAACTTTGGATTCACAGGGCGATCCGTTTATCTTCACCGAATCCATCCCTGCAGTCCGGCTCAATCACGCCGCCTACATTCAGCAACGGCTAACCTGGAAACGGCTGTCGGCCGTGGCCGGCGTCCGTTACGTCCATAACGAGACCTTCGGCAGCCAGGGCGTCCCTCGGGTTGCACTGAGCTTACTCGCGCTCAAGGGAGGAAATGTTTTCTCTGGCACACGCCTGCGCTTCTCCTACGCGACCGGCATCAAAGAGGCGCGTTTTGAAGAAGCCTACGCAAACGGGCAGGGAATCATCCCGAATCCCAATCTGAAAGCGGAAGAGAACCGCGCTTTCGAAACTGGATTCGATCAGGGATTCCTCGGCAACAGGTTCACTTTGTCGGGGCTCTACTTCAACAATGGGTTTCGCAACCAGATTAACTTCGTCATCGTGGATCCCAAGACATTCACCGGACAGTACCAGAACATCAACCAGTCCATCGCGCACGGAGCGGAGGCGCGGGTCGCCGGGAGATTGTCGTCGCGGGTCTCGCTGAATGCTGCTTACCTCTACACCTCGTCGCAAGCTCTCTCGGGCGCCTCCGACGGGCAGCCGCTGCTGCGCCGGCCCAGGCATTCGGGAAACCTGCTTCTGACTTACCTCGGATCGCGCTGGGGAGCAAACCTCGGTGGGAGCTTCGTCGGCCGCCGGACCGACTCGGACTTCCTCGGCTTCAACATCAACCATGCAGCGGGCTACGCGCGAGTCGATCTCGGCGGATGGTACGCCATCACCTCGCGCATCACTGCCTACGCCAACGTCGAAAATGCCCTGAATGATCACTACAACGAAGTGGTGGGATATCCGGCGCTGTCGGCGAATTTCCGGGCGGGGATGAGGTTCAGGATCGGGGGAGACTAGCAACTGGGCGGCTGACGTTTTCAATCAGGCCACCATCAGTGGGGCTGAGCGGTTTTTGCTGCACCCTCCAAAGCCTTGGCGAGATCCGGATGTTCGGCAAGGACTTCTCTCATGGAATCGCGGCCCAGGTTCTCGCCCCACTTTCTACCCGCTTCCTGCAACTCCGTAAGCATGGTCGGAAGTACCTTGAGGGTCTTCTGGCCCAACGGCGTTTGATAAAACTCGATCAAGCCCCTGACCTCTTCGTGCGACAGATACTTGTCATAAATGGGGATCGCCAGGTCGAGGAGCTGTTGCATGTCGAGTCTGGACTGGAATTTCACAAAAAAGAGATCGACCAGTTTCTCGCGGTACTCCCCCGGCGGAAGAGCTTGCGTCATCAATGGCTTAAGGCTCTTTCCCATATTGTCCATCACCTGAAGCGCTAGTTGCTAGCCCCCGGTTAGTTCAAAGAGGCGGCGGATGTCGGCCTCCTTGGCAGGATCAATCTTCAGAGGTTGCTCGGAAAGAGCAGGTAACGGAGCGCTTTGCCCGTCTGATTGCGCCGGAGTGGTGCTTGGAGATTGGGCGGATAAGATACAAGGAAACAAGAGAAACACGACAGCGGCGAAAACTTTCACGGAAACCTCACCATTCGCGCATGGAACTGCCGGGCTGTTACCGCCGGTTGCCGACCGTTTCCTTCGACTCGGTCTCGGATCGGAGTCCGTCACCTGCAACCGGGATGCGCCGTGCTTCTGAAGCAGGCTTTGCCCCGCCGTTGTAGCGATGGCGCACCGCCACAAGCTTTTCTACTTCCGCTTCGCCGAGCGGCTGCTCGTGCCCGATGAGGCGGGCCACCAGGGCGATCTTGGCGAAGTGCTCGACGGTTTCCATCTTCATGAAGGCGTTTTCCAGCGTGGGGCCGCAGGTGACCACTCCATGATTCGCCATCAGGATGGCATCGTGGTCCGGAACCAGCGGCTCAAGCGCCTCCGCCAGTTCAGGCGTGCCGGGGGTGCCGTATCGCGCCAGCGGAATCGCGCCCAGGCCAACCACCACCTCGCAGACCAGCGGCCGGTTCAGGGCAATTCCGGAAGCGGCAAACCCCGTGGCGGTCGTGGGATGCGCATGCACAATACCCTGCACATCGGGACGCATGCGGTAGATCAGCAGATGCATGCCGATCTCGCTGGAAACGTTGCGCTTGCCCGCGAGCCGGTTCCCGTCCAGATCGACGATAACCATGTCGGCGGGGCGCATCGCGCCTTTGCTCATCCCGGTGGGCGTGACCAGCAGGCGATGATCGTCGAGACGCACGGAGAGGTTGCCATCGGTCGCCGCCACGAACCCCTGGGCATGCAGCCGCCGCCCGTACTCCACGATCTCGAGCCGATGTTTGCGTTCACTCGACATTACCAAGCCCCGCGGTCATGGTACCGCACGTCTCCAAAACCTTACAACCAATCCAACGTGAAAATATGTAAATAGAAGGTGCCGGGAACCGGCGCGGCGGACCATGGGGGAAGCCGGCCTCAAACCCTATAATCTCCCGGTGCTTGTCTCCGACTTCCATTACCATCTGCCGCCGGAACTCATTGCCCAGGAACCGCTGCCGGATCGCGCCGCTTCGCGCCTGCTCCACCTGGACCGGCAGACCCAGACCTGGCAGGACCGGGCTTTCCGGCAGTTTCCGGATCTGCTCCGATCTGGCGACCTGCTGGTTCTGAACAACACCCGGGTCTTTCCGGCGCGGCTCTACGGGCACCGGAGCGGAGAACGGGCGCAGCCTCTGAGCCCGCAGAACCCGGCCTCCCGGGACTTTCTGCGGGGGCGCGTCGAGGTGCTTCTTACCCGCCGCCTGTCCGACGATCCCAACGAATGGGAGTGCCTGGTTCGGCCGGGACGCAAGATTGGTATCGGAGAGAAGCTCTCGTTTGGCGATCTTCACGTTGGTGATCGGCCCGCATTGGAGGCCGAAGTCATCGCGCGCGGCGGTTTTGGGGAGCGGCGCATCCGGTTTGCTCCCGTCGCCGACTTCTTTACTCGAATCGAACGCGTTGGGCACATCCCGCTGCCGCCCTATATCGATCGTGAGGACCAGGCGGCCGATCGCGACCGCTACCAGACCATCTATGCCCGGGCGCGAGGATCGGTGGCCGCCCCGACCGCGGGCCTGCACTTCACGCCGGAAATCCTGGAACGCATTGGCGCACGCGGGATCGAAATCGCCGAAGTCACACTGCACGTCGGTCTGGGGACGTTTCAGCCGGTGCGGGCCGCCAACGTGGAAGACCACCAGTTGCATCGGGAGTGGTACGAAATTTCAGCGGAAGCCGCACGCGGCATCAATGCGGCCAAACAACACCGGCGCCGGGTGATTGCCGTCGGGACAACCACAGCCCGCACCCTCGAGTACGCGGCGCAGCAGGCGGGCGGCGAGCGGGTAGAAACGGGAACCGGCGAGGCGGACTTGTTCATCTATCCCGGATACAAGTTCCGCGTGGTGGACGCTTTGTTGACCAATTTCCATCTTCCCCAAT
>Ga0302171_10000118_pt1 | contig 15700 bp, 19 predicted proteins | sample I_Fen_N2_2_FD_193495 | JGI IMG/M metagenome (GOLD analysis project Ga0302171, IMG submission 193495) | Peat permafrost microbial communities from Stordalen Mire near Abisko, Sweden - I_Fen_N2_2 | ecosystem: Environmental > Terrestrial > Soil > Wetlands > Permafrost | place: Sweden: Abisko... | reverse complement strand
CCTGTATGGCGCCTTCCTGACGGCGGACCTGTTCAACCTGTTCGTGTTCTTTGAAGTGCTGCTGGCCGCTTCCTATGGCCTGATGCTGCACGGTTCGGGTCGCGCGCGGGTGTCGGCGGGGCTGCACTACATCTCGATCAACCTGCTGGCCTCGACCCTGTTCCTGATTGGCGCGGCGCTGATCTACGGCGTCACCGGCACCTTGAACATGGCCGATCTGGCGTTGAAGATTCCGCTGGTGCCGGAGGCCGATCGCGGCCTGCTGCATGCCGGTGCAGGCATTCTCGCGGTGGCGTTCCTGGCCAAGGCCGGGATGTGGCCGCTGAACTTCTGGCTGGTGCCGGCCTATTCCTCGGCGAGCGCGCCAGTGGCAGCGATGTTCGCGATCATGACCAAGGTCGGCATCTACACCCTGCTGCGCCTGTGGACCCTGCTGTTCTCCGGGCAGGCCGGGGCGTCGGCGTACTTCGGCGGCGACTGGCTGATCTACGGCGGCATGGCAACCATCGTCTGCGCGGCCATGGCGATCCTCGCCGCGCAACGGTTGGAGCGCATGGCCAGCCTGAGCATTCTGGTGTCGGCGGGCATTCTGTTGTCGGCCATCGGTTTCGCCCAACCCAACCTGATCGGCGCGGCGCTGTTCTATCTGGTCAGCTCGACCCTCGCACTGAGCGCGCTGTTCCTGCTGGCCGAATTGATCGAACGTTCGCGCTCGGCCGTCGAGATCCCGCTGGAAGATGAAAACGAGATGCTGCCACGACCGCTGCAAGCTTCAGCACCGGTCAAGGGCATCAACCTCGACGACGATCTCAAAGCCGTGGTCGGCCAGGTGATTCCCTGGACCATGGCCTTCCTCGGCTTGAGCTTCATTGCCTGCGCGCTGTTGATCATCGGCATGCCACCGCTCTCCGGGTTCATTGGCAAACTCGGCCTGCTCAGCGCCCTGCTCAACCCACTGGGCCTGGGCAGTGCCGGCGACGAGCCGGTGTCGAACACGGCGTGGGGGCTGCTGGCGTTGCTGATTCTTTCCGGGCTGGCCTCGCTGGTGGCTTTTTCGCGCCTGGGCATCCAGCGTTTCTGGACGCCGCAAGAACGACCGTCGCCGGTCCTGCGGCGGCTGGAGTGCGTGCCGATTTTCGCGCTGTTGGGTCTGAGCATCCTGTTGACCTTCAAGGCCGAACCGCTGTTGCGCTACACCCAGGCGGCCGCCGATACCTTGAACAACCCGCAGCAGTATGTGATGGCCGTGCTCGGCACCCGGGCAGTGCCCAGCCCGGAATCCAAGGCCGCGCTGCTGGAGGTGCAACCATGAAGCGCCTGTTTCCTGCACCGTGGTTGTCGCTGGCGCTGTGGCTGTTGTGGCTGGTGCTGAACCTGTCGATGAGTCCCGGCAATTTGTTGCTGGGTGCAATGCTGGGGTTCTGCGCACCGTTGATGATGCGCAAGTTGCGCCCGCTGCCGATCCGCATCCGCCGGCCGGGGGTGATCCTGCGCCTGTTCCTGATGGTCGGACGCGATGTGGTGGTGTCCAACCTCGCCGTGGCCTGGAGCGTGCTCAACGCCGGGCGCCGGCCACCGCGCTCGCGGTTCATCAAGGTACCGCTGGACCTGCGCGACGCCAACGGCCTGGCGACGCTGTCGATGATCTGCACCGTGGTGCCCGGCACGGTCTGGTCTGAACTGGCGCTGGACCGCAGCATTCTGCTGTTGCATGTCTTCGATCTGGAAGACGAAGCACTGTTCATTGAGCACTTCAAGGCGACCTACGAGCGCCCGTTGATGGAGATATTCGAATGAGCGCCCTGCTATCGAATGCAATTATGCTGAGCCTGTTGCTCTTTTCCGTGGCGATGATTCTGACCCTCATCCGCCTGTTCAAGGGCCCGTCGGCCCAGGACCGGGTACTGGCACTGGACTACCTGTACATCATCGCGATGCTGATGATGCTGGCACTGGGCATTCGCTATGCCAGTGACACTTACTTCGAGGCAGCGCTGCTGATTGCGCTGTTTGGCTTCGTCGGCTCGTTTGCCCTGGCGAAATTCCTGCTGCGTGGCGAGGTGATCGAATGAGCGCGCAACTGTCTGTGTGGGTGGAAATCCCGGTGGCCATCCTGCTGGTACTCAGCAGTCTGTTTGCATTGGTCGGCGCCATCGGCCTGGTGCGAATGAAGGATTACTTCCAGCGCATGCACCCGCCGGCGCTGGCCTCGACCCTGGGCGCCTGGTGCGTGGCACTGGCCTCGATCATCTACTTTTCGGCACTCAAGTCCGCGCCGGTGCTGCACGCCTGGCTGATTCCGATTCTGCTGGCGATTACCGTGCCGGTGACCACCTTGCTGTTGGCCAGGGCGGCGCTGTTTCGCAAGCGCATGGCGGGGGATGATGTGCCGGCGGAGGTGTCCAGCCGGCGCAGCGAAAGCGGTCGCTAGTTCAGAGTTTTGTATTGGCCGGGCTGACGCTGTCACGAGCCTGCTCGCGATGGATTCAGACCCAGGCCACCGCCAACAACCCCGCCCCCAGCACCACACACAACGGCGAGTAAACCCAGGTATCCAGCCGGGCAAACTTCGAGCCCTTGACCTCTTTGAAAAAGCCCACCAGGTCCGAATCCCCAATGGCCCGGGCGAACATCATGATCGCGATGGCACTGATCAGCCATTGCAGCGCCCAATGGGACACCGCCGGCACCCACCACCCCACGCGCAAGCACACCAGCAATGAAATCAGCAACAACGCACCGGCCACCATCAGCGTGATCCAGCCCCGCGGTCTGAAGGCCGGTCGCAATTTCAGCCCGCCTTCCACCGGCACTTGCGGCACCACCGCCACGGCGGCCCACTCGCCACCCAAAGCCCAGTAGACATGCATCAGGCTGATCGCGGCGAAGATCGTCACCAGCCATTGAGCCAACACCAGAGTCATGGTCAGAAATCCTTGAAAGGGATTTGAACAAAATCATCCTAGTTGGCATTTCCTGAACTGCACGAACTTGTCGGCCCGACCCGACCAACGCCACCGCCAGCTATCGCCGAGGCGGCATTAGAGCCCGGCCGAAACCTTGTCCGCCACCTCCTTGGGCAGCCAGGCTTTCCACACATCCGGGTGTGCCTTCATGAACGCCTCGGCGGCTAGGCGCGGCGCGGTGTGTTTCTCGCTCATCTCGGCCAGGGCCTTGTTCAACGGGTCGATGGGCAGATCGACCTTGGTGAAGAACTCGGCAATCTGCGGGTACTGTTTCTGGAACGGCGTGGACACGCCAATGGACAGTTTCGAAGCCAGCGAACGGGTCGGTTTCGGATTGGGATTGTCAGCGTCGGTCAGGGTTTTCCAGGCTTCGGCGTCGAACGGAGGCTCTTGCAGTTGAATCAATTTGAATCGACCGAGCAGCGGCGTGGGCGACCAATAATAGAACAGCACCGGTTTGCCGCGACGGATAGAGGAACTGATCTCCGCGTCCAGTGCCGCGCCGGAACCACTGCGGAAGTTCACGTAGCTGTCTTCCAGCCCATACGCCCTGAGCTTCTGTTTGTTGACCACTTCCGACGTCCAGCCGATGGGGCTGTTGAGGAACCGTCCCTTGGTCGGGGCTTCCGGGTCCTTGAACACCTCTTTGTAGCGCGGCAGGTCAGTGACACTGCGCAGATCCGGCGCCAGCGGCTTGATGCCCCTGGCCGGGTCACCCTTGATCACATACTCCGGCACCCACCAGCCTTCGGTGGCGCCCTTGACCGTATCCCCCAGGCTCGCCACCTTGCCTTCGGCCTCCGCCTTGACCCAGACCGGACTGCGCCCGGCCCATTCCTCGCCAATGACCTGAATGTCATTGTTGGCCAGGGCGGTTTCCAGGGTAATGGTGGTGCCCGGCAAGGTGTCGGTCGGCAACCCGTAGCCCTTCTCGACAATGATGCGCAGGATATCGGTGATCAGGCTGCCACTCTCCCAATTCAGGTCGGCGAAGTGGATCGGTGCCTGGGCAGCCGATACGGGAACCGATGACGCCAACAACCCGAAAGTGGCCAGGGCAGCGGCCAGCAACCGTCGAAAACCTTTCATGCTTTACACCTCGTGCTGTTCACAGCAATCGCAGGATGGCCTGGCAAAAGGCCGCGAAGCCTCTGAATAGTCAGTCAACTGACTGTAGTAGAGGTTCCCGCTTTCGAGGGGGCATGCCCTGGTTTTAGGAAGTTTCCTGCAAGCGCGCCAGTTCTCTTCTGACCATGCTGGCATACGCTGCCGGGCGCAACGCGTAGATCTGCGAGGCCACCCAATTCAGCCAGGCTCCCTGCAGCACAGCCTTCTGCCCGAATAGCCGTTGGGCCTCGGCTTGAGCGTTGGCGAGGTTCTGCTCATGGAAGTCGGCGCGGGTCAGGCTCATTACTCGCTGGCCTTGAACGTCACCAGTTCACCCTTGCGCCACTTGGCGGCCTTGGCGGTCACGGCCTTGAGGGTTTTGGTCAGGCCTTCCTGCAACTGCTCGTGGGCGGCGAACACCGTCACCACGTTGTGACCCTCCTTGAACACGATGGCATGGCCGTCGGCGGTGGTGACAAAGGCATAATCGCCCAGGCCGTAGACCGTCAGTTTGATATCGCGGAATTTGATTTCCAGTTTGCCGCCTTCGCGACTGGGCAAAACCGAGGCACTGAAATGATCGCCAACCTTGAGTTTGAGCCCGGGTTTATCGTCCACCACCAGCGCTGACTCGGTGTCGATTTCGGCAACGTAAATGCCTTCAGCGTTCTGTTCGGTGATGTAAACGAAACGTGACTGAAACTGTTTAACAAGCTTTGCGCGCAAATCACCCAGCACGAACAAAGCATGCATATCGAGATTACTTACTGCCAAGGAAACATCCCCACATCTGAAAATGACGCTGCACGCGAAAACAGCGCACAGCCAAAAAAAGCGGCAATGCCGAAGGTGAAGCCAGATAACCCGAATTGAAATCCTGAGATGAGCAGGAGGCTCATCCATCACGACGCTTGAGCAGACTACTGGATGTCGCTCACATCGTCTTGCCTGACGTTCGTCAAAGGTTGAAGGAAAACGCCCTTCGTACGGCCAGATAAGTACGGACTATCAACTTCAAGGAAAATTCTCTCAAAAAAAAGCACTTTTCTGACATATCGCCAGAAAGAAATTGCTTTAGATAAACATCGATCACCCACCAGTGGGGGTGATTCTAGAGCAGCGACGCTCATCGAGACTACCCATACCGTCGTACATACGTCGGTAAAACAATGAAAAGGACTTCATATGTGCACACTGACACACTTCGCTCATCCCCAGACGCCGCATCCGGCGGTGTTACAGCACCCTGAACGGGTCACCCACATCCCCGGCCCACCGAGGTTCCAGGTGATATTGGCCGGCAATGCCTTCTTCCATATCAAAGAAATTTCCACAGGACATGTAAGAGGTTTCCGCGGTGATCACAACGAAGCCTGCGCGCTCGCCCGGTCACTTGAATCACGTACCTGACCGGATCGAGCCTTGCCTTTGGATAGACGTTTCGTCATGCCGGCGACTTAACTCAGCCGCCGGCCTGCAACAACTGCCATACTGCCCGGCCAACGATACGCCCCCCTCTCTGGGTGGGCGGCGTTAAACAAAACAGTTATTTCCAAGGGAAGGCAGCTACGTGACGGAATTTGATATCGGCGAATTTTTTATTTGGGGCGAAGCCAGAGAGGTCGACGGCGAATTCCAGGCTGTCATTGTCATGCGCGCCAAGCCGCCGCTGAATACCGTGAGCTACCATCAGGTCGAAAAAGATCGCTGGTTCAAAACCTCTGACGTCGCCGCCACCGCGGCCCAGGAATCCGCCAGGGAGTTGAAGGCGGCCGTCGATGCAGGTGCATTGAAAGCCTGATGTTCGAGTTTGCGGTCTATGCTCACTGCTGCGTTTGAACATCGCTTTCGAACTCCTGACGCGCGGCCCCCTCAGATGCAATGTAGCCGCGCCTCAGATCTCGTACTCGACGTGACCGACCCGCTGCAAGGAGATGAAGATGGAATCACCGACACACGACTTGAAAGGTTTGTTCGACCAGCTCGGCCTGGACTCCACCCAGAAAGCTATCGACGATTTCATTGCCAGCCATTCACCGTTGCCCGACGACAAGAAACTCATCGACGCCGAGTTCTGGACGCCGCAACAGGCAGGCTTCCTGAAAGAACAATTGCGTGAAGATGCCGACTGGGCGCGGGTGGTCGACGACTTGAACCTGCGTATGCATCAAATTCACTAACCCCGGGCGTAACGCAGGCTGCCAGGTGTTGCAGTATTCAATTGCGCCAACCAGGCAGCCTTGCACTCCTCCGCTTCATCGCGACTGGAAAACGCCGTCCCCCGGCGCTCACCGTTGAGCAGCACCACCCAGCAGACACTCTGCCCCAACGCCCGCAAACTGGCGGGCACACCGCTGCCAATCATCACCGCAACATCAACCTTACCGTGCATGCTGACCTCTCGAGCTCAGTTAGCAACCTAACTATGCCGGCATGTTAATCAGCGGATACGAGCGGAAAAAGCAGCGGCCCCGCACAGCAGAGTTGCCAAAACCGTAACAATAAAGCACCCCATCCCACCTGCTGGAGCCGGTTTGACGGGCTCCTGCGAAAGACGCCATTCAGGACGACCACTGTATCTGTGGCGAGCGAGCTTGCTCGTCATAGCAGAAGTGGTCGTCCTTATCTGAACAGCATCAAGTCGCTAGCGCGGATTTTCCGGCTTGTAACCCAGGCGCAAACCGCCCCAATGACGACCCTTGAGCAGGATCGGCACCGACAGGTCGTGCATGAGTTCTCCGGTATCGCGAGTGTAGGTTTGCAGCAGCACCGCCTGCTGGTGGCTGCCGCAACGGACGCCGGTGCGGTCGGCGAATTTGCGTTTGGTGCGGTTTTGCAAGGTATCGACCTGCACATCGCCGGTCAGCGGCTGGCTGAAGACTTTGTTGTGGGTCGGCACGTAGCCTTGTGGGGTGCAGGCAATGGCGAACACCAGGCCTTCATGGCGCGGCAACAGCGGCTCCTGAATCGCTGGCAAGACCTGATCGGTGTAGCGGTCGAAGCGCGTCTGGTACTTGGGCGGACTGGTGTCCGGGATTGCCTGATAGTTTCGGTCGAACAGGTCATCGAGACTGATACGTCCGGCATCGATGTCCGCTTCGAATCGCGCGGTAATCTGGCTCGCCCCTTCGCGGGCCAGGTCGTAGATCCGCTGGTGATAGTCATCCAGCCCGACTTCCGCCAGGCGCTCACTGATGGTTTCGGCCTGACCTTCCATCTGCACCGCGGCCTGAGCCAGACGCTGAGTCTGCTGGTCGCTGATGGCCAGGTCGCTGCGCATCTGTTCGATGGCATGAAACAGGCTGTCGAGCTGTTCGCGATTGGTCTCTGCGCCTCGGGCAATTTCCCCGACCTGGTGTTCGACACTGGCCGCCAGCCGCGCGATGTTATCCAGGTGCTGCCCCGTGTGCTCGACCTGCTGGACGCCGGTGTCGAGGTCGCTGGACAGTTGACGGATCTGCTCCACCACTTGCGCGGTGCGTTGCTGGATATCGGCCACCATCTCCCCGACTTCACCGGTTGCCGTGGCGGTGCGCGCGGCGAGGCCACGAACCTCGTCGGCCACCACCGCAAAACCACGCCCGTGCTCCCCGGCGCGCGCCGCTTCGATGGCGGCGTTCAACGCCAGCAAGTTGGTCTGGCTGGCGATGGACTGAATCACCAAGGTGACCCGCTGAATGTCATCGCTGCGCAGGCTCAGGGCCTCGATCAGCTCGCGGCTGTTACTGGCGCGCTGACTGAGCTGATGCATGCGCGCAATCGACTCGATCAGTTCGGTTCGCCCGGCCACGCCACTCTGATGCGCCTCGCTGGCAGCGCTCAGGGCTTCGCGACTGAGGGTCGAGGTGGCTTGTTCGGTGGCAATCATCACTTCGGCGTTGCTGACGATCTGCGCCGCCGCACCGAGTTGCGATTGCAGCTTGTCCGCCAGTTGCTTGACCGAAAAGGCCACGCCTGCGGCCGACAAGGCGTTATGACTGGTGGTGTAGGAAAGATCGCGGGTTAACGCGGAGATGGCGCTGGACGTATCCGCTGGAACCGCTTCAGGTGCCGCACGCGAACGCAGGCGAGGGAGCCAGATAATGAGCACCGCCAATGGCAGGCTCAGGTAAAGCGACCAGCCCCCCACCGTCATGCCACACAGCAACAGCATCAGGGCGATGCTCTGCAGCGACGGCGTCAGCCAGCGGTGTTTCGGCAAAAGTACTGGTGCAGGCACTGCCGCAACCAGAGATCCGTCTCTCGTCATCGTTATCACCCCGCCATCTTCTAATTGTTGTCATCGCATTAAACGCCAGCAGAAAGCCATTATCCATGGGCCTTTAGTCGTGGTCGTTGCAGCAGATCAATAGAAGTGCGGGGCTTTACGCAGGCGTCGAAAAGCAAAGATCGCAGCCTTCGGCAGCGCCGACCGGACGGTAGGCAGGCGCTGACGAAGGCTGCGATCTTTTCACAGGCTACCCGAGTTAAACGGGTGGCCTTGCAGAATCACGCTTGACGCTGGTGCTTGTCGATCTGCTCGTGACGCTCTTGAGCTTCGATGCAGTACTTGGTCGTCGGGCTGATCAGCAGGCGTTTCAGGCCGATGGGCTCACCGCTGTCATCGCACCAGCCGAAGCTGTCTTCCTTGATGCGTTCCAGGGCTTGTTCCAACTGAGGCAGCATGCGCTGATCGCGATCGATCGCGTTCACCAGCCAGGTGCGCTCTTCTTCGACGGAAGCCGCGTCAGCCGGATCGGCCGGGGTGTCCAGGCTCTCGATGGCAATGCGGTTCTGTTCGATGCGCTCATGGGTTTCGACTTTCATGTTCTGCAACAGCTCGGCGAAAAAAGCATGTTGCTCGGCATTCATGTAGTCATCCGCCGGCATGGCCAGCAACTTGTCCTTTGTCATTGATATCTCTATAAAAAAACGTGCATTAAGGCGAATAAGGGAGCTTTCCGGCGGACCTGGGCAGGCCATCGGAAAGGCGCCGTTTGTTCCAAGCGCCACCCGGCACTCAATTTACGAGGGGCGGCAGTCTAAGGCCGACTTGAGGCCTCAGCAACTGAAAAGACAGCGAATTTTCCCGGCAAAGCCTCGAAAATGATCTAAGGCGGGCATCGGAGTGCGTTTATAGCAAGAAATTCAATCCAGCGGAGGTATATAGAAGACAAATGGCGACCGGCACGCTCCCATTTTCACGCCAGGCCATCTCAGCTAAGGTTGTCCGTCCCGAAGGGGCTATTTCAAGGAGCGGTTAAATGAAGCTGATCGGCATGCTGGATTCGCCCTACGTACGACGCGTCGCCATTTCTGCCAAACGCCTGGGCATTGTGCTGGAGCATGAATCGGTTTCGGTGTTCAGGCACTTCGAGCAGTTCCAGCAGATCAACCCGGTGGTCAAGGCCCCCACGCTGGTGCTGGATGATGGCGAAGTCCTGATGGATTCGACCCTGATCATCGATTACCTGGAGGCACTGGCCGAACCTGGCCGCAGCCTGATGCCCAAGGGTATCGAGCAACGTGTGCGCTCGTTGCGCCTGATCGGGCTGGCGTTGGCAGCCTGCGAAAAATCGGTGCAGCTCTATTACGAGCGCAACTTGCGGCCGGCAGAGATTCAATACGAACCCTGGGTAGAGCGGGTCGAAGGACAACTGGCGGCGGCTTATTCAGCCCTGGAACGGGAACTGGAAAAACACCCGCTGAAAACCGACGGTTCGATTGATCAGGATGGACTCACCCTCGCCGTGGCCTGGAGCTTTACCAACCTGGTGGTGCCGGATCAGGTCGCCGGGGCGCAATGGCCGCGAATCGCTGCATTCACCGAGTATGCCGAAGGGCTTGAGGCGTTTGTCAGTACGCCGATTGACTGACAGACAGGCGGCGCCTGATCTGGCCTCCAACAAAAATGCCGCTTCTGCCAAAGGCAGAAGCGGCAGAGGCACAGGCCCCGGAAGATCAGTGCATGAACAGCGCGATCAGAATGATGATCGGGATGGGTACACCAAGAAAGAACAACAGTAATGAGCGCATGGTGTTTCTCCTGAGTTAACGAATGGCTGTGGTGGTGGTGACGTAGCTATCGGTTTCCAGATACACCACGGCATCCCGGCGACGACCGCCGAAAGTCGCGGCAAGGCTGGCGAAAAACGCACCGGCCAACAGCGCAACGAACATCCATAACGTGGTCCAGGCAGCGACTTTAGCGGCCGTGTCTGCCGCTTGTTGTGCCTTCAGCTTGGCGTCGGCCACGGCTTGTTGGGTGCGGGCATAGACTTCATCGACACGACGTTCAGCGTCCGCCTGGGTAAGGTTGGTCCGCTGCGCCACCAACTGCGCGAGATAAGTGCGATCTTCGGCAGCCAGTTGCCCGTTGTTACCCAAGGAGCGGACGAAGATGCGAGTGACGGTGCCGCGGGCGGCGTCATCGCTGACGGCGGCCGGACGATCATCGCGAAACAGGCTGTCGACGAAGTAACCGTATTGATCGCCGCCCGAATTAGCGGCAGCCGTACCGGCCACTTGCGTCATGGCACTGGCCGCGCCACCGGCGACATTCGCCCCCGCCTGCACCCCGCCGCTGATCAGGCTGCTGACCGAACCGGCCACCAGCGTCGCCGTCACGAGTGTCGCCACGCACCACGCCAGGAAGCCATGGGCGGTGTCGCGGAAGTAGACTTCATCGCCGTGCATATACGCCCATTTCACCCGCAGCCGGCCGGCGATATAGCCACCGGCCCCGGAGGCGATGATTTGGGTGGCGGCCAGCCAGACGATTGTTGAAATACCCAGGCCTTTGGCGCTCACCCCCTCATTGGCCCAGGGCGAAACCGCCGAAAACCCAAGGCCGAAACCCAGTAACACGAGGATCAGCGATAACGCCGCCGCAGCCGCGGCCCCGGCGAAAATCGCCCCCCAGGACACACCCGAGAGCGTGCTCGATTCATCCGCGGCGGGATAGAAACCATCAGAGGATCTATTCATCGTTGTATCGCTCCAGGCAGAAAGATGGTGTTACAACTCTTCGAATGAACAATTGCAGTGACCATGCCAGTCGCGAATTTCAGATAAGTCTTTAAACTTCAGCGGGTTACAAAGATTGAACTTTCGGGGGTCATGCAAGATGCAATAAAGGGCCAGCCCGGGCGGGTTTTCTGCATTGCGAAAACTAGCGGCGCCTGTAGCTTTTATTGCCTCCGGGCGTGAGGCAGTAAACGCCGCCTCTGGGGCCTGTGCAGAACGAACCGGTTCCGCAAGCACAGCCCTCGGCGTCCTGCACACGTGCTTGTGGCCGGGCCTGGCTTTTGCTGCCATATATAGATGAACAACTTTTTTTCGAGGCACTGATAGAGCCGTCGTTACACAGGAACAGATCACCGTCACAACGGGCGACACCGCCCTTCTTTCCCGAACACGGTGTATTGGCGGCCCATGTCGATGAGCAGACAACACTCAGCAACAGCAGGCACATCGGCATCCAGCCAGGCTTTAGAGTACGCAAGGTGCAACTTCCCGTTGAAATTATGGCCCAATGATATCAATGTTCCTTAAATGCACTGTGACCACATGAAAGTTAATTTATTAAATCGCGGGCAATTCTTGGCAAAATGCTTCGAACTCAGACTTGAACCGATTTATCAGGCCCGCCTATGACCCGTATCTTGACCATCGAAGACGACGCCGTGACCGCCCGGGAAATTGTCGCCGAACTGAGCAGCCACGGCCTCGAAGTCGACTGGGTCGACAACGGCCGCGAAGGGCTGGAGCGCGCAGTCAGCGGCCACTATGACCTGATCACCCTCGACCGCATGCTGCCCGAGCTGGATGGCCTGGCCATCGTCACCACGCTGCGGACCATGGGCGTGGCGACCCCCATCCTGATGATCAGCGCCCTCTCCGACGTCGACGAACGCGTGCGCGGCTTGCGCGCCGGTGGCGACGATTACCTGACCAAACCCTTCGCCACCGATGAAATGGCCGCCCGCGTCGAAGTCCTGTTGCGCCGCCAGAACACCGTGACGGCGCACGTCACCACGTTGCGGGTGGCGGATCTGGAACTGAACCTGATCAGCCACGAAGCCAGCCGCAATGGTGAGTTGCTGACGCTGCTGCCCACCGAATACAAGCTGCTGGAATTCCTGATGCGCAACACCGGGCAAATCCTGTCGCGGATGATGATTTTCGAAGAGGTCTGGGGCTATCACTTCGATCCGGGCACCAACCTGATCGACGTGCACATTGGCCGCCTGCGCAAAAAAATCGACCCACCGGGCAATGTTCCACTGATTCGAACCGTGCGAGGCTCGGGTTATGTCATTGCCGAACCCGTCTAAAGGCTGGCGTTCTTCCAGCAGTCGTCTGCTGGCGCTCTACAGTGCGCTGTTCGTGACCTGGAGCGGGATTCTCATGGGGGTCATGTACTACGAGGTGTCCGCTTACCTGGACAATCTGGCCAAACATTCGCTGATGCAACGTCAGCACCTGTTTTCGCGCTTTCAGGGCGAACAACTGGTGGACGCCCTCGCGGTGAGCATGACCTTCGACATTCGCGGCATCGACGCCTATGGCCTGTTCGATGATCAGCACCGTTACCTCAGCGGCGCCCTGCGCCACATCCCCCACGGCCTGCCGCTGGACGGCCAGATCCACATGCTCAGCGACTGCACCGACTCCGACGACCCGACCTTGCCCGCCGACAGCTGCGACGCGGTGGCGACCCCAACCGAAGATGGTCGCTGGCTGGTCCTGGTGCGGGACAACGGCTCGTTGTTTGCCGTCACCCGCATCATTCTCCATGCATTGTTCTGGGGCGTGACCCTGACCATCCTGCCGGGCATCGTCGGCTGGCACTTGTTGCGCCGCCGTCCGCTGCGGCGAATTCGCGCGATTCAGGCCAGTGCCGAGGCCATCGTCGCCGGTGACCTGACCAAGCGCCTGCCGCTGTCCAATCGCCGCGATGAACTGGACATGCTCGCTGCCATCGTCAACGCCATGCTCGAACGCATCGAACGCTTGATGAACGAGGTCAAGGGCGTGTGCGACAACATCGCCCACGACCTGCGCACGCCGCTGACCCGCTTGCGCGCACAGCTCTATCGCATGCAACAGCAGGCCGGTGAAGGCTCTGCCGAAGCGGCGCAACTCGATTCGGTACTGAGCGAAGCCGACACCCTGATGGCGCGTTTTCGTGGCCTGCTGCGGATTTCCGAACTGGAAGATCGCCAGCGCCGTTCCGGTTTTGTGCAGCTCGACCCGGTGTCGTTGCTGCAGGAACTGCATGAGTTTTATCTGCCACTGGCCGAAGACGATGGCCTGGTTTTTCAATTGCACGTGCCTGGGTCATTGCCGCCCCTGAAGGGCGACCGGGCGTTGCTGTTCGAGGCGATCGCGAACCTGTTGAGCAACTCGATCAAGTTCACCCCGCCCGGCGGCGCGGTGATTTTGCGAGGGGTCAATCAGGGCGGGCATACCCGCATCGAAGTGCTCGATTCCGGTCCCGGAATCCCGGAGGCCGAACGCGAGGCGGTGTTCCAGCGCTTCTATCGCGCCGAGGCAGGCAATCAGAAAAGCGGTTTCGGCCTGGGCCTGTCGATCGTCGCGGCGATTGTCAGCCTGCACGGCTTTACGCTGGAGGTAGACCGCAGTGAGCTCGGGGGCGCGCGGCTGGTGATCGATTGCCGCCAGAGCTTGATTACCCCGACCTGAGGATAAACACAAAACCTGTGGGAGCTGGCTTGCCAGCGAAAGCGGCCGTGGCAGCGCTGCAAGGCCGGAAGGACTCTTCGCCGGCAAGCCGGCTCCCACAGATCCAGGCTAGGCCGGGTAATTGGCCCGCAGCGCCTGCAGTCCGCCCTGATAAATCCCGGCGAACAACGCCACCACTTCCTCGTCACTCACCCCCACCGGTTCAAACCGGCCGGACCAAGTCACCCGGGCGCCCTCGCCCTGGCTTTCAACCTTGATCGTCGCCAGGTACTCAGTGGCCGGAAACGGCGCCTGCACAATCGAGTAGCTGTAGGTCTTGCCCGCGTTATCGAACCCTTGCAGGCGCTCGATAATAACCGCGCCGTCCACCGTTTGCAGGCTGCGCACCCGCCCGCCTTCGCTGAGTTCACTCTTGGAAATCAGCGGCAGCCAGTCCGGCAGCGAGTTGAATCCCCCAATCAATTGCCAGACCTGATCGGCCGAGGCCGGGATGTCGATGAAGGCTGATGCAGATGCCATGTCGTGTTCTCTCTTGATCAGTAAGGTTCAGATGGCCAGGCTGTCGACGACACCGCCGTCGACCCGCAGGGCGGCGCCCGTGGTAGCCGAGGATAACGGCGAAGCGATGTAAGCCACCAGATTCGCGACTTCCTCGACATGGGCCACGCGCTGGATGATCGAAGTGGGACGGGCCTTGCGCACGAAATCGTCGGCTTCCTCCTGCAGGCTGCGACCGGATTGGGCAATGGCATCCTTGAGCATGTGCTCCACGCCATCGGTCAAGGTCGGGCCGGGCAGGACCGCATTGACCGTCACCCCGGTGCCCGCCAGCCGTTTGGCCAGTCCATGGGACACCGCCAGGTTGGCGCTTTTGGTCACGCCATAGTTGAGCATGTCGGCCGGGATCGCGATCCCGGATTCCGAAGACAGGAAAATCACCCGCCCCCAGCCCTGCTTGACCATGTCCGGCACGTAATGCCGGGACAGGCGCACACCGGAGATCACGTTGACCTCATAGAAGCGCGTCCACTCGCTGTCGGGGGTATCAAAGAAATCCACCGCTTCGTAGATCCCCAGGTTGTTCACCAGGATGTCGGCCCGTGGTTCGGCGGCGAACAGTTTTTCCGCACCTTCGGCCGTCCCGAGATCGGCAGCCAGCCCGCGCAGTTGAGCACCCGGCACCTGTTGGCGAATGCTCGCCAAGGCCTGTTCGACCTTGGCCGTATCGCGACCGATCACCACCACCGTGGCGCCGGACTCGGCCAACGCCTGGCTGATGCCCAGGCCGATGCCGGCCGTGCTGCCGCTGACAATCGCCAGTTTTCCACTCAGATCGATTTTCATGCTCAAGCTCCAGTGATCGGCAACGGTGCGCGCTCGGATAAGAGTTTTGCGTCACGCAGCGCCTGCCAGAAGGTTGCGGGAATCACGCGGTCAAGGACGGAAAGAGTGTAGCGACCCGTCAGAAAATTACCCTCTCGTTGCGCTTCGCTCGGATCAAGGGTCAATTTACCCGGCTCGACCTGTTCACAGGCCCCAGCCCTTGATCATGCCGGCTTCGCGCAAGCGGGTCAGCACCGCATAGGAGTGAGCGCGGGGTCGCGAAAGCGTCAGCCGTAGGCATTTGTTTAATGGCTGTCAGCGTTACTTCGTGAAAGCTACAGCGCCTTGCGTCGTTGCCTACGGGTACGCCAGAATCCGCCGGCTTGTGCGCCTTGGGGGCGGGCTCTATCGTTTGCCGGTCGCTGAAAAGAACAGTGATCGGGTTTGGTAGCCCGAGTTTTCCAGGCGTGTAACGCCACCTTTTGCAAAGGCTGTTTCGTCTTTGCTGCTTATGGTGGTCATGCACAGGGCGTCTTCGGATGCACCGGTTTCCTGGGACTACCGGTCTACCAACCTGAGCATGGCCGCCACCCTCGTTTGGTAGCGAAGGGTGACGG
>Ga0302171_10000117_pt1 | contig 15739 bp, 8 predicted proteins | sample I_Fen_N2_2_FD_193495 | JGI IMG/M metagenome (GOLD analysis project Ga0302171, IMG submission 193495) | Peat permafrost microbial communities from Stordalen Mire near Abisko, Sweden - I_Fen_N2_2 | ecosystem: Environmental > Terrestrial > Soil > Wetlands > Permafrost | place: Sweden: Abisko... | reverse complement strand
CCCGCGGAAGCACTGATATGGAACGCATCGATCACGTATTGCCGTGGAGCCACCTGGGCAACGAACGCCAGATTTCGGTTTTCCGCTTCGGGAGTGGCGAGCGCAAGGCCTACATCCAGGCCAGCCTGCACGCCGACGAACTGCCGGGGATGCGCACGGCCTGGGAGCTGAAAAAGCGCCTGACCGAACTCGAAGCCCAAGGCTTGCTCAACGGTGTGATCGAGTTGGTGCCGGTGGCCAACCCATTGGGCTTGGGTCAACTGTTGCAGGGTAATCATCAAGGGCGTTTCGAGGCGGGCAGCGGCAAGAATTTCAACCGTGATTTCGTCGAGCTGAGTGCGCCTGTGGCCGCTGAGCTCGAAGGGCGCCTCGGTGATGATCCGCACGCCAATATCCAGCTGATCCGCCAGGCCATGAGCGATGCGCTTGCTGCATTGCCACCGGCTGCGAGTCAGTTGCAAGGCATGCAGCGCGTCTTGCTCAGCCACGCCTGCACCGCCGATGTGGTGCTGGATTTGCACTGCGACGCCGAAGCGGCGCTGCACATGTACGCCTTGCCGCAACACTGGCCGCAGTGGCGTTCGTTGGCCGCGCACCTGAATGTGCGGGTCGGTCTGCTGGCGGAAGATTCCGGCGGCAGTTCCTTCGACGAAGCCTGCTCGCTGCCGTGGTTGCGTCTGTCGCGTCTGTTCCCGGACGCACAGATTCCGCTGGCGTGTCTGGCGACTACCATTGAATTAGGTGGTCAGGCGGATACCGGTCGTCTTGAGTCAGAGGCTCACGCCGAAGGCATTCTGGCGTTCCTCGCCGAGCAAGGCCTGATCAGCGGCGAATGGCCAAAACCTGCGCAAGAAGCGTGCGAAGGCTTGCCGTTCGAAGGCACTGAATTGCTGTTTGCACCGCACCCTGGTGTGGTGAGTTTTCTGCGTAAACCCGGTGAATGGACCGAAGCCGGTGACGAGATTTTTGAAGTGATCGATCCGTTGTCGGATCGGGTCAGCACGGTGTGTGCTGGTACGTCCGGGGTGCTGTTTGCCATTGAACGGCTGCGTTATGCCCAACCCGGTTTCTGGCTGGCCAAGGTGGCGGGGCGCGAAGCGCTGCGTCACGGGCGCTTGCTCAACGACTGACTGACTGTTTTTGTGAGAACCGACCGCATGTACAAACTTGAAGTCCAAGACCTGCATAAACGCTATGGCAGTCACGAAGTGCTCAAGGGCGTGTCCCTGAAAGCGGCGGCGGGTGATGTGATCAGCATCATCGGCTCCAGTGGCTCCGGCAAAAGTACTTTCCTGCGTTGCATCAACCTGCTGGAGCAGCCGCACGCGGGCAAGATTCTACTCAACAACGAAGAACTGAAACTGGTGGCGAACAAGGACGGCGCACTCAAGGCTGCCGACCCGAAACAGCTGCAACGCATGCGTTCGCGTCTGTCGATGGTGTTCCAGCATTTCAACCTGTGGTCGCACATGACTGCGCTGGAAAACATCATGGAAGCGCCGGTGCATGTACTGGGCGTGTCCAAGGCCGAAGCGCGGGAAAAAGCCGAGCACTATTTGAACAAAGTGGGTGTGGCTCACCGTAAGGATGCTTACCCGGGTCATATGTCCGGTGGCGAACAGCAGCGCGTGGCGATTGCCCGTGCGTTGGCGATGGAACCGGAAGTGATGCTGTTCGACGAACCGACCTCGGCCCTCGACCCGGAGTTGGTCGGCGACGTGCTGAAGGTGATGCAGGCCCTGGCCCAGGAAGGCCGGACCATGGTGGTGGTGACTCATGAAATGGGCTTCGCCCGTGAAGTGTCGAACCAGTTGGTGTTCCTGCACAAAGGTGTCGTCGAAGAAAGTGGCAACCCGCGCGAAGTGCTGGTGAATCCGCAGTCCGAACGTCTGCAGCAATTCCTGTCGGGTAGCCTGAAGTAATCGCTCCCGTTACGCACCAAATTAGGTCATGCTGCGCAGCGCGCCAGATGGTCTAATTTGGTTGCAGCCGCTTTTGGCTTTTAACACTGTTTTCGTTTCGGATTGCCCGCCATGACTGCCCATCGAATTGGTTTCCTTGTTTGGCCCAGCACTAAAGCACTGACGCTTGCGCTGGCTGAGGAGGCCTTGCGTGTTGCCCAGCGTGTGCATCCGGAGGTGGTTTACGAATTGTCGTTCCTGCAGGCCGAGCCACCGGCCGAAGGTGCCTGGCAATTGCCCGGCGAGGCGTGGACCGGCAAGCTCGAAAACTTTCAGAAACTGTTCCTGCTGGCAGATGAGCCACCCACCAGCCTTGCCCCGGCGCTCAGCAGTGCGCTGAAGCAACTGGTGCGTGCCGGTTGCGTGATCGGCGGTCTGTCGGCCGGTGTCTACCCGTTGGCGCAACTCGGTTTGCTCGATGGCTATCGCGCGGCCGTGCATTGGCGCTGGCAGGACGATTTCGCTGAACGCTTCCCGAAAGTCATCGCGACCAGCCATCTGTTCGACTGGGATCGTGATCGCCTGACGGCGTGCGGTGGGCTGTCGGTACTCGACTTGCTGCTGGCGGTGCTGGCCCGCGATCACGGCGCCGAGCTGGCCGGTGCGGTCTCTGAAGAACTGGTGGTCGAACGTATCCGCGAGGGTGGCGAACGCCAGCGCATTCCGTTGCAAAACCGTCTCGGCTCCAGCCATCCAAAGCTCACCCAGGCGGTGTTGCTGATGGAAGCCAACATCGAAGAGCCGTTGACCACCGACGAAATCGCCCAGCACGTGTGCGTGTCCCGTCGGCAGTTGGAGCGAATTTTCAAGCAATACCTCAACCGTGTGCCGAGCCAGTATTACCTGGAATTGCGCCTGAACAAGGCCCGGCAGATGTTGATGCAAACCAGCAAGTCGATCATTCAGATCGGTTTGTCCTGTGGCTTTTCCTCGGGGCCGCATTTCTCCAGCGCCTACCGCAACTTCTTCGGCGCCACGCCGCGGGAAGATCGCAACCAGCGGCGCAGCAGCAGCCCATTCGAGTTGTCCTCGGTGCCGTCGGAGCGCGGTTGATCCGCGCCTGACAGGGCTATTCGTCCGGGTCTGATCCTCCGGAAGACGACACCTCCAGCTCAGCCCGCTGGATCACTTCCTCGACCCCGAAGTCGACGTTGGTCAACTTGAAATACTCAATCAGGATTTTCAAACTGGCTTCGTTAAACGGGTTGTCGCGCAGGTTGATGGGTTCGGCATCCTCCATTGGCATCTCGAGAATATCGGTGGGTATCCGGGTGATCTGGTTACCGCTCAGATCGGCTGTGTCCAGACGCTTGAGTTGCAGCAGACCGGCAGGCAGTTCGGTGAGCTGGCAGTTGTCCAGTTGCAGGGTGGCCAGCTCGGTCAGCTGAGTGACATCCGGTGCGAGCTCCAACGGGTTGTTACTCAAGTCCAGAAAGTCCAGTTGGGTCATCTCGGAAAGGTTCAGGACGCTCTGTGCAGTCAGGGTGATGTGGCAGTCCGGGAGGTTCAACGAGGTCAGTTCGCCCATGCGGAAAATCGCCTCCGGGATATCGCCCAGGTGAAAGTCGCGAATGCTGAGGGTCTTGAGTTTCGGGAAGCCTTCCAGGAACCGGCTAACGTCCATGGGCAGGCCGCTTTCACTATTGAGATAAACCATCGTGACATGGCTGAAGTCTGCACTCAGTGCCGGCAAGTCACCGGTGATGTGAGTGTCCAGGCTCAAGTCGTAGCTGGGTTGCAGCAAGTCGCTCATGTCTTCGGCCCCGGTTTCTCGACGCCAGCATCGCAGCACGAACTGTTTGAATTCGTCTCGGGCCCAATGCTCGTTCAGCAGTTGCTGCGCGTTGAAAGGTTGTTGGGTGACGGGATGGAGAGCGGGAATGTCGGCGGTCCAGGCAGCCAGCTCGGTTTCCAGGGTGGCAAGTTCGGCTTCCAGGCGACTCAGTTCGGCTCGCCCCTCGTCCAGTGTTCCAGGCAGCGAATTCACGAATTTGCTCGCTTCTTCCTGGTCCATCATCGGATAAAGCGCTTGCGCACGTCGCAGGTCCGCCGCCTCGGCATAGATACCGAAGTCCTGGCGTGTGGCCAGGTAGTGTTGCTTGAGGCGTTCGCGGGTTGCGGACGACAGTGGGTTGTTGCCCAGGTCGAATCCTTCCTGACTGTCGGGTGGCAGTGAGAAAAGGGCTGTTGGCAATTCTTCGATCCGGTTGTCGTTGAGCAGTGCGGTGCTCAGGCGCGGGCGGGTCAGCAAGCCCTTGGGCAGCTCGGAAATGCCGGTGTGTGAGAGGTCGATGTAATTCAGTTTGGGCATGCCGCCGACGTCCGGTACCAGGCCCAGCGGATTGTTATACATGTCCAGTATGGTCATTTGATCCTGTGCGGCGAGCGTGGCGTGGGCCTCGGGGCTGAGGCTGATCGCGCAATCGCTGAGAATCAGTTCATCAAGTTGTAGCTGCGCGACAACATCCGGAAGGTGACCCAGGTTGAAGTAACGCAGTTTCAGGGCGCGCAATCCGGTAAAACTGCGCAGAAACGCCTGCGTACCCCGCGCGGCGCTACAACCATCCATTGTCAGCGTTTGGACACGGCTGAAGTCGGCGCTCAGGGCTGGCAGCTCGCCAATTATCGGCTGGAAGAAGTTGAAATCGGTCGTGGCGAAGCCAGTCTGCGTGGGTACCCATTGACGCCGCCAGCACTCCATCAGATCGATCATGAATTGCCGTCGAGCCTGCATCTGGGTGGTCAGCTGTTCAGGCGTGAGCCTGGTCTGGGTATCAGGCAGGTACTGCGGGATGTCGTTGCACCAGGGAGACAGGGTGTCGTAGAGCCCCGAATGTTCAACCATGAGTCGATTCAGTTCTGCCCGTGGCCCTGCCGGGTGTTGTTGCAGGCGCTCGACAAACGCATCGAGTTCCTCGGCCGACAGTTGCGGGAACAACGACTGGACGCGGGCTTGCAGGGTGGGCGTACGGGTGGGAAGGAGCCGATAACCATCGCCGCCACCCAACAGTCGCATGACCTTCGGGTCGTAGGCAGGCTTGAGATTAACCTGCCGGCCCAGCAGCGTGCGCAAGGCCTCGCGGCTCAGAGGGTGTTGGCGAATCAACTGTTTGAGCCGGGCCTCGTCGCCAATCTGGACGTTCAGCGCCATGCGCTCGCTGTCGGGCAACGCCTGCAGCAGGCTGTTAAAAAACGTGGTCGAACCGCTGAGTTCTTCTCCATCCTGATCAAACGGCTGATAGGCGCCATCCTCGCCGAGCACCAGTATTTTGCGCAGGCTGGCGTCAGCGCTGCCAAGGCTGTCGATCAGGCGCCCGTCGGGGCTGTAGTGGCGCATTTCCAGGCGCAGTTGTCCGCTCCAGCCAGGCAGGTTTTCCAGTGAATGCAGAGCCAGGCAATCGGTGTCGATGTTGTCCTCGGTCGACGGCAACTCAAGGCCTTCGTAGGCGCGAGTCACCCGTACCTGCAACCTGGCCTCCTGGCTCAGTTCCGCCAGCCTGGGGGAAACCTTGCCGCTCTTGAGTTGTGCCAGCTCCAGGTCGTTGGCCGTTGCTGCAATCGCGTCTGCGATGGTGGTTGGTAATCCGGGTTCGGCATCGATGAGGATTTGAGTCGTGGACTGAGCGCCCTGTTCGAGTGTGCGGTAACGCTGCTCGAACAGACTCTTTCGCTTGCGTTGGGCGAGTTGGGCCAGCTTCTGGCGCAGGCTGCGCGTGCGACTTTCGAGGCGAGGGGAGGGCAGGCCGAACTCTTCGCCCATCAAGGTTCTCGCTTCTTCGTCCGACAGGGCTAGCAGGAACGTTTTGAGCAGATCGCCGTCGTTGAGTCGCGTGACATCGATGTGCAGGCGCGGCACATCCGGCTCGGGACTTTGCCAAAGTGTGCGCGCCTCGCCATCCGTCAGTTGCAGCCCTTTGGTTTTCGGCCAGTAACCGTTGGTGTTGAGCAATTCGAGCTGGGTGACGGGGTCTGCCTTCAGGTACAGGTCCGGCCGATCGCTGCCGATTTGCTCGATGAAGGTTTGTATGTCCTGGTCGATCGTGAAGCGCTTGAGCGTGTCGGCCAGAACCGGCGGCAGCGGTCCCGCATCGGTGTGCATCTTGCGCAGGACGTTTTCGTGGGTGCCGCTGATGGTTAGCATGCCTTCGCGTTCGCGCTCGGAAAAGCGCTGCATGTCGGGCCCGATACGTCGAAGCAAGGTGGTCTGGTCCCAGCTCAGAGGTTGGTCGACCTCGGTTTGCCAGGTGCCGGCCCTGTTGTGTTTGAGCGTGGGTTTGTAGGCCTCGGGTCGGGTCGGATGGTCGATGCGGTGTTCACCCGTCAGCGGATTTTCGCTGACGGCGTAGCGTTTGTTCTCCAGGGGTAACAGGGTTTTGTCCTGGTGACGGTGCAGCCCGAGCGTATCCGGTTTTGATTCGTCGGGAAGCACCGCGGGATGCTCGTAGGCGGTGAGGTCGGGTTGCCAGTAGCGGGTTTCACCGTTTGGACGTTTCACTGAGTTGAAACGGTCGAAGAACTGCACGATTTCCTTGGGCAGAGCCGCGCGAAATTCTCCCGCCGCGATCACGCCACCGGCGGCAAAAGTGCCCAGCTGGACAGCGGACTCAACGACGCCCATCAAATGCCCAAAAGCCTCGCGACCTTGGCCCTCGGCCCAGTCGATGACGCTTTCGAAGGTTTCGTCGAGCAACTGGTAAGCCATATAAGCGAGCATCAGTTCGCCAAGAAACGGTACGAACGGCAAGGCGATGAAGGCGGCGACATTCAACAGTGCTGAAGCGATTTCGGTGAAGGAGTCCCATAGTGCCCAGCGGGCTCTCTGGTCGACCGTTGCCGTGGATACCGCGATGACCCGGGCATCGTTGAGAATCTTGTTGAGCTTCGACTGATACTGGTGAGTCCACAGGTCGCCCTTGATCGGCGTTGAGGCGATGCGCAAATCGACCCGCTGGTTGGGTTGCTCGCGCCAGGTCGGGCGCGGATCACCCGACTGAACCGGTTGCCAGGTAATGGGGGCCAGTTGGCTGTTCAATTGGGCGAAGAAGTGGCCGCGATCCTCGTGGTCGATGAAGCGGCTGAAGAATTGTTGATAGGCGGGCGCGCGCAGGCGTTTGCTCAGTTCTTCGGCAAAGGCGGCGGACGATGAGTATTCCTTGATCGGATGTTCGGGGTCATCAGGGATATAGGCCACGACCCTGGCCACTTCGCGTGCGCTTTCAAGGTCCGGGGCAAATAACAGAACACCGGTCAGGCGCGCGTTCATGATGGTCAACTTATGACAGCCCCATGGCTGGCCGCGCAAACGCAGATAAGGCAGGTCGTCCAGCAGGCCAAGAATCAGTTGGTGGACATCACTGCCCAGCCGTTTTTGCATCTGCGCCATATGCAGTGCGGCGATCAGCGCGGTTTTCTGGCTGTCATGGATTTTCGGTTGCAGCAGTGCCGCCGCCACCGGGTTGCTGATGCCCAGGTTGTCCTCCAGATACTCTTTATAGCGCTGGCCGATATCCAGCTCCCGGCACAGGCGGGTGAACGCCGTGATGGGCATTTTTTCCGCAATCTGCGGCAAGGTCTCGAATCGCCCATCGGCCGAGGGCGTCGTGATGTAAGTCGAGGCGGGTTCGAAGGCGTCAGTTTCGGTTTCGGCGCTTTCGAAGTTGTGCAGCGCCGCGTCCAGCAGCGACACCGTCCAGATGCGTGCAGCCCCGGATTTCAACCGTAGCCAGGGTAGGTGGGTGGGGATGTAAAGGCGCAGGAAGGTTTTGCGGACGTTCGGTTCCAGACCGAACTGGCTCTTGAGCGCCGTTTCCAGCAGTGGTCGGGCGAAGTCGGCGGGGCTTTGCAGATTGGCCATCATCTGATCGACCCGATTCTGGCTGGTCACATGACGGGCGATGAGTTTGCCCAGTTCTGCGTGCCGATGTGGCGGGGCGTCCTTGAGACTGGTCGGCAATCCCGGGGTGATATTGCTCAGTGCTTCACGCCGTTGGGGCGTTGCCTGGCGCAGCCAGGACGGGATGACGTTAATCAGGTGCTGAAAGTGGGCGTCCGGCTTTAAGGCATCGGTCGCCAGGAGGGTAACTTGGGTAGTCATGGGGTCTAGAGCGCCATCGAAGTTTGATAAGGCCCTTAGGAAACCGCGCGAAGGCGGACGACGTGCGGTACATATTTACCTCACTCACCCAATCGCTATCGGTTACAACGGAGCAAGCCTGCCGCAAACGCTCGCCGCCAGTTAAACTGCGCCTTTGCGACCCTATATGTCGCATTGCCGTAAACCCGGGGAAATCCGGGGTTTGCGCTATAAGAAGTTGTCGCTTGGCGGCAAGGCCGGGCTGAAAACTGTCCTTACAATCCCCCCCATCGCTCGCCAGTTTCAGGCGAGTGTTCGTCTTCAGGAGACTCCGATGTCCGTTGAGCACGCTGCGGTACAACGCGCCGATTTCGACCAGGTAATGGTTCCCAACTACGCGCCTGCCGCTTTCATTCCAGTGCGTGGCGCCGGTTCCCGCGTATGGGACCAGTCCGGCCGCGAGTTGATCGACTTCGCCGGCGGGATTGCGGTAAACGTATTGGGCCATGCGCATCCGGCGCTGGTCGGTGCGTTGACCGAGCAAGCCAACAAGCTGTGGCATGTGTCCAACGTGTTCACCAATGAGCCGGCCTTGCGCCTGGCCCATAAACTGATCGATGCCACTTTTGCCGAGCGCGTGTTCTTCTGCAACTCCGGTGCTGAAGCCAACGAGGCTGCCTTCAAGCTGGCCCGTCGCGTCGCGTTCGATCGCTTTGGCAGCGAAAAATACGAAATCATTGCCGCGCTGAACAGCTTCCACGGTCGTACCCTGTTCACCGTGAACGTGGGTGGCCAGTCGAAGTACTCCGACGGCTTCGGTCCAAAAATCACCGGTATCACTCACGTCCCTTACAACGATCTGGCTGCTTTGAAAGCCGCCGTTTCCGACAAGACCTGTGCCGTGGTGCTGGAGCCGATCCAGGGTGAGGGCGGCGTACTGCCGGCCGAACTGGCCTACCTGCAAGGCGCCCGCGAGCTGTGCACCGAGCACAACGCGCTGCTGGTGTTCGACGAAGTGCAAACCGGCATGGGCCGCAGCGGCAAGCTGTTCGCCTACCAACATTACGGCGTGACGCCGGACATCCTGACCAGCGCCAAGAGCCTGGGCGGCGGTTTCCCGATCGCGGCGATGTTGACCACCGAAGACCTGGCCAAACACCTGGTCGTCGGCACCCACGGCACCACCTACGGCGGCAACCCGCTGGCGTGCGCAGTCGCGGAAGCCGTGATCGACGTGATCAACACCCCTGAAGTGCTGAACGGCGTCAACGCCAAGCACGACAAGTTCAAGGCCCGCCTGGAGCAAATCGGCGAGAAGTACGGCCTGTTTACCCAGGTGCGTGGCCTGGGGCTGTTGATCGGTTGTGTACTGAGCGATGCCTGGAAAGGCAAGGCCAAGGACATCTTCAACGCTGCTGAAAAAGAAGGCCTGATGATTCTGCAAGCCGGTCCGGACGTGATTCGCTTCGCCCCGAGCCTGGTGGTTGAAGACGCTGATATCGATGCCGGCCTGGACCGCTTCGAACGCGCCGCAGCCAAGCTGACACAAGCCTGATAGACCTTTCGACGCCTGACATTTCAGGCGTCGATCCAAATTTTTGTTTCGGGCTGGATCAAAAGTGTGGGAGCTAGCCTGCTAGCGATGAGGGCCTGATAGCCAGCATCATTGTTGCCTGACAGGACGATATCGCTAGCAGGCTAGCTCCCACAGTTGACTCTGAGTTGTTTCAGGGATGGCCCGGGATTTTTTCTTTTGTAAGTTCTGAGATTAAGGAGTGACACCATGCTGGTGATGCGCCCCGCGCAAATGGCTGATCTGGGCGAGGTACAGCGTCTGGCTGCGGACAGCCCGATTGGTGTCACTTCCCTGCCGGATGACGTTGAACGCCTGAGCGACAAGATCGCGGCAAGCGAAGCCTCATTCGCCGCCGAAGTCAGCTTCAACGGTGAAGAGAGCTATTTCTTCGTCCTCGAAGACACCGCGACCGGCAAACTGGTCGGTTGCTCGGCGATCGTCGCGTCGGCCGGCTATTCCGAGCCGTTCTACAGTTTCCGTAATGAAACCTTCGTGCACGCTTCCCGCGAGCTGAAGATTCATAACAAGATTCACGTGCTTTCTCAGTGCCACGACCTGACCGGCAACAGCTTGCTGACCAGTTTCTACGTACAGCGCGAGCTGGTGGGTTCGCCTTGGGCGGAGCTCAATTCCCGTGGTCGCCTGCTGTTCGTGGCCAGCCATCCGGAGCGCTTTGCCGATTCGGTGGTGACCGAGATCGTCGGTTACAGCGATGAAAATGGCGATTCGCCGTTCTGGGACGCCATCGGTCGCAACTTCTTCGACCTCAACTACGCCGAAGCCGAGCGTCTGTGTGGCCTCAAGAGCCGGACGTTCCTCGCCGAGCTGATGCCGCATTACCCGATCTATGTGCCGTTGCTGCCGGATTCGGCGCAAGAAGCGATGGGGCAGGTGCACCCGCGGGCGCAGATCACGTTCGACATCCTGATGCGCGAAGGCTTCGAGACCGATCACTACATCGACATTTTCGACGGCGGCCCGACCTTGCACGCCCGTGTCTCGGGGATCCGTTCGATTGCCCAGAGCCGTGTGGTGCCGGTGAAAATCGGTGAGCCGGTCAAAGGCGCCGGTCGTCAGTACCTGGTGGCCAACGCCCAGTTGCAGGATTACCGCGCGGTATTGCTCGAGCTTGATTACGCGCCGGGCAAACCCGTCACCCTGGATCTGGAAGCAGCCGAAGCCCTGGGCGTCGGTGAAGGTGCCAGCGTGCGCCTGGTGGCGGTTTAACGCCTGCTTCAATGAATGCTTAGAAAGCAGCGAGTTTCGCGGGTGGCGCAAGCGACCCGATTGAGGAGATAGCATGATCGTTCGTCCCGTACGCAGCAGCGATTTACCCGCTCTGATCGACCTGGCCCGCAGCACCGGCACCGGCCTGACTACCTTGCCAGCCAACGAAGAGCGCCTGGCCCATCGGGTCGGCTGGGCCGAGAAGACTTTCCGTGGCGAAGCCGGGCGGGGCGATGCGGACTACCTGTTCGTACTCGAAGACGACGACGGTCGCGTGGTGGGCATTTCCGCCATCGCCGGTGCCGTAGGCCTGCGTGAGCCTTGGTACAACTTCCGCGTGGGGCTGACGGTCAGTGCCTCGCAGGAGCTGAAAATCTATCGCGAAATCCCGACGCTGTTCCTGGCCAACGACCTGACCGGTAACTCGGAACTGTGCTCGTTGTTCCTGCACGCCGACTACCGCAGTGGCCTCAATGGCCGCATGCTGTCCAAGGCGCGGATGCTGTTCATCGCCGAATTCCCGCACCTGTTCGGCAACAAGATCATCGCCGAGATGCGCGGCGTGTCCGACGAAGCCGGGCGTTCGCCATTCTGGGAAAGCCTGGGCCGGCACTTCTTCAAAATGGAATTCAGCCAGGCCGACTACCTGACCGGCGTTGGTAACAAGGCGTTCATCGCCGAGCTGATGCCAAAATTCCCGTTGTACACCTGCTTCCTCTCTCCAGAGGCGCGCAACGTGATCGGTCAGGTTCATCCGGACACCGAGCCGGCGCTGTCGATGCTCAAGAGCGAAGGTTTCAGCTATCAAGGCTACGTCGACATCTTCGACGCCGGCCCGGCCATCGAGTGCGAAACCGGCAAGATCCGTGCGGTGCGCGACAGCCAGGCCCTGGTGCTGGCCATCGGCACGCCGGGTGACGACGCCACGCCATTCATTATTCACAACCGCAAGCGCGAAGACTGCCGGATCACTGCCGCACCCGCACGCTTCGCCGCCGGTACGCTGGTGGTCGATCCGCTGACTGCCAAACGTCTTCAACTCAACGCCGGCGATCAAGTGCGCGCCGTTCCGTTGTCCGCTGCTCGGGAGTCGAAATAATGAAGTCGCTTTACATCGCAGGTGAATGGCTGGCCGGTCAGGGCGAAGCCTTCGAGTCGCTGAACCCGGTGACCCAACAGGTGGTTTGGTCCGGCGAAGGCGCCACCGCTGCTCAAGTTGAATCGGCCGTACAAGCGGCGCGCCAGGCGTTCCCGGGCTGGGCCCGCCGCACGCTGGAAGAACGTATCTCGGTGCTGGAGGCTTTTGCCGCCGCATTGAAGAACAACGCTGACGAACTGGCCCGCACCATTGGTGAGGAAACCGGCAAACCTCTGTGGGAAGCGGCGACCGAAGTCACCAGCATGGTCAACAAGATTGCGATCTCGGTGCAGAGTTACCGCGAACGTACCGGCGAGAAGAGCGGCCCGCTGGGCGACGCCACCGCCGTTCTGCGTCACAAGCCACATGGCGTGGTGGCCGTGTTCGGTCCCTACAACTTCCCTGGCCACTTGCCAAACGGTCACATCGTGCCGGCGCTGCTGGCCGGTAACACGGTGCTGTTCAAGCCGAGCGAGCTGACGCCGAAAGTGGCCGAGTTGACGGTCAAGTGCTGGATCGAAGCCGGCTTGCCAGCCGGCGTGTTGAACTTGCTGCAAGGCGCTCGCGAAACCGGTATCGCCCTGGCGGCGAACCCTGGCATCGACGGTCTGTTCTTCACCGGTTCCAGCCGTACCGGCAATCATCTGCACCAGCAGTTCGCCGGTCGTCCGGACAAGATCCTGGCGCTGGAAATGGGTGGCAACAACCCGCTGGTGGTCGATCAGGTCGCCGACCTCGATGCCGCTGTGTACACCATCATCCAGTCGGCATTCATTTCTGCCGGTCAGCGTTGCACCTGCGCGCGCCGCCTGCTGGTGCCGCAAGGCGCCTGGGGCGACACCCTGCTGGCGCGTCTGGTGGCGGTCAGCTCGACGCTTTCAGTCGGGGCCTTCGATCAGCAGCCGGCGCCGTTCATGGGCTCGGTGATTTCCCTGGGCGCCGCTAAAGCGCTGATGGACGCCCAGGCGCATTTGCTGGCCAACGGCGCCGTGTCGTTGCTGGAGATGACTCAGCCTCAGGCGCAATCCGCATTGCTGACCCCTGGCATTCTGGATGTGACCGCCGTGGCGGATCGTCCGGACGAAGAGTTGTTCGGCCCGCTGCTGCAAGTGATCCGCTACGCTGATTTTGAATCGGCGATTGCTGAGGCCAACGACACGGCCTACGGCCTGGCTGCGGGTCTGTTGTCGGATTCCGAAGCGCGTTACCAGCAATTCTGGCTGGAGAGCCGTGCCGGTATCGTCAACTGGAACAAGCAGTTGACCGGTGCTGCCAGCAGCGCGCCATTCGGCGGCGTCGGCGCCTCGGGCAACCACCGCGCCAGCGCCTACTACGCGGCGGATTACTGCGCGTATCCGGTGGCCTCGCTGGAAACCCCGAGCCTGGCCTTGCCGTCGGCCCTGACCCCCGGCGTGAAAATGGCCTGACGCCCATTCGCGAGCAAGCTCGCTCCCACAGGGAAATGCACTCCAATGTGTGAGCGAGCTTGCTCGCGAAGGCCGCGCCCCGGTCTTACTGAATTGTTATCTGATGCCTATAAAAACAGATTCGTGGAGCCTCGCTGATGAAATCCTATGAAGTCAATTTTGACGGTCTAGTGGGGCCTACCCATAACTACGGTGGCCTGTCCTACGGCAACGTGGCGTCCCAGAGCAACAGTCAGCAGTCTTCGAACCCGAAGGAAGCCGCGCTGCAAGGCCTGGCAAAAATGAAAGCGCTGATGGAAATGGGCTTTCAGCAAGGCGTGCTGGCACCACAAGAGCGCCCGGACGTGGCGGCACTGCGTCGCCTGGGCTTTAGTGGCACCGACGCTCAAGTCATCGAGCGCGCCGCCAAAGACGCCATGCCCCTGCTGGTCGCCAGTTGCTCGGCTTCGAGCATGTGGGTGGCCAACGCCGCTACCGTCAGCCCAAGTGCCGACACTGCGGATGGCCGCGTGCATTTCACCGCCGCCAACCTGAATTGCAAATATCACCGCAGCATCGAACACCCGACCACCAGCCGCGTGCTGGGGGCGATGTTCGCCGACCAGAAGCACTTCGCGCACCACGCGGCCCTGCCGGCCGTGGCGCAGTTCGGTGACGAAGGCGCTGCCAACCACACCCGTTTCTGCCGTGAGTACGGTGAAGCCGGCGTTGAATTCTTCGTCTTCGGTCGCAGCGCGTTCGATACCCGCTACCCGGCACCGCAGAAGTACCCGGCGCGCCAGACCCTCGAAGCGTCACAGGCCGTGGCCCGGTTGCACGGCCTGAGCGATGACGGCGTGGTCTACGGCCAGCAGAACCCGTCGGTGATCGATCAGGGCGTATTCCACAATGACGTGATCGCCGTGGGTAATGGCGAAGTGCTGTTCTATCACGAGGACGCATTCCTCGAGACCGAGCAGATGCTGGCCGAGTTGCAGAGCAAGCTCGCCAGGGTCGGCGGGACATTTCAGTCGATCTGCGTACCGCGTTCGGCTGTAACCGTTGAGGACGCGGTTCGCTCCTACTTGTTCAATAGCCAGCTGCTGTCCCGTCCGGACGGTTCCATGCTGTTGATCGTGCCGGAAGAGTGCCGTGGCAATGAGCGTGTCTGGCAATACCTGCAGGGTTTGACCAGCTCCGGCGGCCTGATCCGCGAAGTCAAAGTCTTCGATCTCAAGCAGAGCATGCAGAACGGCGGTGGCCCGGCTTGCCTGCGTTTGCGCGTCGCTCTCAACGAAACCGAGCTGGCGGCGGTCAATCCAGGGGTTATCATGACGGCACCGTTGTATGGCACGTTGACCGAATGGGTCGACAAGCACTACCGCGACCGCATGACCGAAAACGATCTGGCGGACCCGCAATTGTTGCTTGAGTGCCGGACGGCACTGGATGAACTGACACAAATCCTTAAACTGGGCTCGGTTTATCCATTCCAGATCAATTGATCGACGGCGCGCGCTCGGGCACGACAGCGCGCCGCTTCATCTCCAATGAGAGCGTAATTACATGAGCGACAAACTGCAGCTGATCCTTGAAGACACTGACGGCACGCAACTGGAAACCTCCTGCACCCGCGTCGCGGTCATGTGGCAAGGCAAGGAGCTGTGGATCCAGCACGATGGCCGTGGTCAGTTGCTGATTGGCGTGGACGTCGAAGAAGGTGACGCCGAATACGCCAACCTGCTGCTGCGCCCATTGGCGACTAATCTGGTAAGTCTGCAACTGGAAATGGAACCGGCTGAAGTCGGCGACGAAGACCACGTTCACGGCCCGGATTGCAATCACGATCACTAAGGAAACCGCTCTATGCTCGCCCTCGGCAAACTGCTTGAACTGACCCTCGCCGGCCGTGAACCGGCGGAGAAGACTCAACTGACTGTCGAAGGCGTGCGGATGCGCTGGTTGAGCGAAGGTGCGCTGGAAGTCCGGCCACCTGAAGCTCGCGACAATGGCCTGGACCTGCTGCTGTCGGCGGGTATCCACGGTAACGAAACAGCGCCGATCGAACTGCTCGATCGCCTGTTGCATGACATCGCCCGCGGTGATCTGAAACCGCGTGCACGTATTCTGTTCCTGTTCGGCAACCCCGAGGCGATTCGCAAAGGCGAGCGTTTCGTCGAACAGGACGTCAATCGGCTGTTCAACGGCCGTCACGAACAAAGCAGCGGCTCCGAAGCGTTGCGCGCTTGTGAGCTGGAGCGACTGGCGGCGAGCTTTTTCAGCCTGCCGGACCGCGACCGCCTGCACTATGACCTGCACACCGCCATACGCGGCTCGAAAATCGAGCAGTTCGCGTTG
>Ga0302171_10000115_pt1 | contig 15801 bp, 10 predicted proteins | sample I_Fen_N2_2_FD_193495 | JGI IMG/M metagenome (GOLD analysis project Ga0302171, IMG submission 193495) | Peat permafrost microbial communities from Stordalen Mire near Abisko, Sweden - I_Fen_N2_2 | ecosystem: Environmental > Terrestrial > Soil > Wetlands > Permafrost | place: Sweden: Abisko... | reverse complement strand
TTGAGCTATAATTGACAGAATGGTCTTTTGTCTACTATTGATGGTCGATTTTCTACCGTTATTTTTAATCTCATATCTATTTTTGCTGAACAAATTTTAAGCGCTTTTATGTTGCGAAATTAAAAAAAACAATAAACGAATAAAATCTAATTAAAATGGAGCCTATGTAAAACAGATAGAAAAAACACTGCTGGGGCTGGTGTAAAGAGCCTTATTATTACAGTAAATTATTTAGAATTTTCAGTTACCTTAAAAAGAAAATCATGAGTAAAAATTATTTCTCAAAAAGAAGAAGAATAGCAACACTAATTACTTTGTGTGCATTCTTTGTATGTAGTGCACAAATGTTGGCTCAAAGCCAAATTTCAGGAACCGTAAAGGACAGCAAAGGCGAAACATTGATCGGTGTATCCGTATTGGTGAAAGGTACTAGTGTAGGTACCATCTCTGACATAAATGGAAAGTACAGTATCAAAGCCTCCCCAAAGGCTGTTTTACAATTTACAAGTATGGGATATGTATCTCAGTTGGTAAATGTGGACAATAAAATAAACATTGATGTTGTATTAGCAGATGACAATAAAATTTTAGATGAAGTAGTAGTAGTCGGCTATGGCACTATGAAAAAGAGAGATGTAACCGGTTCGGTAATCTCTGTAGATAATGCTGCACTTAAAAGAACAGGACAAGCAACTGTTTTAGGTGCATTGAAAGGACAAACACCGGGTGTAATTGTAACACAGGTAAATGGAAAACTTGGTACCGGCTACTCAATTGAAGTTAGAGGAAAAAATTCAATAAGTAAAGCTTCCGATCCACTGGTTATTGTTGATGGAATTATTGGTGCTGATATGAATGCACTAAATCCCGCCGATATTGAAAAAATTGATGTTCTGAAAGATGTTTCAGCCACGGCTATTTACGGTTCGCGCGGAGCAAATGGGGTAGTAATCGTCACAACTAAAGGAGGAAAAACCGGCAAAAATGTGGTTACATACGATGGTTCATACGGCGTGGTTACGCCAACCAATGTTCCGAAGATGTTTAACGGTGATGAATATATGGCTTATACGAAAGAGGCTCTTAGAAACGGTAGTGCATCAGTGAGTATCATAGGTCAGGAGAAAATCAATGCCGATAGTAAAAATTATACTGATTGGTTGGATTACACCTTGAAGAATGGAATACAAACCAGTCATACAGTTTCCTTAAGCGGTGGTAGTGAAAAAGAAACTCATATTTTATCTGTTGGATATAACAGACAAACAGGTAATACAGATGGAGAATTGTTGCAACGGTTTAATGCAAAGATTGGTGTTGAAGGCAAAGCCGGCAACTTTACTCTTGGGCTTTCAGCTTATGCCCGCAATTCGGATATCGACAATGGATCAAAAGAAGCATTGCGTTCTGCTTTCCGTCTAAGACCAATAGCTCAACCAACAGACCCAGTAACCGGACAAGATCAGTTCTTTGTTCAAACTTATCGTCCTGATCGTTTCACCAATCCTCGGTTCGATGCAAAAAACGAGAATACCAACATAAATCAAACAAATATTTTTGGTAACGTTTTTATCGACTATAAAATTTTTGAAGGCTTTACCTTTCGTTCAACTTTTTCTCCATATTTATGGTCAAGTAGAACTGGATATAGTGCTGACACATTTACTAAAACCAATAAAGGCGTAAACAAACCCAAAGGTGAATTGACAAATGCGTTTGGATCATCGTATACATGGGATAATGTGTTAAATTATACTCATTTGTTTAATCGCAAGCATAGAGTTAATGGTATGTTAGGAACAAGTACCTTTGATAATAAATCAGAGAATTCATATATTAAATACAAAGATTTACCATATAATTCTGAGTGGTATGCAATTCAAGATGCTGCAACTATTGAGGCACGCTCATCCGGGTATACTCGCGAAACCATGTTGTCATATATGGGACGTTTCAATTATTCGTATGATGATAAATACTTAGTTACGTTTACCGGTCGCTACGATGGCTCCTCGAAACTTGCCGAAGGTCGTAAATGGGGCTTCTTCCCATCGGCTGCGGTTGCCTGGAGAGTTTCGCAAGAGGGTTTTATGAAAGAAAATACTACTATTAATGATTTAAAACTTAGATTCAGCTACGGTGAGAGTGGCAATAATGTTGTTGCGCCTTATTCTACTATCTTAGGGGTTAGTGCTACTCAATATGATTTTAATGGAACTAGTGCTGCCGGACAGTATCTGAGCAGAATCCCGAACAATGATTTAAGCTGGGAAAAAAGTAAAGAGTTCAATATCGGTCTCGATTTCAGTATTTTGCAAAATCGTATTTCAGGAACAGTTGATGCATATTCTAAGGATAATGTCGATTTGATTATGCCAATGAGTATTCCACAAACCAATGGATTCTCAAATATTAGCGCTGTGAATGTGGGTTCAACAAGAAATCAGGGTATTGAAGTGAGCTTAAATACTGTGAATGTTCAAACAAAAGATTTTACATGGAGTACCAACTTTAATTTTGCGAAGAACACAAACAAAATCATCGATATTTTCGGAGATAAAAAAAGTTACCCAAATCAAGGGTTGTTTATTGGACAACCGGTAAGTGTTATTTATGATTATCAGGCCAATGGAATATATCAATTGGGTGAAGAAACTTTGGCTGCTAAATATGGATTTGTACCGGGAGCTGTGAAAGTGGTTGATCAAAATGATGATGGTAAGCTTGATCCGGAACATGACAAGGTAATTTTAGGATCAAACACTCCTAAATGGACAGGTGGTATTACCAATACATTTACCTACAAAAATTTCGATTTGTCTGTATTTGTTTATACCCGCCAGGGTGAAATGAGGTATAGTACTTTCCACAAGGAGCTGGCTAATGAGTATATGGGTGAAATAAATCAATTGAAAGTAAATTACTGGACACCCGAAAATCCGACTAATGATTTCTATCGCCCGGGTATAAATGCCGGCTGGACAGGCTTGTTGCTTTACAAGGATTGTTCGTTTGTGAGGGTTGGGAATATCACTTTTGGATATAACATTCCGGAATCAGTACTGAAGCCAATACATGTAAGCAATCTGAGAGCTTATTTTACTGCAGTTAACCCATTTGTATTCACTAATTATACCGGAATTGACCCTGAATATAGCAATAATGCTTCTTACGATGGTGGAGTTTCAACTTCAACTTATATGTTTGGTGTTAGTGTTAAATTTTAAAAAATAAAAGATATGAAACGACTAAAAACAATAAGAGTTTTTTGTGGAGCTTTGATGTTGTTATCAATGACTTCATGTTCCGATTTCCTGACTGAGAGTCCAAAGGGGTCAATGAATGCAGATGAATTCTACAAGACGAAAGATGGTTTTGAATATCTGGTTAAGGCTGTTTATGATCCTTTGAGATGGGTGTCAAAAAATCATGATGCACATTTTTATGGCACAGACTTGTTTACTGTTCCGGGATTTAGTGATCAGACATTTCTAACTCATTTCAATGATTATCATAAAAATGCGTTAAACGCATCGAACAGTGCTATATTTTTGTTATTCACTGATTCTTACTCATTGATTCAACGGGCAAATACCTGTATCAACAGAGCTAGTTCGGCAGATATTACTGAGGCTATTTTCAAACAACGCACTTCAGAAGCTCGCTTTTTACGTGCATATGCCTATTTTACATTAGTAGAAGAATTTGGAAAGGTACCTTTGCTTACAGAAGAAGTGAAAGTGCCAAGTTTTACTGCTGAACTGGCACCAGAAAAAGATATTTATACATTTATGGTTTCTGAGTTGGAAGCTATTTATCCTCTTCTTCCTGCCAAAGATGGAGGTCAGGAGTGGGGACGGGTGAATCGTGCGGCGGCTAAAACCTTGTTGTCAAAGGTGTATCTGACGAGAGCTTATAAAACTTTTGCTGAGACAGGTGATGCGCAAAAGTCTTTTGACTTGGCTAAAGATATCATTGATAATGAAAAATATACCTTGCTCCCTGATTTTGCAGATGTGTTTAAAGCTACTAATGAGGTAAATAATGAAGTTATTTTTTCGGTTCAATGGAGTACTAATGTGGAGCTTAACTGGACAGGAAATAATGATTACAGTGTCTTTTTACCATATTTACAGAATATTCCCGGATTGACTTCTAAAACAAATGGAGTGGCTCAACGTATGACAGGAACCTATGCTCCTACACGTTTTGCATACCGTTTATTTGACAGGTCATGGGATACTCGTTACGACAAAACTTTCAGAAGTGCATATATCGCGAATGAGAAAGGAACTTCTCCTCAGTTCGGAGCTGTAAATGTAGGCGACACAGTTATTTATTGTACTTATCCGGATCAACCATGGTCTGCTGCTAAAAAAGCAACAAAAAAATACTTTGTTGTGAATATTGATGAGTATTATGAGAAAAAACTTTACGATTTATATACCAACTTTCCATATCCGGGAATTGATAAGTTCAAAGACACAAAAGCATTGTACGATGATAATGGAAACCTAGGTACACGTGATCATTTTGTGTATCGCTTGGGTGAAGTTTATTTAATTGCAGCCGAAGCTGCGTTGAAAGCAGGTAAGCCTGATGTTGGGCTCCCATATATCAACGAAATCCGCAAAAGAGCTGCTATTAATAAAACAACTTATCCTGTGTTGACAACGCTGACTATCGACAATATTCTTGATGAACGTGGTCGCGAATTATTAGGCGAAGAAAGTCGTTTTATGGAATTGAAACGTACCGGAAAGCTTAAAGAGAGAGCTATAACCAATGGTGCTAACGAACGTGCAGCAAGAGCTGGCTACTATAACGACAACTATTTGTATCGTCCATTGCCTTACGATTGGATGCGTTATCTTAGAAATACTGTTGAGCAAAACGCCGGTTATGACTACTAATTTTATAGGTTGATTATTAGTCCAAGAGGGTTTGGCACTTATTGGTTCCAAACCCTCTTTTTAAAAATACATATAAAGTATGAGACGCTATTGGAAGAAAGACACTGTTTGTGGTGTTCTGTTATTATTTCTTATTTCAGTAAATCCGGTTTTCGGGAGCGATTTTATTAATTATGTCGATCCAAGAATTGGAACTGCTGCCAGTACAACCAGGAGTGCTGGTAAATTTGGCAAAAGCACAGAGGAATACGGGCAGACACTTCCAGCTGTTTTGGAACCGAATGGAATGAATTTCTGGACTCCACAAACACAGGATTCGGAAACAAAATGCATAGCACCATATTATTATAAAGATTCACTTATTCAGGGATTTAGAAATTCGCACTGGATAGTCGGCGGTTGCACGCAAGATTATGGTTCGATGACTCTTATGTCCACTACTGGAAAACTAAAATGTTTGCCCTCAGAAAGAGGCGGGTTATTTTCGCATAATCAGGAGATTACTACACCTTCCTATTATGCAGTTCAATTAAAAAATTACGGCATCCGTGCCGAAATGACAGGTCAATGTCGTTCAGCTATTTTTCGCTTTACATATTCAGCAAATGGTGATGCTTATTTAATCGTCAATCCCAATAGCGATGAAGGGAAAGGATATATTGAGATAGATGTAAACAAAAAAGAAATACGAGGATATAATCCGGTGCACCGCATCTATCAGGGCTGGGGTGAGCCTGCCGGTTTTAGCGGATATTTTGTGGTAAAGTTTAGCAAAGAGATTGAATCATACGGAGCTTATCAAGGTTCCGATACATTCGCCGGGCAAAAGTCGATTGGGGGTAAACCCAACATTGGTGTATTTATTCATTTCAAAGTCAATAAAGGCGAACAGGTGCTAGTCAAATCGGCTTCGTCGTTTACAGCTATAGAGGCAGCTCGGAATAATCTGACTGCAGAAATCCCTGATTGGAATTTTGATGCTGTAAAGGCAAAATTGACAAACAGCTGGGAACAAAAGTTGGCTAGTATAAAAGTAGAAACATCCGACAAAGAGAAAAAGATAAAATTCTATAGTGCCTTGTATCGCTCTTCATTTTTGCCTCGTGTGATGAATGATGTCGACGGTTCATACCCCTCTTTCTCCACCGGAACTCCAATTAGGAAAAAGGCAAAAGGCAATTATTACGATGACTTTAGCATGTGGGATACCTACAGAGCATTACATCCTTTGTTGAATATCATTGCTCCAGATAAATCGGCTCAAATGATGCAGTCGCTGGTCGATAAATATGAACAAGGTGGTTGGTTACCTATTTTTCCCTGCTGGAACAGTTATACGGCAGCAATGATTGGCGATCATGCCATAGCAGTTTTGGGCGATGCTTATGTCAAAGGAATTGCCGATTTTGATATTCAAAAAGCTTATGAGGGTATGCGCAAAAATGCTTTTGAATCGCCTGCTGATTTTCGGGATTATAAAAACGGAATGGGTCGCCGTGCATTAAAATCTTATCTCAAATATGGATATATCCCGTTGGAAGATTCGGTTAAAGAAGCCTTTCATAAGAATGAGCAGGTCTCCCGAACATTGGAATATGCTTATGACGATTATGTGTTGGCGCAGGTTGCTCTCAAACTGGGAAAGAAAGATGATTCTCAAAAGCTGATTGAACGTGCTCACAATTATTCGAATGTAATTGATCCAACTACCGGATATGCTCAGGGGCGTTTTGCAGATGGGAAATTTTTGAACGCAAACAACGCATTTAATTTTGCAGGTTTTGTTACCGAAGGGGCTCCCTGTCATTACACCTGGTATGTTCCGCAAGATATCAAAGGATTGATGGGTTGTATGGGTGGAAAGGCTAAGTTTACAGCAAAACTTGATTCAATGTTTAGTGAGCGCAGGTACTGGCATGGCAACGAACCGTGTCATCAGGTAGCATTTTTGTTTAATTACGCTGGTCAACCCTGGAAAACTCAACAGCAAGTGCGTCATATTCTAAACAGTGAATACTCAAATACACCGGGTGGTTTGTCGGGTAATGATGATGCCGGACAGATGTCGGCCTGGAGTATTTTTGCGGCCATAGGGTTTTATCCGGTTTGTCCGGGAACACCTTATTATGTGCTTGCCAGTCCTTCGTTTCCAAAGGTTTCTATTCTACTTGAAAATGGACGGACGTTTACAATAACTGCTAAAAATGCGACTGATGATAATATTTATATACAATCTGTAACCTTGAACGGAAAGCAGTATACAAAAAATTATATTTCGCATGCCGATATTGTATCGGGTGCTAAGCTAAACTTTGTAATGGGAAAAGTTCCGAATAACAGTTGGGGTGCAAAACCGGAAGATTGTCCTCCTTCAATGACAAAATAAAAAAAACAAATTACACTAATGAATAAATTTTTCACGACCCTGTCTCTCTTTATTGTAAGTGTTACGTTGGCAGCCAAATCTTATAATGTAAAAGACTTTGGGGCAATTGCTGATACAACGGTTCTTTCCAGTCCTTTTATTCAAAAGGCCGTTGATGAATGTGCTGCCAATGGTGGCGGTGTTGTGGTTGTTCCTGCAGGAAATTATTTGTGCGGCTCTATATTTCTAAAAAGTAACGTCGAGCTACATTTGGAGGCTGGTTCTACTCTTTTTGCAAGCAGGCGAAGTAGCGACTATCCGAAAGCGAAAGTTAGTATAGGAGCTTCGGATGCTGATCGGGTGGACATACTGATTGCAGCGATGGATGTAGAGAATATCTCTATAACGGGAACCGGTTCACTCAACGGACAGGCAGTACGTGAGTCTTTTAGACGAGAACCTCAATTGGCTTTGACCGATTCGGTAACCGGACGCGAAATTGCCAATGCTATAAAATATGGCGTTGATTATCAAACTAAGTTTAGGAAAGTGCCCCCATGTCCGGGTCTTATCAATTTTACAAATTGCAAGAATGTGCATATCGAAAATATTCAGGTTGTCGAATCTTCATTCTGGTCGGTACATTTGCAATGGTGTGATCGCGTCTTTGTAGATGGCATCTATATTTATTCGGCTCCGTCAAATGGAGTGAATGCCGATGGGCTGGATATTGACGGCTGCAGCAATGTGATGGTGAGCAATAGCGTGATTAATACCGGCGATGATGCACTTTGTCTTAAAACAACATCTCAGGATAAAATCTCAAAACCATGTGAAAATGTAACGGTTACCAACTGTATATTCACTTCTTCATCGGCAGCAATAAAACTTGGTACTGAATCATTTTCCGATTTTCGAAATATTACCATCAGTAATTGCATTGTAAAAGATGCTAATCGGGGCATTAATATGATTATTCGTGATGGAGGTGCGGTGAGTAATGTCTTGTTTTCGAATATTGTTATCAACACAGTTCGTAAAGCAACGTTTTGGTGGGGTAATGGAGATGCTGTGTGGATGACCATTCAAGCCCGCAGAAAAGAAAAGCCTGCGGGGAAAATTGAGAATGTAAGTTTCGACCATATCATTGCACATAGTCAGAGTGGTGTTCGCATTGAAGGCTTTGACAATGTGGTAAATAATATTCGTTTCAATGATTTTCAATTATTTATGGAACCGGAGAATGCTAAAGATAAACGTTCGCGCAACGGCTTCTTGTTTAATGGAGTTGCCAGGCTTTTAATGAATGACTGTGCTGTAAGCTGGAATACCTCCCAAAGTGAAGATGTATGGGAAAGTGCATACTATTTCGAGAACGTAAATGGACTAACTCTTAATCGTACATTGGGTGAGCAGGCACCAAATAAAAGATACCCTGCAATTAGAAAGAAGAATACCAGCAATGTTTCAATAGATGGAAAATCACAAAAATAAAAAATGAAAGTGCAACTAAAAATCACCGGTCTGGCTTTAGCTTTAGTCCTTTTATCGTGCGGAAACAGAGACAAATTTTTGTTCAGAAATTCTGCTGTTGCAATGGAGAAGCGAGTGGATGATTTGGTGTCCAGATTGACATTAGAAGAAAAAGTAGCACAAATGGGCAGTTCTGCTCCGGAAATTAAACGCTTGGGCATTACGGCCTTCGATTGGCAAAATGAATGCTTGCATGGAGTGGGCAAGTTGGCCGAATATAAAGTTACGGTTTATCCTCAGCCTATTGGTATGGCTGCAAGTTGGGATGCTGCTTCGATTTATAAGATGGCTGATTTTACAGCTGAAGAAGGACGGGCAGTAAACAGAGATGCAAGTCAAAAGGGTAGATTTGGAAGCTATTACGGACTTACCTACTGGGCTCCCAATATAAACATCTTTCGTGACCCAAGATGGGGGCGCGGACATGAAACTTTTGGAGAAGATCCTTATTTAACGGGTGTTCTCGGGAAATCGTTTGTGCATGGATTACAAGGCGATGATCCTACTTATCTAAAAGCTTCGGCATGTGCAAAGCATTTTGCCGTGCATAGTGGCCCCGAGTCGTTGAGACATGAATTCAATACAGAGGTAAGCACCTATGATTTATGGGATACTTATCTTCCAGCATTTCGCGATTTGATTGTTGATGCTAAAGCAACCGGAGTAATGTGTGCATACAATGCTTATGGAGGTAGACCCTGCTGTGGTAATGACTTGCTGATGATGGATATTTTACGTAATAAATGGAAGTTTACCGGATATGTAACTTCTGATTGTGGCGCTATTGACGATTTTTATAAGTACCACAAAACTCACAGCGATACCATTACTGCTGCTGTTGATGCCGTTTTGCATGGTACCGATTTGGATTGCCTGAGAGATACGGTATTCAAAACACTTACTAAAGCTGTAAGGACAGGACTCATTGACGAAAAAAATATTGATATTGCAGTAAAAAGACTTTTTACTATCAGGTTTAAGTTGGGCTTGTTTGATCCGGCCAGCAAGGTGAAATATGCGAATATTCCACTCTCGGTTCTTGAAAGCCCGGAACACAAAGCACATGCTCTTAAGCTGGCGCGGCAGTCAATAGTGTTGTTGAAAAATGAATCGAATACCCTTCCTTTAAAGAAAGATCTGAAGAAGGTGGCGGTAGTTGGACCCAATGCTGCTAATAAAATGACTTTGCTGGGAAATTACTACGGGTATCCAAGCGAGATTGTAAGTGTTCTGGATGGAATAAAAGCAAAGCTAAGTCCGCAAACAGAAGTCTTTTATGAAAGAATGACGGATTACATTGCTTTAGACTCTTTTGTAGTTGAAAATCATAATAATGAGCTGGCATATAACGGTAAATCCGGGTTTCGGATGGAGTATTATGACAACCAGAATTTTTCCGGAAATGCCATTATTAGTCAGGAAAACGAGACTGATATTATTTACAGAGGTGAAACCAGATTTATCAATGGTATTAATTCTACCGCTTTCTCAAAGCGTATAACTACTTATTTTAAGCCGACTGAGACAAGTACTTTGACCCTAAATATTGACACAGACAAACGGTTTCGTTTATTTGTAAACGATAGTATTTGTATTGACGCATTGCGCGGAAAGGCTAAAGCTAAGGGGATTTATACCAGGCGGTTTGTAAAGGGGAAAGAGTACAAAATCGTTGTTGAAACTACTTTTAAAGGTAGAGATGGTTATTTCTCTTTCAATATAGGTAAAATTAAAACGCCTTCGTTGCAAGAACAGGCAGCAAAAGTGAAGGATGCAGATGTAATCATTTTTGTGGGTGGAATCTCTCCATCTTTAGAAGGAGAACAGAATGGCGTAAATTGTCCGGGGTTTGAGGATGGCGATAGAACTACTATAGGCTTGCCTCGTATTCAGACCGAATTAATGAAAGAACTCAAAAAGACCGGGAAGCCTGTGGTTTTTGTGATGATGACTGGTAGTGCTCTTGCTGTTGAATGGGAGAATGAAAATATACCGGCCATTGTAAATGCATGGTATGGTGGGCAGTCTGCCGGTACTGCAGTTGCAGATGTTTTGTTTGGAGATTATAATCCGGCAGGCCGTTTGCCTGTTACGTTCTATAAGAGCGACAAGGATTTGCCTCAATTTACAAATTACGCTATGGAAGGTCGTACTTACAGGTATTTCAAGGGTGAACCGTTATATCCATTCGGCTATGGTCTGAGTTATACTACATTTAATTATAAAAATCTTGTGGTTCGGGATAATGTTAGTACGTCTGATTCGCTGGTTGTGTCGGTGCAGGTGAGCAATACCGGACAAAGAGATGGAGAAGAAGTTGTTCAGCTTTACCTGACTCACCTGAATGGATTCTCATTTCTTCCTCTTAGATCCTTAAAGGGCTTTAAACGAATATTTTTAAAAGCGGGTGAAACCAAGGAAGTTCAGTTTACTGTTGATAATAGAAGTCTTGCTACTTTCAATCAGCTGGGACAATTAATTGTGAAAGCGGGAGGTGTGCGAGTTTCGGTTGGAGGTTCGCAACCCGGTGACAAGTCGAAAGCGGTTGGTACCTGCGTTGAAAAGGACATTGAAATTACAGGAGTCGAAAATCAGATTCAATTTTAGCAAATTGGGTTTGGCTTCAACCTACATCATTTTAATTTATCTTGTGTTATGAAAAAGTTGTTTTTAATTACCATCTCGTTTTTATTATTGGGGCTTAGCTCTTGTAATTTCGGGGGTAGAAGAGGAAATCTAACCTTTAATGTGCTGGACTATGGTGCTAAAGGCGATAGTGTGACGGATGATTCGGAAGCTTTTCAGAAAGCAATCGACAAGTGTTCCGAAGCGGGTGGGGGACGTGTTCTCATTCCGGCGGGTCGTGTATTTATGACAGGGCCTTTTCATCTGAAGTCTTATGTTGATTTTCATGTTGAGGCTAATGCTAAAGTGTTGGCGAACCCGGATGAAGCAGTGTATACCAAAAGTGCATTCCTGGCTAATCGTGGCGAGGGTATGATTTGGATTGGGGGTGAGAATGTCGAACAGGTAAGCATTACCGGCAGGGGTGAGATAAATGGCAATGGGGTGTCGTTTATGGGAAAAGAGCTTCTGGATTCATACGAGCTCAAACCGGTTGATAAATTTGATCCGCGACCACATTTACTTACTCTTGTTGGTGGGCGGAACATCCGAATTGAAAATGTCAGTATCAAAAATTCGGCTTACTGGACTATTCATCTTGTTGGTTGTAATGATGTGGTAATAAAAGGCATTACGCTTCTCAATAATTTGAAAGTGCGCAACGGCGATGGTATTGATATTGATCATTCGAAGAATATTCGTATCAGCGATTGTTATATTGAGTCAGGTGATGACTGTATCTGTCTGAAAAATCGTCGGGAATATGCTAAGTATGGTCCTTGTGAAAATATTACGGTTACGAATTGTACCATGACTTCCCGGTCGTGTGCTGTCAAAGTAGGATCCGAAAACATGGATCGAATAAGTTACGCAACTTTCAGCAACTGTATTATCAGAGCCAGTAACCGTGGTATTGGTATTCAAAACAGAGATGAAGGTACGATAAATAATATTGTGTTTTCAAATATGGTTGTTGATTGTAAGTTCTTCTCAGATGTATGGTGGGGCAAGGCAGAGCCAATCTATGTTACTGCTTATCGTCGTGCTCCGGGAAATCATAAAGATGCCGGATGGCGTTTTCCCAGAGGTAAACGCGAAGGCAAAGTGGGTGAGGTCAGAAACATTTTCTTCAGTAATATAAAGTGTGAAAGTGAAAACGGAATTTTTGTCGGTGCAGAGTCAAACGACAAAGTCAGAAATATCTATTTCGATCAGGTAGATGTGCTAATCGTTAAGCGCACCACATATCCGGGCGGCACATTCGATAAGCGTCCGTGCATTGGCGATGGTTTTATAAAAGGGAATACCTCCGGATTTTTTTTAGATCAGGTTTCAAATATCACCATTCGTAATTCGTCGGTCAATTGGGGAGACACCCGACCCATGTATTTTGCCCATGCGGTGCACAAACAGAATGTGACCGGACTTGTAATTAGTGATCTGTCCGGGGAATCGGCTTTCGTGGACAAACCAACAAATTAAAATTTCAATAAATAGCTGTAAAAAAGAATGTGCCAAAACAAAGACGCAAGAACCAATTCAATTGGAGTTTGCGTCTTTGTTTGTTTATATTCAATAGCTGTTGTGATTAACCAGATGTTCTCCGATATAGCCCATAAATAGTGGATATCCCGATAGCTCTTCTCCAAACTTTTCGATGAGTTGTTTCGAGTAAATAGCCTGAACGTTTTCGTTCTGTCGTAACAAACTTTTAAAACCCCAAAGGTGAATAACACAGCTGTTCGACAAAGAGAATGGGTCGGATAAAAGGTGAGTGATTGGTAGCAGTTGGCGGGCAGCACATATCGACAGCAATCGTTGTTCGGCAAAAACCATTTGCGAAACCAATTCAGCCGGTTTCTCCATGTTGTGAAACATAAACCGTTTCGACTCGCTTAGATAGAAATTTTTAAATGATTCGTCTTTGATGTATAAAAAAGCTGTATTGGAAGGCAGCACGTTCCAATTGTAGTCAGCCGGAAAATGATAACCAGTTGGTTTTTTCAATAATGAAGGATGCAGATAAGCTTCGGGATGCAATGCTTCGGAATGTAGAGCGGTAATGGCGGTTGGATCCAGTAAATGCCGGATGGGTTGTGTAACAATAAGATCGGTATCGAGCATTACGCACGGACCGGCTTGTGCCTCCATGGCTATCAGTTTGCCTGCTGCCCAAAATATTTCGGGGTCAATAGGATAGTTGTTGTTCTCAAGCAACTCTGTGTCGATACCGCCATCCCAAAGTGCCGACAACTTCATGCTTCGGATAAACCCTAATCCGCACTTGTCGGTGTACAATTTGATACTTCCATTGTACTTCTGCCACATCAATGCCGAAACCATCATCGTGAGTATCTCGGCACTGTTCATGCTAAAATGCTTACCGCTTAGCGTGATGGGTTTCGTCCACAGAACATGGAATGCAGTAATGGCGTGTTGTTTCATGTTGAGTTTATAAGCCGATGAGATGACCGCCAACAATACCACTCCCGGGAGATGAGGAGACGCAGTTTTTACCGTGGCAGCACGCGCTTGATTTTATGATTTCGACCATAAAGTCGTGATAGGGATAGCTAATTCTCAAAAGATTGAAACGGTCTTCATTGATATAACAGGTTTGTGCTTGTAACTTTAGGAAGCGATATAAAAGAGGGCTTTTTGTTTTGCTATATTCAGCGAGCAATTCAAAGAATACGTTCAGATGATACTCCAACTCCGAATAATTCAGGTGCTCATTTTCACTATATTCTTTTAGCCATGCCTTGCTTCGGTCTAAATTATTGGGCTGATTAATAACGTCCTGTACAAACGCAAAAATATAATGTTGCATGGCTATGGAAGCGGTTGGATGATTTCCTTTTTTGAAATCTGATTTGATACTCATTGCCCGATTTTTTTTGTGAGGAATATGAAGCGTCCATTTAAGTTCCACAAATATACAGAATAGTTATTTATTTGCAACCTAATGCTTGAATTATTATTGATGACGTCTTTTAGGTTCACTGTTGGAGTAGTGGTCGTGCTACCACTATGTGACTACACTAATGACCGTATCTAGTGACATTAGGGTGTCAATCCCAATTCCGTTGCCCGTTTTTTGTTTACCAGCTTCCCATTTCTTGCTCCGCAATAATCAGGATATGATGAGAATTCCCAGTCTTCGGGTCGTACTGCCAACTGTGCTTTCACAGGTTTTTGATGAATATAAGTAGTAGTCATAATATAATGTCGTATTTTTCATAAAGAATGGAACGCGGATTTGACGGATCTAGCGGATGAAAACGGATGATATTTATACGGATTTAAAACAGATTTAAGTCATGCAAGCATGACTGATAAGACCGCAAGTCTTTGAAAATCATTTCGACTTGTCGAAATTAAAATCCGTTTCTTCTATCCGCTAGATCAGCGTTTATCCGCGTTCCATTCTTCTATTTCTTCTTATTCAATTATAGGACATTATATCTCTCCTGCTACTTAATTAAAGCAGGCCTGCGGATATTCTTTTTCATCAATGCGAACATTGATTTGTGTTCCAAAAGGAGTATTGAAAAAAGCAGGGGTAATACCTTGGGGTGTTGTGAGGCATTTGGCCTGGGTTTTATCTCTAAACAAAGACCCTGTACGTTGTTGCTGAATGTTTATTGCACGAGTATAAGAAGCCAATAAAATGCCTATCTCTTTGTTTAGATTTTTGTGCAAACTAGTGGGAGTGCGACTAGAAGTCGCGCCCCCACTGTGAATTGAATTCATCAGAAAAGTATCAAGCGGAATTTCACTATTAGTAGTAGAACTTAAAGCCGTACTACTAATATTTTTGTGCATACTATTAGTGAACCCGTCACTACTTTCTACAGCTGTCTCCAGCGTATGCACATAAATCATCAAATGAAAATGATTCGGCATCAAGCACCAGGCAATTATATCTGCGTGAGGCAGAATGTGATTTTTGATTTTTGTCAGAAAGAAAAGATAATTATCGCGTGTGAAAAATATCTTTTGGCGGTTGTTGCCTTGGTTGAATATATGATACAAATCTCCTTGTTGAAAATTCATGATAGTATGATTTTAGGGTTTATTTGTTTTAAATTGGTAGCACAACTTTAAGGCCTACTGCCAATAAGACTATCCGATTGCAAATAGAAGTAGTAGTCATAATATAATGTCGTATTTTTCATAAAGAATGGAACGCGGATTTGACGGATCTAGCGGATGAAAACGGATGATGTTTATTCGGATTTAGACCGGATTTAAGTCATGCAAGCATGACTGATAAGACCGCAAGTCTTTGAAAATCATTTCGACTTGTCGAAATTAAAATCCGTTTCTTCTATCCGCTAGATCAGCGTTTATCCGCGTTCCATT
>Ga0302171_10000114_pt1 | contig 15824 bp, 10 predicted proteins | sample I_Fen_N2_2_FD_193495 | JGI IMG/M metagenome (GOLD analysis project Ga0302171, IMG submission 193495) | Peat permafrost microbial communities from Stordalen Mire near Abisko, Sweden - I_Fen_N2_2 | ecosystem: Environmental > Terrestrial > Soil > Wetlands > Permafrost | place: Sweden: Abisko... | reverse complement strand
GTTCAGGATTTTATCTGTCATGCTTGCATGACTAAAATCAGTTTTAGATCCGTTTAATTATCATCCGTTTTTATCCGCTCAATCCGTATAATCAGCGTTCCATTCTTTTCTTTTAAAATACGAGATTATATTATTCCGCTTACTTAAGATTTTTAAAGTTGAATATCATTTGCTGAATTTCAATTCAATAAGATTGCGCCAATTTGCGCCAATTTGTGTTGTTTGCGTGCTAAAAATGCTTTTGAAACAGCCACTTTATTTGTAAATCCTTAATGCCCGAAGAATTTTATGGCAAATTGAGAAACAAAAAAGCAGAACTACGCTTCCGTAATTCTGCTTTTTATATAAGTGACCGGGTATGTTATTCTACCGAGAATTTATACACGCACCATTCATCGTATTTCTGACCGGGACGAAGCACCGGGCTTGGGAAATGTGCTATATTGGCTGAGTTAGGAAAACCTTGTGTCTCGAGGCAAATAGCATCCTGACGGTCGTAGATCTTACCTTCCTTGCCGGTTACTTTATCCACCCAGTTTCCGGTATAAATCTGCATGCCGGGTTGTGTGGTCAGTACTTCCATTTTGCGTCCGCTGATGGGCTCGTAAACGGTTCCTGCCAGTGTACAATCTCCCAGTTGCGGTTTACGCAGACACCAGTTATTGTCAATTCCCCACCCAGGCACATATACTTCGTCGTCGATGCGTTCGCCTACCACGGTTGGTTGGCGGAAGTCGAATGGGGTTTCGGCTACCGGACGTATTTCACCGCTCAAAGCAAACGATTCGTCTAACACGGTGTAGAAATCGGCATTGATTTGCAGCACGTGGTTCTTAATCGTTCCGTTTCCGGCACCTTTCAGGTTGAAGTATGAGTGATTGGTCAGCCCCACGATAGTTGGTTTGTCGGTAGTAGCTTCGTAATGAATCTTTACTTCGTTTTCGTCCGACAGACTGTAGGTAGCAGTCACAGTCAGATTGCCCGGATAACCTTCTTCGCCATCGGCAGCAAAAAGTTCCAGAACCAGCTCCTGTTGTGCAACCGATTTTACAGTCCATACCTTCTCGTTGAAACCATGTACGCCCCCATGCAGGGAGTTGGTACCATTATTCACCGGAAGTTGATAATCTACTCCATCTAGCGAAAATTTACCATCCTTGATACGGTTGGCAACGCGGCCGCAAATAGCACCGAAGTAAATTTCTTTTTCAATCACTTCTTCCAATGTATCGAAAGAAAGCACCACATCGTCAAATTTTCCGTTTTTATCCGGAACCATCAGGCGAATAATCTTAGCACCGTAATTGGTAATATCTACCGACACGCCGTTTTTGTTGAACAAAGTGTAAAGCGATATCGGTTTACCGTTTAATTCAATTTCTAAATCTTTTACTGTTTTCATATTTTTTATCAATGCATAATTCATAATGTATAATTCATAATTAAGAATTTAATTATGGGTCAATTGCTGACTAATTATGCATTATGAATTACTAATTATGAATTACAATTTACATGCTCCGTCGCCTATTTCGGCAATGTAGAACTCGGGTTTTAATCCGGTTTTAGCTTCGTAAGCAGCTCCTACCTTTTCGATAAAGGTATCGATAGCTTCATCTTTTACCAGCGATACGGTGCAACCACCAAAACCTCCACCGGTCATACGTGAACCGATAACGCCGGGTATTTTCCAGGCTTCTTCGGCCATAGTATCCAGTTCAAGTCCCGTCACTTCGTAATCGTCGCGCAACGATACGTGTGAAGCATTCATCAACTGACCGAATTTGATAATATCGCCGGCTTTCAACGCTTTTACTGCATCGGAAGTACGTTGTACTTCGCCAACTACGTGGCGGGCACGTTTGCGGGCTGTTGGGTCGGTAATAGCCGATTCAATCGATTTAAATTCAGCTTCGGTAAGCTCAGCCAGGTATTTCAACGGGCGGACTTTGTTCAACTGTTCAACAGCCAGCTTACATTCGGCCACGCGTTGGTTATATGCACCCGAATCCAGTTTGTGTGGGCTGTGAGTATTTGAAATAAGAATCTTTATGCCTTCCAGTTTCACGGGAACAAGTTCAAATTCCAGTGTGTCGCAGTTCAGGTGGATTGCATGATCTTTAGCGCCGTTGGCCGAAGCAAACTGGTCCATGATACCGCAATTTACCAACGCAAATTCATGTTCCGATTTCTGACCTATCTGAGCAAGTACAGTCCGGTTATAACCGGTTCCGAGTTGGTCGTTAAATGCAAAAGCAGTTACCACTTCCAATGCTGCCGATGAAGACAGGCCTGCACCGTTAGGTACATTTCCCCAAATCAGCATGTCGTAACCTTCTTTGATTGCAACGCCGCGTTTTACAAACTGAGCAATAACACCCAGTGGATAATTTACCCACGATTTGTCGAGCGGAGTGGTTAGTTTGTCGAATCCAAGCGTAACAAGTTCAGGTTGGTTCAACGATTTGAAGTTCATTACTTTTTTGTCGTTTTTAGCCAACAACAAATAGGTACCAAAGCTCAACGCACATGGAAACACCGAACCACCATTGTAATCGGTATGTTCGCCAATCAGGTTTACACGTCCCGGAGAAAAGTAAACAGCCTCTGCAGCTTTTCCATAAGCAGCTTCGAAAGCCGATTTTAATTCTTGTACTGTCATAATAGAGTTATTTTTAATTGTATTTTGTACATTTATTAATTTGGTACGCAAAATAACACAAAAAACGGGGTATTTCTAAGGTCGAAAATGATGTTGTAGAACATAATTCCATAAAAATAACTTGCATTAAGATTTGTCTAAACTCAAAGATGAAGTTCATCTTAAGCTCCTGAAGAAACCGGATGTTCATTTGGTTTTTGCAATAATATCCGACGACCATATTTGTGTTTTAGGCTGTAAGCAAAGAGCGAAGAAAGTACCATGCACTTCCTTCGCTCTTTGTTTAATTATTTTCCAACCTTGTTTGCATCACACTAGCCTGTAAGTCCGACTCTGTGCAAAGTAAAATCCGATTCCTCCCACCAACGGAAAGCAAAAAACACCCCCCAGCCAATAATATACGGGTATGTGTTGGAGCAGTTGCAGAGTTTGCACTATCAGACCCGTATTGATGGCTATTGCAGTGGCTATAATTACCCCTATAAGGGCAAACACCCATACTATCCATGTCCGGTCAGTTTGTTCGGGCAGATTTCGTAATGTTCGTTGGCTAAATCCGTTATCCTCGACTTTCTGCTTTTGTTCATCGAAGAAGCTTTTCAGCATTTTATCCGTATCAGTTGTTTCCATATCCTGCATTTGTTAGGTAAACACTTAGTTTTTCTTTTCCTTTCAGAATGTATGTTTTTGCTGTTCCCAGTGGGCAATCCATTATCTTTGCAACTTCTTTGTGCGTCTTATCTTCCATGTAAAACAATAGAACAGCCGTTTGTTCTTCTTTTCGGAGCATTTTCAATGCTTTATAAATATCCATCTTCTCGGCTGAGAATTCGCTTAGTGTGTGCTGCTGGCCGTCTATCTCTTTTTCGTCAATGTCGTCATAATGTTTGCGCGCTCGTGCCGAATCGTAAAAAACATTGTAAGCTATCCGGTACAGCCAGGTAGAAAACCCCGATATACCTTTAAAGCTGGTAATGTTTAGATATGCTTTAATAAACGTTTCCTGTGCCAGATCGTCACTAAGCGGACCATCGCCCATAGTCAGGTTCAGAAAGAACCGACGTATGGACGATTGGTATTTACAAGTGAGTTTATCAAATGCGCCTTTATCACCAAGCAAAGCAACTTGTGCTACCCATCGGATATCATCCGTGTTGCTCATCGTTGTTTACGGTTGTATTCGTTTTTGGTTTTTCAAGGTAATGAACCAACAAATAACCAATTCCAACAAAGGTGGGAACAATACCGACTATCAGACCATTTGTTTTATGCATTACAACAAATGAAATAAGTATTGCTAACCCAATAACAAACCAAAGGACTCCTTTTTTCAAATCGGAAATCGGATTGGCATTCTTCGGTTTGTCAAAGAAATGATCGGGAACAGTTTGTCCCATTTCCAGCGATTTGGTATACAAATCGTACCGGCGGCGTGATTCTTCTTTCTTTGCCCTGACCTGAACTGCGATAACTACCACCACAAAAACGAATGGCAATATGCAAATCAAAACTAATTCGAACCCATTAAATGGCATGTCGCTGCGTCCGTCATTTTCTACCTGTTTCTTTTTTACTTCCAATTCCTGCTTTTTTAATTCCATCAGTTGATCGGGAGTTAGTTTTGAATACATGACAGAGTCTTTTTGAATGTCGTGTATCTCTTTACTATTGCTGATAATAGCTTGTTTCAAGCTGTCCATATTAATGCCTTTTTCTGCAGCATGTGCTCCCATAAAGACGATTAATACCAATAAAAATAATCCTAGTCGTTTCATAAATTCCAAGTTTTGATGCGTAAATTTAGTACTTGTTTTTCTATTTAGACGTAACGATAACATGATTTGGATGTAGGAATAGAAAAAAAACAGCATTTTTTTTATTCAAACAGTTTTTTCGGTCAATACAGCCGCTACTAATATCTTCTAGTGACAGAAAATGAGATTTTCGGAAATAATAATACAGGCAATGAAACACCTACTACGAGTGCCAGCAGTATAAACAGAGTAGTCATTCCATTATGAAAAAAGTCCATAAAAAATTCTTGATTCTTAATATTATCAGAGCTTTGCATAAATTTTATTAAGCTCAAAATAGTCCGGTATGCAAATAGTCCCGGAATCATAGGTAGGAGTGATGGAAATCCAAACACCTCGGCCGGACAATGAATAATTCGTGCAAAAAGAATGCTTAGAAGTCCAATAAAGGAAGCTACAATAAAAGTGGATATAGATATATCAACCCCATATTTTATCATTGAAAAACGGAATCCATGCCCAAGTGCAGCCAATAATGCTGAAATTAAAATAGCTTTACGGGGTGGATTGGAACTAATGGCAAAACCAATAGCTGTTATAGCAGCCAATATGCCATCGATAGTCATAAGCTGAATCATTTCATGTGTTGTCATAGCTTACCAAGTCCTAAAAGTAACATAGCGGTGAATAATCCTATGGCGGTGCAAATCATTAAACTGGATGCGTTCACCAACCGGGCTATTCCGGTCAGAATATGACCTTCAATAATATCTAATACCGAATTTATCAGCTGAACTCCGGGAGTATGGTATAAAACCCCCGACGCAAGTGCTATTTCAGGGGTATTTCCCCAGTGAAAGATATAACCCATTCCGGCTACCAGGGATGCAACAAATGAACTGGTGGTATACACAACAAAATGATTAATATGCTTCAGCATCATTTCCTGCCGCACAAAATAGCCTACCAATGTGGCTACGAAGACAAGCTCTATGGCGTAAATGTCTCCGTTAAACAGGCCGCAAAATGCAGCGTTAGCAAAGGATACGAGGATTAGAATTATCCAGCGGGAGGTGCGTTTTTCTGAGATGATTTCGTGAAAGCGCTTTTTGACCTCTTCGTAGGTCAAATGCTTATCATGAGTATCCCAACTTAATGCGCTCAGGTTCGATACGAAGGTATAATTAATCAGCAGTTGTTTTGTCTTTTTTATCAGGGTGAGGCGTTTGGTCGAATCATCTCTATCGGTTATTGTCATGATGATGCTTAGTTGAAATACCGATAAATCCAACCGATAACCAAAATTGTCTGCCATGCGCGAAACGTTTTGTAAAATTCGCATGGTATGTGCTCCCGATGACATTAATTCGCAAGCAATATCGCTCAGTAAATCGGCAGTTTGTTCAATTGATGGTAATTTATTTTCCAAATCCGGAGTCGTTTTTAATGAAATTGTTGTATTTTGTGGATAGTTTATCCGGCAGGCTCTGGTGCTTTCGAATAGTCAGCATGTTGTTTCAGTGCAAAGATATTGAAAAACGAACGTTGGTGAAAATACTCTTCGTATTTCTTTTGCTTTGCAATGCCCTTTTCTGAACTATAATGTCGTTCCGGGTGTTTTTCAGACACCGTAAACAGAAGTAATAAAAGAGAATGAAAACCGAAAAGTTTGATGTTACAGGCATGACCTGTTCTTCGTGTGTGGCACATGTGGAGAAGAGTGTGAGCAAATTGCAGGGCGTAAAAACCGTGAATGTCAATTTGCTTACCAACAGTATGACTGTAAATTATGATGATGCTCAACTTACTACTACTTCTATAGAGCAATCTGTAGATGACGCCGGATATCAGGCTCACATCCGTCCAATGGCAGGTGATGCCACGCTGAATCCTTCTCCGAAAATAGACTTTGTGCAACAGGAGCAAGATGAAATGAAACAGCGGTGGTGGATATCGCTGGCTTTTCTTATTCCATTGCTTTATATTTCTATGGGGCATATGCTTGGGTTACCCTATCCACATGCTTTTCACAATCCGCAAAACGCCTTACTCTTTGCTTTCACTCAGTTTTTGCTCGTGTTGCCCATTGCTTTTGTCAACAAAAAGTATTTCCAGACGGGTTTTAAAACTTTGTTTAGAGGCGCTCCTAATATGGATTCGTTAATTGCCATTGGATCCTCGGCAGCTATTGTTTACGGTATTTATGCCATTTATCAGATTGGGTATGGGCTGGGACATGCCGATATGGAAACCGTCAATCAATTTTCACACGATTTATACTTTGAATCAGGAGCAACGATACTTACGCTGATAACATTAGGAAAATACCTTGAAGCCAAATCGAAAAGCCACACGTCAGATGCCATTACCAAACTGATGGACCTGGCTCCCAAAACAGCCGTTGTGATTCGTGATGGCAGTGAAGTGGAAATCTCCGTTGAGCAAGTAGTTGTTGGCGATATGGTGATTGTAAAGCCCGGACAACGCATTCCGGTAGATGGCGTTTTGGAAAGCGGAAACTCATCGGTAGATGAATCGGCATTAACGGGCGAAAGTATGCCGGTGTTTAAAGAAAAAGGTGATTCGGTAATGTCGGCTAGCATTAATAAATTGGGCTATTTTACGCTTCGAGCTACTAAAGTAGGTAAAGATACAACCTTGGCACATATCATTGAATTGGTAGAGGATGCTTCTTCATCCAAAGCCCCAATTTCTAAACTGGCCGATCAAATCAGTGCTGTTTTTGTTCCGGTGGTCATGTGTATTGCTTTGCTGGCAACAGTTGTGTGGTTATTGCTCGGCTATCCGTTTGATTTTGCACTGTCTATTGGTATTGCAGTGCTGGTTATTTCGTGCCCTTGTGCATTGGGACTGGCAACTCCTGTGGCCATCATGGTGGGGACCGGAAAAGGAGCAGAGCATGGTATTTTGATTAAATCGGCAGAATCGCTCGAGATGGCTGGTAAAATAGATACGATAGTTCTCGATAAAACCGGTACGCTGACCGAAGGAAAACCACGTGTAACCGATGTGTTTGCAATAAGCTCTGTTTCTGAAAACGATTTGATAGAGGTGGCTGCTTCGTTGGAGAAACAATCGGAACATCCATTGTCCGAAGCTATATTGCAGGAGCTGGAAAACCGAAAGCTGAAGATCAAAGATATTGAAGCTTTTCAGGCCATACCTGGAAGAGGAATTGAAGCTACGATACTTGGTAAAAAGTACAGTGTTGGAAACGAAAAGCTAATGATGGAGCGAAACATTGATTTGAATGATTCTGCTGATCTTTCCAATCGGTTGGCCGATGAAGGTAAAACTCCATTATTCATTGCTAATGATTCCCATATTTTAGGAATAATTGCTGTGGCGGATATTGTGAAGCCAACAAGTAAAGAAGCTATTGATCAGTTTAAAAATATGGGTCTTGAAGTAGTAATGCTAACCGGCGATCATGCTAAAACGGCTGCTGCTATACAACGGCAACTTGGAATTTCAATCGTTGTGGCCGAAGTTCTACCGCAAGATAAGGATAAAGAAATAATCAAATTGCAGGCTGCCGGCAAAATCGTAGCTATGGTTGGTGACGGTATTAACGACGCACCTGCTTTGATGCGTTCTAACTTGGGTATCGCTATTGGTGCCGGAACTGACGTAGCCATTGAATCGGCCGATGTAGTGTTGATGCGTAGCGATTTGCTTGACGCTGTTACAACACTTCGGCTGAGCAAAGCTGTAATGCTTAATATCCGGCAAAACTTATTTTGGGCATTCTTTTATAATGTAATAGGCATTCCATTGGCAGCGGGACTTTTTTATGGAGTGCTGGGCTGGAAACTGAATCCTATGTTTGCAGCGGCTGCTATGAGTTTCAGTTCGGTTACAGTTGTACTGAATGCTCTTCGGTTGATGCGATTTAAGCCCACTGCGCAAGTAGCAGGAACTCCGGGAAATAAATATATTGAAGAACAACTTCTTCAATCGAATCAACAAGTAAATAAAATCATCAATAACTCAATTACAATTATGTCAGAAAAAACATTGCAAATAAAAGGTATGAGCTGTGGACATTGTTCAGCTCGTGTAGAAAAGGTGCTTAATGCCATTGATGGTGTAGAAGCAAAAGTGGATCTGGAATCCAACTCGGCTAAACTGATTCTTTCGAAAGACGTCAGTGATGAAACAATCAAAGCTGCTGTTGATAATATTGGTTATGAGGTAACGGAAGTAAGCTAAATAAAAGGTATCTACTAATACATCGTTAGTACCACTACTAATGGTGTGTTAGTAGTGGTACTAATAGTGTATTAGTAGTGGTGCTAATGCAGCAAGGAGAATTTGCCATAAATACCATTTCTATTCATGTTCATTTTCCAGCTTTACTCTTTTTAAATATAAAGAAGGACCAATTGTAAAATTAGCCCTTCTTTCTGTTTTATTCTTCTATATGTGTTTTTGCTGTTACTCTAAATTTCTTTATCCAGACTCCATATCCGGCAGCCAGCAGTAATAAGAATATCCAACCGTCACCAACTGGAACCGGAGGGCCGGTAGGGTTACCTCCCGGGTCAGTTCCATGTCCGCCATGCGATAAAACAGCTTGTTTTGTGGAACTGCTAGTCGTTAAATCGGTTGATAAAGTGGTAATTCCTCCAGTGCTCATTGTTACTGTTGATGAGGCATCACTGCTTTTGGAACTATTATGGGATATAAACGTGCTTCCGCCACTTCCCACGTTACCAGATGAACTGCTACCACTGGCATTTTGGTATGCTGATGATTGGGAAGCATTATATGAGCCGGATGTTGTTGATTCAGATGTGCTTGCTGTCGCACTACTGTTTACAGCATATTTTGGTGAATTATCTTCAGAGGTACTATAATCTGGAACGTTAATTTGATTATTGTTATCCTCATCTGTAAATGCTCCTCCCTTCGGTGCATTCTCAATGGCGCCATCTTTAAAGTTGACACTCTGATTTCCTACAAAATATCCCTTTGTTGAATATAAGTCCGGACTTCCGATTGGAGAATAAAGTACCGCTATGAGCAATCCGGCCCATACAAATATCCAAACTAATATGTTTTTCTTTTTGTTATTCACGTATTCTTTATTGTACTATAAAACGTTTAGTATTCTTTTCACTATTAGTAGCAGCTTTACACACATAAATACCTTGCTGTGCAACAGTACAAACCTGGGTTACGCTGTTGGGTCCAAACAGGGTTCTGTTCAGTTGGCGACCGGCCATATCGTACAAGCTAAATTGTCCTTGCTCGCTACTTAGGTTCTGGACAAAAACCATTCCATTGGAGTTAAAAACCTTTATCTTAGAACTGGCTTCAGGGTCATTTTGTTCATAACTGCGCGTTACAATTTTGAACCGATTTGGATAAACACCATTCGAATCAACCGCAAACTGATATTGAGATCCACTGGCAGTTATATCTATTGTTTTGTGTTCAATGGAATCAACTAAATAGATACCGGAATAGCGTGTATCGGTATTCTCATGAGTAAATGTAAATGTGTATGTGTCATCCACGCCTCGCTCAAATCCCAATACTGTATTATTCATATCGTTTACTGCATTTATCTGATATATTCCATCCGACCCTACAGCATACAATTGAGGTGCCAGAGCACTGCCATACATTTTAGTCCCATCCCATCCTTTGTCGTATTTTTTTGTAAATGTAGAATCGGTGAATATCCACATCTTATCGGAATAATTTGCTCCTGCTACTTCAACTCTGGTGCTAACCATATCCTCTGCTGATGTAGCTACTGCTCCTTTTACCCGCTGCTGTTCGGAGTTTTTCACAACATCATTATAATTAAAGCTTATCGTTGAATTAGGCTGTGAACCTGTAACAACCTGAACTAAAAAACCCTGCATAGACGGAATTTGAGACGGCAACCCACCTGTACCTGCAGTATTGTTCACTGCCTGATATTGTCCGGGACTTGTTCCATACGTGCCTCCTTGTCCTCCTGCGTTTCCCCAGTCGGCGTATGATCCGGTGCTGTACAAATAAACCGATCCGTCGAAGTCTGCACTGGCATTCGTAGTCAGGAACTTCTTAATATCTATGGCTGCTGTGTAGGGATTGGCCAAAATATGTTGTCCTGGAAATAGAGCCGTGCTGGTTGAAGCTAGTACTGGTGTAGTGAAATTTCTGTTCACCAGTTGCCCCTGAAAAACAATTGTTTTACCCGTCGCTACTTGTTGCGTAATTTCATATCCATAAAATGGATTTAGTTGGTCGGTGTTGCTCAGTTGTACCCAATGGTTGGTCATGTCAGTTCCCGTTTCATTCCATCTGCGCACCCACGATCCGTAAAAAGTCGGGTCGGCTGTAATGGCTTCTATTGGGATACCAAAGTATTGCCAGGTGTAGTTATAAGTATTTCCGTTGTATACGACTCCGGTTGCATTGTAATTTGCTTTTGAATACATTTCTACTGTCCCTTGAACAGGCGATGTTGTCTGGTCATTATAAAATATCAAAGATCCGTTAGCCAGTGTAGGACTCGATTGAATATAAATTCGATCGGCACTATTTGTTGTTATTTTTTGATTTACAACCACAACCTGAGTTGGCTGAATTACCAATTTTCTATTTGTAGTATTGTTGGTCAAGTTCCCGATAGTATGATTTGCATCAGCGTATAAATCATTTTGAGCTGCATTCCCACTGTTGTTAGCGCTAGTTGCAAAAATTACATCATCACCCGTCTTTGGTACAACTCCGGTAGACCAGTTGCCCGGAACGCTCCAGCTTGTGCCTGTGGCACCCACCCATAAATTTGGAGTAGACGTGACGGTCATTATCACGATAGGATCAGAAGTAACGGGTGTGGAAACGCAGGCTCCAACTGGGGTCATTACGCAGGTAACCGCATCACCATTTGTTGGCACATAACTATAAGTCGGGCTAGTTGCACCGGTTACCATAGTTCCGTTTACGTACCATTGAAATGTAGGTGCAGTACCTCCATTGGTAGGAACGGTGCTAAAAGTAACATTGGTTCCTGCAGCTACCGGATTTGCCGCCGCAGTAACAATTAATAATGAAGGGGCTTTGTCTAATGTCACTTTAACTGATGACAATATTTGCAGCACGGCTTCAAAATCAATATCATCTAAAGCAAAGTCATTGCCATCTCCATTAATATTCTGATTTACTAAGGACAATTGCGCTGTTGTATTTGATCCAGAATTCCAGTTGTATACAAATTTTTTCCAACTACAAGTTGCTGCATCTGCGGTATAAGTCGGACCGGCTGAAACATTATTTACGTATAATTGTAATTGAGAGGGATTACTGCCGGTAACACTTTGTACCCAGTAAGTAAATTGATAAGTGGTATTAGGAGTAACAGTTACATTTTGCCCCCAAATAGAGACATTTGCCGTACTTGCTCCGTTGATTATCATTTGTTGACCTATAGGGGTAGCTCCTCCTGTTGTGTGGTCTGGACAGCTCGAAAAATTTGAGTGAACGCTGTGTGGATCTGCAGCGACTGTATAGGTGGCTGCATTCCAAAGTGTCATTCCGCCGTTAGGTGTCTGGTAACTATAGCTTGAAGTAAATCCTGTATTTCCTGATTCAAAATTACCATTTGTAACCAAATTAACTCCACTTAATACGTTACCGTATACAGTGTATGTCCCTTCATTTACTGATGTGGCATTTGTGATGGATGGATTTTGAGTGGTAGAATAAAAGCTATTTGGTCCGGTCCAGTACACGTTATTAACACCTGAAGAATATGTGCTAGTCAGGTTTATAGTATTCGTACTACAATCAATCCCTCCGGCTGCAACAATGGAAGGTGCAGTGGCGGACACAAATCCGCTACATGTAATGGTTTTTGCGGACAACCCGGTAGTTGTTATTGTTATTGTTTCTGCATTGTAAGTCCCAACCGATAATCCGGCTTTTAAGCGAACATAAACAGTTGTAATGCCAGTTTTAGGTGCCGTTAAAGGAGCTAATGAAAAAGTGGTACCTCCATCTATCGAAATTTCGTAATCTGTAGGAGGGGTAATGGTTATGTTATTTGATAGCAGATTCCCATTTGCAGTAAATGATTGCAAAGCCGAAGGACCAAAGTCATAGATATAATTGAATGAACTCAATGTTGTGGTCGATACGTTTAATTTGGGTGTTTTACTTGTTGCCAAAACGAAATATCTGGTTGCTCCTGTTCCGATAGCATCTGATCCGGTAACTCCATAAGTACCGGTTGTTCCGTTTAAGCTACTGTATGTTCCTGTTTGGTTGGTTGATCCGGCAATTACATCATAAGGATATATGGCAGTAGTTCCCTTTCCAACAGAAACAGAGCTTGTTGTAAAATTGTTAGTTCCTGCAGTTAATTGCCAATACTCTGTATTACTTTTCGCCGATAGATATGTTGTATTCACATTCGCAGTTCCTCCTGATGCTGCGACGAATGCTTGTACTTGTGCTGTAGCTGCTGTCGTAGGGCTCGAAATAGCAAAAGGCAGATAAGTAGTACCGCTTCCTACCGGAAAGTTATAGGTAGAGCCGGAAGCTGTTGAAGGCAATGCCCATGCTAAAGGTCCATTAACGAATGTACTGGTTCCTCCTCCAACAATGGAAGCTGTTGAACTATTGGTTACCGATATTAGATTAGTGGTTGTCGTTGATAAAACTCCACTAGAGAGCGTTAGGACTCCTGAAATACTAGCGGCATTTGTAAGAGTTACGCCGGTACTGTTGTTGATTGTTAAATTATTTGCTGCAGTTAATAAGGATCCTGTTACTTGTGAAGCAGTTCCGTTATAGATATAATTTGCCCCTTGGTTTAACGTTTTTGTCGTATTTGCCGAAGGTAATGATCCATTTATTCCAGCTGTATTTGCTGTAACTAGAGTCCCTCCTGAATTTAGAGCAAAGACTGTAGCGCCAGCTGTACTAGTGCCATCTAATATAGTGTATGTGCCGGCGTCTAATGTACCATTAACGGTCATTTGCCCATAATAAGTATTAGAATTAGATCCGTACAAAGTTAGATTAGACAAAAGCTTGATGCTGCTACCGGAGTTAATTGTGTACATCAACCATTGTGCTGCTGTAGCAGTCGGTATGTTTAAGGTTTGTACACTACTCCCGTTAAAAATAAAGACCCCGTTTGGAGCGCCGCTTCCACTCGTTGTAATAGACGCAGTTCCTGCAGTGTTGCTTAGGTTTCCGCCTAAATATACATAACTATTACCCCAAGTACCTCGATTAAAATCAAATTTACCTCCGGTTTGTGTGTAATTGCCTGCAATTGTTAATGTATAACTGTTTGCATTATTCAAGGTGAAAGTACCGGCAGTTAATATGAAATTCCCATTGACAATAACGTTCCCGTTTGTTGAGACATTACCGGTTTGCCCATAACAACTCCATTCAAAATTTCCGAAAGTTTGGGTAAGACCGCTTGGTGTATTAGCAACCATTCCTGTAACTCTACAGGTTGAAGCCTGATCCCAAACTGCAGTAGGGATAGTTCCACCGTTCCTGTCATGTTGATAGATACTTCCACTATTGAATGTAATATTACCCGATCCTTTAACTATTGATCCGGTGTTTTGTATCGTTAGAGTTCCATTGATGGTAGCTGTAGTACTAAGAGTCAACGAATATGCTCCACTAATTGTCACAGCTCCATCTATGGTCAAATCACTTGCAGTGGCATTTGCAGCACTTACACTTACAGCGTCTCCGCTTTTAATGTATACTGAACTATTGGCATCCGGTATAGAAGTGGCTGATATCCAAGTGGAGCCTCCATCGATAGATTGTTCCCATACCCAAGTTTGATTCCAAGGTCCGCTTTGTTTACTTCGGAATTGTTTTGTTCCTGGTTTCAATGCCAAAATTATACCACCACCATAAGCACCTGTACCAGAAAAAGTAATTGTTCCTGTTCCTGTAGCTCCTGCAGTTGTTTTAGTTCCAGTTGCGGCACCAACATTAACGTTTGTGCTTGGTACAGATGCATCAGCAATTTCTGTCAAAGCAGGAGATGTTGCTACGTTCCATCCAGTGAATGAACGATCACCCGTTGACCGATAATTCATCCCCAGCATTAACACAAGAGCATTAGGAGCTACTGTAGTAACACTTGCTGGGTTTACAGATCCGACAGTGGTACCCGGTGAGGTAATTGTACCTGGAGCTACATCAAAAGGCGTTGTCGAATTTACTCCGGTAAATGCCATCAAAGAAGCAACGCCGTTGGTTACATTTGGCCACCATCCTGATTCAAATACAACTGTAACGCTTGTTTGATAATATTCATTGTTGTCAACTACTTTATAGAATACTGTTCCTCTTACGTCGTTTGTACCTGAATTCAGTCCTGCACTTGAAATCATAGTCCATCCTGTTCCGTTAATGAGTGGGTCTGAGGTATTTCCGGCACAATATTTAGATACATTGATAACCAGAATATCTCCAATTGCTATCCCCGCAGGTTTGCTTAATGTGACAGAACTAACTCCTGTCCCATAGGTATACTGTGTAGTTCCAATTTGCGTAATTTGTCCAGTTACAGCATTTACTCCTGCAATTAGAAATAATAAAATGATAAAGACAGAGATATTTATCTTTTTATAGCTGTACAGAAGATTTGAAGTTTCTGTCTGATTGTTGATGATCTTTTTTGTTTTTGCCCCGCAACAAGCCTTTTTAATCAACCGGCTGATTAAAAATTGGGGACTGCATAATTTTAATGAGGAATGGGTAAAATTGTTCATCATCTTCTTAAAGGCTTTGATGGTTTAAATCGTAAGCTGAAAAAACGTGCAAATGTACACAAATAAATGTGATTGTAAAAGAGTTAGCTTCATTTATTTGTATTTTTTACTACAATAAACTATCTAAACTGTTACAGAAAGCCCCTGAATAGGGCTAAAACGGGCTTTAGTCAGTCAGATTATTACTAATCAATAAGTTTATTGTAGATAGAAAAAACAATGAGTCTGGCTTTGTTTTAACCTTATTCTTTATCCAGTTTTGTTTTGATTGCAATTTGAAACGGGTAATTTGTTACTGCTATCTGTTGAAATTAAATGCTAAATGTATGAACCTGTATTTCTTTATTATGGATATAATAGTTGCAAATATAACAAAATTTGATAATAAACAACGTCTGTTGTAGAATATTTTTGTCTTTGGGACTGATGCAATTTCCGATCTACAATAAATTGGATGGATTTGTACCTAAACTAGGACAAAATTATCAAAGAGCTAGGATGGTATGTATTTTCAATTTGAAGGGAAAATAAAAAGAGGATAACTCCCCTGTTTTCCGCACTTTATTTCTTAACGTTTATAATATTCAGAAAGTCAATGGGTAATAAAATATGTTTTGTAATTTTGGGTGT
>Ga0302171_10000111_pt1 | contig 16147 bp, 17 predicted proteins | sample I_Fen_N2_2_FD_193495 | JGI IMG/M metagenome (GOLD analysis project Ga0302171, IMG submission 193495) | Peat permafrost microbial communities from Stordalen Mire near Abisko, Sweden - I_Fen_N2_2 | ecosystem: Environmental > Terrestrial > Soil > Wetlands > Permafrost | place: Sweden: Abisko... | reverse complement strand
CGGCGGTGCTCATGAAGAATGGCGCATAGCGTTCAGCGGGCATGCGGTGGTGCTGTTACTGCTGTTGCTGGCCACCCCGCTACTGCCATCGATCAACCTCGCCAACCGCGTGGAGCGCAAACCGCTGTCACAGGTGTTCCGGATCTATGCCGACCCGTCAGTGCTGCGTCTGGCGCTCGCGGTCGGCGCACCGCTGACCGTGGCGCTGGGGCTGATTACCATTACGCCGACCTACCTGATTAACGTGTTGAATGTGGCACCTGCGACGATCGGGGTGATTTCCACTGTCGGAATTCTCTCGAGTGTGGTGGCTGGATTGTTCGCAGGCTTCATTCTCAACTTGCGCTTGATTGGCCCGTTAAGTGTGGTGACCAGCGCGTTGATCGGTGTCGGCCTGGAAGTCCTGGTGTTCATTCCGGGTGTAAGCGCCGAGTGGGCGATTGGGGCAAAAGTGATACAGGGCTTTTTCACCAGTTTCGTGGTGGCCTGGGTGTTTACCAGTATCCCGAAGATGACCCGTAATGGCGATGTGATGGGGGCCGGCGGCATCGCGGAACAGGCACTTTATCTGTCGATGTTTCTCGGCCCGGTGCTGCTCTACCCGCTGTTCACACTGCCCTCGCGCCTGCCGTTTTTTGCAACCTTGATCGTTGCCAACCTGTTGCCGTTATTTCTGCTGCCACTGGGCCTCAAGCGCAACGACGACAGCGGTTCGTTCGAGCCCCGGCAAAACAGCTTCAGCACAGAGGAAGTCACCCACGGCTGAATTAATCGGCCATCTCGCACTGCGTCACGTAGAGCACGAGTAGCTTCCAGGCTGACTTCAGGATGAAATCAGCAGCGCTCGGACCTGTTCAACGGCGGCGCGGGCACAACACTCATCGATGGTTTCGGAGGCGCCGGAAACACCAATGGCACCAATCACCTGTCCATCAAGCAAAAAGGGCTCTCCCCCACCGAACATCGCCATGTTGCGCTGCAGCGGTAACCCCTGACGGACGCCTTCCGAGCATTTTTCCAGGCGCTCCTGCCAAGCCTTGGTGGAAATGCCAAACCCTGCGGCAGTTAGCGCTTTGTTCAGCGCGATATCCCGCGACTGCCTGGGCGCCATGTCCATATGCGCGCTGTGAATCGGTTGCCCGCCAGCATCGACGACCACGATGCTGATGCGTACTTGCTCTTCTTCGGCCTTGTCCAAAGCCGATTGCAGCGCCTGCATGGCCAGTCTCAGGGTGATGGTGGATTGCTGTCGTACAAGTTCGTTCATGCTGTGGCCTTGTCTCTTGGGCATACGTTGAGGTTTGTGTCTATCCGATCAGCGTGTCGCCCTGTCATTTGCCTGAGCGCTCTGCCGAGCGGTTATGCGCTGCGAAATCAATTGCCACGCACAGTAAATCAACAGGAAGGTGCCGGCTATTTGCATTGCCCAGGGGCCACCAAACCTTGCGGCCAACTGGCCGGCGATCAGGCCTCCAATCGCATCGAAGCCAAAGCGTGTCGAGGTGTAGATCGACACCACCCGACCACGCAACACTTCCGGCGCCTGGCTTTGCAGCAGGATGTTGGTGCCGACATTGTTGATCGTTACGCCGAAACCCAATACGGCCATTGCAACCAACGACAACGCCAGGTGGGTACTGGCCGCAAACACCAACAAGGCGATAGCACTGAATGCGGCTGTGAGAATAATCAAACGCTGCAGTTGCTCGGCGGATTGGCGACCGGCGAGCAGCAGCGTCGAAAGCAGTGAGCCAAATCCCGCGGCCCCCCAAAGCCAGCCCAGCGTCCTGGCATCACCGGAAAAGATATCGCGAGCGAACACCGGCAATAATACGGCGTAGCTGGAAGCGCTAACGTTTACGACCAATACGCCCAGGATCAGGCCGCGCACCGACGGCGTTTGAAGGGCGTAGGCCAGGCCTTCGCGAAAGATGTTGCCCATGGTGCCGTTGGCGCGCACGCCTGCGCTCATGCGAACGGCCAGCAGGCCGAAGATGAGTGCAGCGTAAGACAGTGCATTCAATGCAAAACAACCCGCCTCGTCGACCATACCGATCAGTAACCCGGCCAGCGGCGGACCGACAAAACGAGAACAAGTGAATAGAGTGGCATTCAACGCCAGGGCATTCGGCAGGTCTTCGACATTGTCGACAAACCGGCTCAGCAGCGATTGGCGCAGCGGCGTGTCCACGGCGTTCAGCACACCCAGTGCCAATGACATGATGACAATCAGGTTGGCGCCAATATGGCCGCTGTAGGTCAGCAGTGCCAATAGCAGTGCCTGGATACCCAGCAGCGTCTGAGTGAACAACAGCAGTCGACGTTTATCATGTCGATCAATCCATGCACCGGCGATCGGGCCGACCAGCAACTGCGGCAACAAACTGGCGCAGGTCGTGATACCCAGAAGGGCTGCGGAGCCTGTAAGACGGTAGACAAGCCAGGACAGCGCCACCATCTGTACCCAGGTGCCCAGCGTGGAAATCGCATGGCCAATGAAGTAAAGGCGAAAGTTGCGATGGCGCAGCGCCCGAATGGAGTACGGCCAACGAGACGACGCAGGTGCTTGGAAGTCATTCACGACAGAGATTCCGTCAGCGGCAAATAATGTTCACATGTTAATTTATTATCACCCCCTTCGCGTGATCGGTCCGCCGTCAAGGCTTGATATTTTTCAGGTCATTGAGCAACGCCACTAGCTGCTCCATTTTTTCCGCACCAAACTGCTCCTCAATCTTGAGGTAGTTGCTTTCCATGCCTTCGCTCATGGAGACAAAGCATTGCTGGCCGCGCTCGGTGAGCGCCACAAGCACCCGACGCTGATCCTGGCTGGACTTGTGTCGACGCACCAGGCCATCACGTTCCAGGCGACTCAAAACACCCGTCATGCTCGGTTTCAGAATGCAGGCCTGATCGGCAAGTTGGTGGCTTTCAAGTTCACCCTGCTGGCGCAGTATCCGAATGATCCGCCACTGTTGTTCAGTCAGGTCATGTTTGTTGAGTGCAGGCCGGAAGAAGGCCATTGCGGCTTCGCGCGCTTGCAATAAGGTCAATGTCAAAGAAGGTCTGGGGTTGGCCATGACGAAACTACTTGAATGGACGAGTCGGCAGCTTAGTGTCGCCAGCCAACGGGGGCAAGCTGCGGACCAACACTCGTTTATTCGCTTGATAGGGTTTTCACAACGTGCCCCCAGTGGACCTCGCCCAGCGGCAGCGCCTGTGAAAAGTACAATCCGTTCCCTGTAAAAGCCATTCTGTCAAACAGCGGCGGTGGCCATGATGATCCGGACAAGATCAACAAGACCGACGCAAAAATACCTATGCCCTGCTTAACGCAAACCCGATTGACGCTGGCGGTACTCCCCCGGAGTGAGCTTTGCATAGCGCTGGAAAAAACGACTGAAATAGGCCGGATCCTTGAACCCGAGCTGGTAGCAGATTTCGTTCGCAGAGCTGCCCGTGAACAACAGCAATCGTTTGGCCTCCTGCATCAACCGCTCCATGATCAAACGCTTGGAAGGCAGGTCGGCGATCCGTCGACATACATCGTTGAGTCGTGCTTCTGTCACCCCGATGCCTTCAGCGTAACGCGACAATGGCCAGTGCTGCTGATAGTGGACTTCGATCAGCTCATTGAAACGATGGAATATTTTCAGATCCTCGTGCCTGGCAGGCGTGGCTTTCAACGAGTTGGAGCACAGCCGCAACAGGCTGACCATGATCAATCGCGTCAAACTGTCCAGGGCGGCGCTACGCCCGGAACGCTCAGCGATCACCTCCTCGCTCAGTTCCTCGAACAGATATTCCAGTCGGCGGACATCACCGGCATCTTCCGGCCCCAAATGAGCCAGCGCGACACACGCCGCCGGCAATTTCGCTCCGGCGGGCGCCAGGCTGGAATCGGCATCGATCAGTTGCCATACCAATTGCTGACGCACCGTCAGCACGTGCCCGTCGCTGTCGGGCTCGGTCACAAAGGAGTGTGGGACGGTGGGGGGGGTCAGGAAGAACATCGGCCCGGACTCAACGTATTGCTGATCATCCAGATACACCCGCACTGTTCCGCTTTTTACGTAGTGAATCTGGAAGAACCGGTCATGCCGGTGAACCGGCATGTTACGGCCGAAGAAACCCGCCAGGTTACCCAATTTGTCGTAATGGACTTCAGCGTCGCTATAACGCTGATCGTAGACCTGGCCAATGTTGATGTTCGGGATCGGTTGACGGTCGGTCATCGCACACTACTCATTTTTCTTGATTCACGCATCGCAGTCGCTTTCATCCTGCACCCAAATCGGTCCCACAACCACTGTGCGGACAGTCTGCCACGCTTGACGATAGTTAACATATTAATTATAACTGTTAACACATTAACGAAATTACAGAGCCCTCATGGCTCTGCCAGGAGAAAAGCATGAGCCGTGCCTTGCATGACGTCGCGACCGGCACCCTTTTCGGTGTCGCGCTGAACTATCAGGGACTGCTGAAACAGCGCCTCGCCGAATTCGAACAGCCGCCTTATCAGAAACCGCCAATCAAACCGGTGCTGTTCATCAAGACGCCCAACACGCGCAATCAGCACGGTGCCGATGTCGTGCATCCGGGAAATGGCGAGCGTCTGCAGCCTGGGCCGGCATTAGGGGTTGTGATCGGCAAGACAGCCAGCCGGGTCCGTCCAGACGAGGCACTCGATTACGTGGCCGGCTACACCATCGTCAATGAATTCAGCCTGCCGGAAGACAGCTACTACCGCCCTGCTGTCAAAGCAAAATGCCGTGATGGTTTCTGTGCCATCGGCCCCGAACTGGTCCCGACCACACAACTCGCCGACCCACACAGTCTGGCCATCAAGCTGTACGTCAATGGCGTGATTCGCCAGCAAAACACCACGGCCAACTTTGTCCGCAACATTCCTTTGCTGATCGCCGAAATCAGCGAGTTCATGACCCTGCACGAAGGCGATGTCCTGATCACCGGAACCCCGGAAGATCGCGTCGATGTGCAGCCGGGCGACACCGTCGAAGTCGAAATCAGCGGCCTGGGCCGCCTCGCCAACCACATCGTGGCCGAGTAACAGGAGCCTCCATGAAACACGCCCGCATACACTTTGAAGGCGAAGTCCACCTCGCCCATGTCGAAGACAATAACGCCGTACGCCTGGCTGACGGTCGCCTGCTGGCCGAAGATCAGGTGCAATGGCTGCCACCGGCGACCGGTAGCATGTTTGCCCTGGGTTTGAACTATGCCGACCACGCCGCAGAACTCGCATTCAAGCCGCCGACCGAACCGCTGGCATTCATCAAATCCCCGGGGACTTACACCGGCCACAACCAGGTGACATGGCGCCCCGACAACGTCGCGTACATGCACTACGAGTGTGAGCTCGTTGCCGTCATCGGCAAGCCGGCACGCAACGTCAAGCGTGAAAATGCCCTGGAGTACCTGGCCGGGTACACCGTGTGCAACGACTACGCGATCCGCGACTACCTGGAAAATTACTACCGGCCCAACTTGCGGGTGAAGAATCGCGACGCCACGACCCCCGTCGGTCCTTGGATCGTCGATGTGGCCGACGTGCCGGACCCGGGCAACCTGAAGCTGCGCACCTGGATCAACGGTGAACTGCGTCAGGAAGGCAGCACCAGGGACATGATTTTCGACATCCCCTACCTGATCGAATACCTGTCCAGCTTCATGACCCTGCAGCCGGGCGACATGATCGCCACGGGCACGCCTGAAGGTCTGGCCGATGTGGTGCCGGGCGATGAAGTCATCGTGGAAGTTGAAGGTGTCGGTCGCCTGGTCAATCGGATTGTCAGCGAAGCGGAATTCTTCTCCGCGCAGAAAGAGGCTTGAGCACCATGATCAAACACTGGATCAACGGCCGCGAGGTCGAAAGCAAAGATGTGTTCGTCAATTACAACCCGGCCACCGGTGAAGCGATTGGTGAAGTCGCCAGCGGCGGTGCCGATGAAGTGGCTCAGGCGGTGGCCGCAGCCAAGGAAGCGTTTCCAAAGTGGGCTAACACGCCAGCCAAGGAACGTGCCCGGCTGATGCGTAAGCTTGGCGAACTGATCGAGCAAAATGTGCCGCACCTGGCCGAACTGGAAACCCTCGATACCGGCCTGCCAATTCACCAGACCAAAAATGTATTGATTCCACGCGCTTCGCATAACTTCGACTTTTTTGCCGAAGTCTGCACGCGCATGGACGGGCACAGCTACCCGGTCGATGACCAGATGCTCAACTACACCCTCTATCAACCGGTAGGTGTTTGCGGCCTGGTTTCGCCCTGGAACGTCCCGTTCATGACGGCCACCTGGAAGACCGCGCCGTGCCTGGCGCTGGGCAATACCGCCGTTCTGAAAATGTCCGAGCTGTCGCCGCTGACCGCAAACGAACTGGGTCGCCTGGCCGTCGAAGCGGGCATTCCCAAGGGTGTACTGAACGTTATTCAGGGCTATGGCGCGACGGCAGGAGATGCCCTGGTGCGGCACCCGGACGTTCGCGCAATTTCCTTCACCGGCGGCACCGCCACCGGCAAGAAAATCATGCAGACCGCAGGCCTGAAAAAGTACTCCATGGAGCTGGGCGGCAAGTCGCCGGTGCTGATATTCGAAGATGCGGACCTTGAGCGAGCCCTGGACGCGGCGCTGTTCACCATCTTCTCGCTCAACGGCGAACGTTGCACCGCCGGCAGCCGGATTTTTATCCAGGAAAGCGTTTACCCGCAGTTCGTGGCCGAGTTTGCCGCTCGCGCCAAACGCTTGATCGTCGGCGACCCCCAAGACCCGAAAACCCAGGTCGGCTCGATGATCACCCAAGCCCACTACGACAAGGTCACCGGCTACATCAAGATCGGTATCGAAGAAGGTGCCACCCTCCTCGCTGGCGGCCTTGAGCGTCCGGCGAATCTGCCTGCGCACCTGAGCAAAGGCCAGTTTATCCAGCCGACTGTGTTCGCCGACGTCAACAACAAGATGCGCATTGCCCAGGAAGAGATCTTCGGCCCGGTGGTGTGCCTGATCCCGTTCAAGGATGAAGCCGAAGCCCTGCAACTGGCCAACGACACAGAGTACGGCCTGGCGTCCTACATCTGGACCCAGGACATCGGCAAGGCGCACCGCCTGGCCTATGGCATCGAAGCGGGCATGGTGTTCATCAACAGCCAGAACGTGCGCGATCTGCGCCAGCCGTTCGGTGGTGTGAAAGGCTCCGGCACGGGCCGTGAAGGCGGCCAGTACAGCTTTGAAGTGTTCGCCGAGATCAAGAACATCTGCATCTCGATGGGCAGCCATCACATTCCCCGGTGGGGACTGTAACCGGCCTATCGATTGCTGAAGTCCGCGAGGGTCGCGCATCGGCCTGTCGCGGCTTCGCTGAATGTCGGATTTAAACGCATAACAACAATTTCAGGAGAATCATCATGGGCGAAGTCGTCCTGGCCGCGAAAATCTGCCACGTCCCCTCGATGTACTTGTCGGAGCTTCCCGGCAAACACCATGGCTGCCGTGAAGCGGCCATTGCCGGGCATAAGGAAATCGGTCGTCGCGCCCGTGAGCTGGGTGCCGATACTGCCGTGGTGTTCGATGTGCACTGGCTGGTCAACAGCGCTTACCACGTTAACTGTGGCGAGCATTTCAAAGGCATCTACACCAGCAACGAATTACCGCACTTCATTAAAAACATGGAGTACGAGTACCCGGGCTGTCCTGAATTGGGCGAGTTGATCGCCGCCGAGGCCAACGCCGCCGACGTGCGCACCCTGGCCCACAACATTCCCAGCCTTGAGCTGGAATACGGAACCCTGGTGCCGATGCGCTATATGCACATGGGAGTACCGCAAGACCAGAAATTCAATGTCGTTTCGATTGCCGCCTGGTGCGCCTGGCATCGTCTGCAAGACAGCTTCACCTTCGGCGCCGCCGTACGCCGTGCCATCGAGAAGAGTGACCGCAAGGTCCTCGTGCTGGCGTCCGGATCGCTGTCGCACCGTTTTTCCGATGATCGCGATGCCGAAGCCAACATTCATAACTGGACCCGTGAGTTCGACAAACAAGTCGACCTGCACGTCGTGAATCTCTGGCGCCAGGGTCGCTGGAAAGAGTTCTGCGCCATGCTCCCGGACTACGCCGAGCACTGTTTCGGCGAAGGCAAGATGCATGACACCGCCATGCTCCTCGGCTTGCTCGGCGGACCGAATTACGACAAGCCCGCCGAAATCATTACCGAACCCTTCGGTAGTTCAGGCACCGGTCAGCTCAACGCCATTTTCCCTGTTTGACTGTACGGCCGCGCGGCCCTCCCGCGCGGCCTGAAGGAGCCGTTCATGCCCCACTTCATTGCTGAGTACACCGACAACATTGAACAGCAAGCCGACTTGCCTGGGCTGTTCGAAAAAGTCCACGAAACACTGGGCAACAGTGGCGTGTTTCCCCTGGGTGGAATCCGTAGTCGAGGCGTGCGCCTGGACACCTGGCGCATGGCCGACGGCAAGCATGACTACGCCTTCGTCCACATGACCTTGAAGGTCGGTCATGGCCGTGATCTGGCCACGCGCCAGAAAGTCGCGCAAACACTCTTCGACGTTATTACCCGGCACTTCGCCGACCTTCAGGCTCAGCGCCTGCTGGCCTTGTCATTCGAAATGATCGAACTGCACGAGCAACTCAACTTCAAGGAAAACAACGTCCACGCCTTCCTCAAAGCCCAAGCCCGCTAACCCGGCCTGCCCGTTCGTTCCATCGGCCCCTCAGACAAAAAGTATAAAACCATGAGCACAGCCAATACCGCCGACACCCTCAACACCCTCGCACGCGACCGAACCCACAGCACCATCACCTGGCGGCTGATGCCGTTGTTGTTGATCTGCTACCTCTTCGCTCACCTCGACCGCATCAACATTGGCTTCGCGAAGATGCAGATGAGCGCCGACTTGAATTTCAGCGACACGGTCTATGGCCTTGGCGCCGGTCTGTTCTTCATCGCCTACGCGCTGTTTGGCGTACCCAGCAACATGGCCCTGGACCGTGTTGGCCCGAGACGCTGGATTGCCACGCTGATGGTCGTCTGGGGGGCGTTGTCGACCTGCATGTTTTTGATCGACAGTGCTATGGGGTTCTATGTCCTTCGCTTCCTGCTGGGGGTGGCCGAGGCCGGTTTTTTCCCGGGCATACTGGTGTTTCTCAACCGCTGGTATCCGGCCGGCCGCCGAGCGCAAATAACCGCACTGTTTGCAATCGCGGTGCCGATGGCCGGTGTCATCGGTGGCCCGCTCTCGGGTGGCATCCTCGAACACTTTCATGATTTTGGCGGCCTGCGCGGCTGGCAATGGATGTTCGTCATCGAGGGTACGCCCGTCATCCTGCTCGGGCTGGTGGTGCTCAAGTGCTTGCCGGACAGCTTCGAGACGGTCAAGTGGCTGACCCTGCAGCAGAAGCAACAACTGCGCGAGCAACTGAACAAAGAAGAACACCGCAAATCGATCACCTCGCTATCGGCCATTCTCACCAACCCGCAGGTGTGGCTGCTGGTGGCGGTGTATTTCGCGGTGATGCTGGCGGTCAACACTCTCGCCTTCTGGATGCCTACGCTGATTCACGGAGCAGGGATCGGCAGCGACGGCAAGGTCGGTCTGCTCAGTGCCGTGCCTTATCTGGCCGGTTGCTTTTTTATGATCGGCTGTGGGCGTTCGTCCGATCGTCTGCGTGAACGACGTTGGCACCTCTGCGTTCCCTTGCTGATGTCTGCTGTCGGTATCGCTGTCGCCGGACTCTCACCCACCAACCCGACGTGGGTGCTCAGTGGTTTGGTCCTCGCCGGCATGGGGGCCAGCGCGGCGTTGCCGATGTTCTGGCAGTTCCCGCCCGCCTTTCTTTCCAACAACACCCAAGCCGCCGGCATTGCCCTGATCAGCTCCTTCGGAAGCATCGCATCGTTTTTCGCGCCCTATCTGATCGGCTGGATGCGCGACACAACCCAGAGTGCCAGCCTGGCCCTTTACGTCCTGGCACTTCTCATCGCACTCGGTGGTTTTCTGGTGCTGCGCACCCAGGCCGCCATCGTCAACCCTCAGTAAGAGATCAATGTCATGCTTGACCAACAACTCATTCAGCAAGCCGCCGCCCGCCTCGACCACGCCGAGCGTTCACGCGAGCAGGTCCGTCAGTTTTCCCTGGATCATCCAGCCATCACCATCGAAGACGCGTACGCCATTCAACGCGCTTGGGTCGCGCAGAAAATCAAGGACGGCAGAAAACTGGTCGGGCACAAAATCGGCCTGACCTCGCGGGCCATGCAGGTGTCGTCCAACATCACCGAGCCGGATTACGGCGCTCTTCTCGATGACATGTTCTTCGACGAAGGCACCGACATTCCGTTTGAACGTTTTATCGTGCCGCGGGTAGAAGTCGAGCTGGCGTTCATTCTGGGCAAACCCCTGAAAGGCCCGAACGTGACGGTCTTTGATGTGTTGGACGCCACCGAATGGGTGATCCCGGCGCTGGAAATCATCGACGCGCGCATCCAGCAGGTTGACCCGCAAACCAAGGCAACTCGCCAAGTGTTCGACACCATCTCCGACAACGCCGCCAACGCCGGCGTGGTCATGGGCGGTCGCGCGGTGCGTCCGACGGAGATCGACTTGCGCAAAGTGCCAGCCGTGCTCTACCGCAATGGCGTAATCGAAGAATCCGGTGTCTCCGCCGCGGTGCTCAATCACCCGGCGAAGGGTGTGGCCTGGCTCGCCAACAAACTGGCGGCTTACGACGTCACTCTGCAACCCGGACAAATCATCCTGGGTGGCTCCTTCACCCGTCCTGTGGCCGCAAACCCTGGCGATACCTTCCATGTTGATTACGACATGCTGGGCTCTATTGCCTGTCGTTTCGTTTGACCGGAGACCCGCACGATGGATATGCCTGTTAACACCTTCAAGCTTCGCCTGCAAAGCGGTGAAGCGCAGATCGGTCTTTGGCTCGGGCTCGCCGACCCGTACTGCGCAGAACTGGCGGCCAACGCCGGTTTCGATTGGCTGTTGATCGATGGCGAACATGCGCCCAACGACCTGCGCGGTATGCTCGGCCAGCTCCAGGCCGTGGCGCCCTACCCCAGCCATCCGGTAATTCGCCCGGTCATTGGCGATACAGCCTTGATCAAGCAAGCACTCGATATTGGCGTGCAAACGTTGCTGGTGCCCATGGTCGAAAGCGCGGAACAGGCACGGGAACTGGTCCGAGCCATCCACTACCCACCCAGCGGCGTTCGCGGCGTAGGCAGTGCATTGGCCCGCGCATCGCGCTGGAACAGTATCCCCGGCTACCTCGACAAGGCCGATGAGCAAATGTGTCTGCTGGTTCAGATAGAGAATCAAGAGGGCCTGGCCAATCTGGACGCGATTGCGGCGGTAGAGGGTGTCGACGGGGTCTTCATCGGCCCGGCGGACTTGAGCGCCTCCATGGGTTTTCGCGGCAATCCGGGCCATCCCGACGTTCAGGCCGCGATCGAGGACGCCATCGCCCGCATCCAGAAAGCCGGCAAAGCGGCCGGCATTCTCAGCGCCGATCAGAAACTGGCCAGGCGTTACATCGAATTGGGCGCGGCGTTCGTGGCTGTCGGCGTCGACACCACCGTATTGATGCGCGGCCTGCAAACCCTCGCTGCCACCTTCAAAGATGCTCCGGCACCTACCAGCTCCGGCGGCGTGTACTGATTCCTTCGAGATAGCCGACGAGACTCAACGATTTGAAACTGCTGCGCGCACAGGCTTACGTCAATGGCCAATGGATCGAAGCCGATGACAGCCATCGTTTCCCGCTAGCGCTTGAGCGCTTTCAACTCGTTGAGCAACGTCAATAACGTCTGCAACTTCTCCTCGCCAAAACCAGCCTGCAGCCGCTGATAATTCGCTTCCATACACTGACTCATCGAGCTGAAGCAGGCCCGCCCCTTTTCCGCCAGCCGCACCAGCACTCGTCGTTGATCCTGCTCCGCCTTACGCCGTTCGACCATGCCTGCGGCCTCCATGCGCACCAGCACGCCGGTCATGCTCGGCTTGAGGATGCATGCCAGCTCCGCCAGGCGATTGATTTCCAGCTCCTCGTGCTGACTGAGGATACGAATGACCCGCCATTGCTGCTCGGTCAACCCGTGCTGATTCAAAGAGGGACGAAAAAAACCCATTGCGGCTTCGCGAGCCTGGAGCAATGTGAGGGTCAAAGATTGGCGCGGCCTGGACATCGGAATACGTTCGAACTCATCGTTAGTTAATAAATTAACTAAACTCTATCATCCTCCGCTCAGCATTGCGCGTTCCTGATCATTACGAAGCGTCGTGAAATCCCGTTGCGCTTGATCGGACACTCGCGCGGACAGCGAGCCTCTCCAATTCTGGCAGCCACGGTCAAAACCCGCGGCACACAGGATCAAGACACCTACCGGTCGGAAGGCACTTAATACCACCCAACAGGTACAGAGCTTCTTGTAGGCCCTGCAGTTGAGTTTTCCTTCACTATTCCAGGCTGCGCCATGATCAATATCGAAACGCCAACCTACTACTCGGCAACCAAAAAATACAACCTCAGCTTTCCGACCCTTGAGCAGGACGTGGAGGCGGATGTCGTCGTGATCGGTGGCGGTTTCTCCGGCATCAACACGGCGCTGGAACTGGCTGAAAAAGGCATCACCAATATCGTGGTGCTGGAAGCGCGTTACCTGGGGTTTGGTGGTACTGGCCGCAACGGCGGACAAATCATGGCGGGCATCGGCCACGATCTCGAAAAGATCAAGAAGCACGTGGGCGAGCAAGGGCTGCGCGAGATCTTTGAGATCAGTGAGCTGGGCGCCGGAATCATCAAGGATCGAATCGCCAAATACTCAATCGATGCTGACTTCTGCAACGGCTATGGCTACATGGGCTTCAACGCCCGCCAGGAAAAGACCCTGCGCGCCTGGGAGAAAGACTTCAAGTCGATCAATACCAAGGACGAAATCCGTTTTATGGCAGGGTCCGAGGTCAAGCAGATCATTGGCTCCGATGCTTACACCAGCGCGCTACTGCACATGGGCGGCGGGCATGTTCACTCACTGAATCTGTTGTTGGGTGAAGCCAAGGCGCTGGTCGGGCACGGTGTGCGCATCTACGAACACAGCCCGGCCCTGGAAGTCAGTTATGGCGAACGCATCACCGTACGCACGGGCCGGGGCTCGGTGAAGGCCTCCAAGTTACTGTGGGCCTGTGACAGTTTCCTCAACAAACTGGAACCGGAACTGCACAAGACCACGTTGAACACCTACGCCTTCCAGTTGATGACCGAACCGCTATCGGACGAAATGATTAACCGCATCAGTCCAATACGCGGCGCCTACAGCGATATTCGGCCGGTGATCGACTATTACCGTGTCACCAATGAAAACCGTCTGCTGTTCGGTGCCGCGACGCCCTTTGTCGAGCACATCCCGCAAGACTTGAAGGCGTGGAACCGCAACCTGATGCTGAAAATTTTCCCGTACCTGAAGGACGTGAAAATCGACCTGGCATGGGGTGGTCCGATGGCGACCGGGGCCAATCTCTTCCCTCAAATCGGCACGCTCAGCGGTCGTCCCAACGCCTTTTTTGTGCAGGGTTACGCCGGCTTCGGGGTGACGCCCAGCCACATCATTTGCAAGGTATTGGCAGAGGGCATGAGTGAAGGGTCTTCCCGCTACGACCTGATCAGCTCGGTCAAACATGCGCAAATCATGGGCAAAGATCACATCCGCCCGCTGCTGCTGACGGCCGGCAAAAGCCTTCACCAACTCTCGGGCTACTTCAACGGTCGCCGTTGATCCCCACCCTTTCATTCACAGGAGAACTGCCATGCCCGTTACCACTCTCAAGAAAGACATCCAACTGTCGGAGCTCGACGCCTGGGGCACTGTCGCCGACCTCGGCTCCGAAATCCTCGAAGGCGAAGTCAAAGCCTTTGGAAAAATGACGTTTGGCGCACCGACCGATCCAGTCAGCAGTGCGTATTTCGGCACCACCCAAGGCAAATTCCGTATGGTCTACCCATTTTCAGAACAAGCCACCGTGGTCACCGGCGAAGTGGTTTTGACTGACGAATCCACGGGCCAGAGCACTCGCTACAAGGCCGGCGACAGCTGGTTCGTGACCAAGGGCACGCCTGTGCTCTGGGACATTGTCAGCGAAAGCTTCGTGAAGCATTATTTCGCGGTTGCCTGACCGTTACCCGCTGCCGGCTCACGCCGGCAGCCTTTTGGCGAAGTTACCGACCATGAACGCCATCCCTGCCCAGGAAGTCGCTGGCCATTGCCTGCAGGCTTTCACTCAAATCGTTCCTGCCAGCCAGGCCGCGTTTTATTGTGTCGACCGACAGCTGCAAGCCCGCGACTTCCGGTTGCACCAGATGAGCGGTGAAATGCATCGCGATTATCTGGACAACTATCGTCAATTCGATCCGCTGCAACCGCGCAATTGTCAATCAAGCGGTCTGGCAGTGGTGCCTCTTGGTTTCGCCATGGCCCGACAGCCCACCCGTGACAGTCGCCGCTATCGAGACTTCCTGCAACGCTACGGTGTCGTCGACGTAGTGGAGATACTTGCCCATCGCTCCGGCCAGCCTCAGGCCGCTATCTCCTTGTTGCGCACCGCTGCACAAGGTGCTTTCACCGCAGATCAGTTGGCTCAACTCAGTGCTTTGCAGGCGCTGCTGCAAATGGCGGTTGCCAACATGCAGCCCTATGAAGATTCGCTGTCAGGACTGACCCCCAAAGAGCGTCAGATCGCGTTGTTGTTGCGCCAGGGCGCCAGCAACAAACAACTGGCCCAGGAGCTGGATGTCGGTCTTCCCACCATCAAGACCCACTTGATCAACCTGTTCCGCAAGACCGGCGTGACCAGCCGCACCGAACTGGTGGGGGCGCTGTTTCTGTAAGCCGGTTCAACCATCTGGTTGATAGGCGAACCACTGTCCCGGCCGCATGATCCAGGTTGTCAACTCATTCAACCGGAGCCATGCAATGACCACACAATCTGACTGGATCACCGTAGGTGCCCTCGCCGACGGTTTCGCCCCAGAAGCTTTTATCCTGCCCAACCTCGCCGATCTCAACGGCAAGACCTTCACGCTGCACTTCGCTAACGGCTGGCAGATCGAGCATCGCTTCGAAACAGCAGAACTGAGCTGGAAGGCCGCTGACGGTCACTCCAGCGGATCTGCCGCGTACCGCGCCACGTCCGTGCGTCCTGGCCTGTATCTGGTCGATTTCATCAAGCGCGAAGCCGGTCAGGCGTGGTCGGTGAGCCTGGTCCTGGACACCGCCACGTCGTCGTTCACCGCCGTGATCGCGAGCATGCCGACTCAGGCAGAAACACAGGAAGGACTGTACAGCCGCGCGCTTGCCGGTAAACCCCTGACGTCGGTTGAGGTGCAATTTCTGCAGGGCAGCCTCGACCGCCCCTGGCAAGAAGGCCAATGCCCACACGCGCCGACCCGAGAATTGGTCGGGTTGCGCAACCTGTATCGCTATAGCCCCAGCGAAGTGTACGAGCACATTTATCTCAACGATCAGTTCTATGCCTGGCAGTGCCTCAAGGGCGTCGAGCAAGGCTTGTGCGATACCGACCGTTGCCATTACTACAAGATCGCCGAGCAACTGTACCTGTTCGTCTGGCGCGAAAAGATCATCCCCACCCTGGGCCTGGTATTGATCGACCTGCAACAGCACCGCAGCGACGGCAAGATCTTCGGCTACGCCGGTGCGTCCTTCGATGAGTTGTCGAACTTTCCGGTCAGCTCCTACTGCCAGGTCCTCAATCGCACGGAGTATCCCGATGCCTGAATCACGTACGATTGTCATCACCGGGGCCGGAACGGGCATCGGTGCAGCTTGCGCGCGGCTGTATGCGGCCGAAGGTGCCCATCTGGTCCTGGTCGGTCGTCGACGCGAGCCTCTGGAGCAGGTTGCTCGGGAAACCGGCGGCCTGATCCTGGTCGGCGATGCGGCCTGTCCGGACACGTGGGAAGGATTCGTTGCGCAGATTCGTGAACGCTTCGGTCGGCTTGATGTACTGCTGGCCTGCGCCGGCGGTCATGGCCTGGGGAGTGCGACTCAGACCAGTCCGCAAACCTGGGAAGCATCGCTGCGC
>Ga0302171_10000107_pt1 | contig 16393 bp, 20 predicted proteins | sample I_Fen_N2_2_FD_193495 | JGI IMG/M metagenome (GOLD analysis project Ga0302171, IMG submission 193495) | Peat permafrost microbial communities from Stordalen Mire near Abisko, Sweden - I_Fen_N2_2 | ecosystem: Environmental > Terrestrial > Soil > Wetlands > Permafrost | place: Sweden: Abisko... | reverse complement strand
AGAAGGATAGTATTATTCAAATGCTGAATTCAAAACTAGCGAAAGAAAAAGTCAATACAGCAACTCAAAAAGCTGAAGCCAACAAGCAACATATTCTTAACGACACGCTCCAAGCTCGATTCGAAAGAGAAAAGAATCTAAGCACTTGCGAAGATCTTCTCCATGGCTTGAAGCTTGAAACAATGGAAAAGGATAGCGTTATTGAAAGTCTCGATTCAGAGATAGATAACTACTCCTGCGAAGTCAAAGAACTGGGGGAAAAAGTAGATATTCAAAAAGGCGTTATCGACAGCAAACAGAACCTACTTGCTTGTAAAGATTCAACAATAAACTTCTACAAGACTCAAAAGACGAAAACAGACTTTTGGAATAAGGTGAAAATCAAAGCAGCTGGAGCAATTATATTAATTGAAACTATAGGATTGCTGCTTAAATAGATTTATCATATTGGTTTGGTAACGTCAAAAAGCATCGTTTTGCATTATTTATATATTTATAATACAGGTATTTATCATTGTAAATTTACAACAAAATTATTAGTACAAACATTTAAAAACTTACAACTATGGCTAGGCAATTAGGACATGTAAAGTACGGAGGTACAATCGGCGAAATTCGCCATTTTAAGATTAAAGGAATGACTGGCAACTTTGCCGGGTTAAAGGGTGGTGCAACAGCAGAACAAATTAAGAATGATGCTGCATTTGTGAGAACACGTGAAAATATGAATGAGTTTGGAGGTTGTGCCAATGCTGGGCGTTCGGTTCGCATCGGTTTGAATGTGCTTATGAAGCAAATGAGTGATGCACAATTAACCGGTCGTCTTACCGCAATTATGAAAAAAATCAATCTGGAAGATTTAACCGAAGCTCGTGGTTACCGGGCCATCTTGGTTTCAACCCAAAGTAAGTATTTACTGGGTTTGAATTTCAATAAGAATTTCAGTTTTGACAGTTCTTTTATTGCTCCGATTGAATTGACAAACAATGTGGGACGCAATAGCTCAACACTGACTGTGGCAGCTTTCAATCCTGTAAAATCGGTGATTGCTCCTGCCGGTGCTACTCACTTCAGATTGATTAATGCTGTTTCTGTTATTTCGGATTTTGCTTATAATGCTACAACCGGTATTTACGAACCAATTCAACCAGAATTGAACGAAATATCAAATGTAACTTATTCAGCTTACTTGGACTTGAGCACGAATATCGCAGTTCCAACAGTCCTTATAAGTGATCTCCCGGGAGCACCTGTGATGACAGATGATGTGACTGTATTGAATTCTGTAGGTGTTGAATTCTATCAAAAAGCAGGTAACGATTACTACTTGCTAAATTCCGGTCACGCATTGAAAATTCAAAGTACATTCTAAAAACCAGTACCTGGTATTGTATTAGCTAAAGGGCTTTCCGAAAGGATAGCCCTTTTTTGTTCCGGATAATTGGTTCCTATGGCCGATCTATCAAGGGTGGGCTTATATAGGGCTTATGTATGACTTATGTAGGGCTTATCATGCCATTGGTTGCACCCATCATTCGGAAAATGGGAAATAACTTTTGGGGCCGTCCCACCGAGCCCGAAAAAAGTTATTCTCATTTTTCCGCCAGCAGTAACTAATGCTATTTTTAAAAGTCCGCACTAACATTGAAATTTGCAGCCATCATTCGGGAAGACGGGAAATAACTTTTATTCAACTAAAAGATTAACACGAAAAAGTTATTCTCGGCTTAACCGCCAGTGGTAATCAAGATTAAAACATTCTTCTCTTTTTCCGCTCTCCCGAAGGGGCTTAGTCTTATTGGGGCTAACTCTACGCAGAAAATAAAACATACCACTGGAAATGCGTGGGGAAAAAGCTTGGGTAGTGACTGAATGAATGGAGCTTGCGGAACGCACAACAACTCACCGATAAGGTGTAATTACTTTCCGCTCTGCCTTCAGGCGATTAATGGGGCTCACTCTACGCAGAAATGAAAAACATACCATTGGAAATGCGTGGGAAAAGAGCTTGGGTAGTGACTGAATGAATGGAGCTTGCGGAATGGAAAGGAAGGAGACTACCGAAGCTGTGCGGTGCTGAGGTGTATGCATGAAATGAAAGCGGAATGAAATGTAAGGGTGCGAAGTGAGGTACGAACGTAGTTCCTGGAATGTAATGGGCTGGAATAAATGCACTGACCGCAAGCACATGGATAAACCAACCCGGAATGTTTTTATTTTTCTGCACAACTAATGGGTGGCGGGGAAATATTGAGGCTCTTCGGGCAGCGGAGCGGGGCAAAGGCGTTGTCTTGTGCGGCTATTATACATAATTAGGTTATGGGCTTCCCTATTGATTTGCCTTCGGGCAAGGGAATGACCATTAACTACTTGTTATGTATAATAGCTTTGATTGCATCGACCTTTTCTACGTTCAGCAGAGTTCAAAATTTCATTTTGACTCTGCATTCACTCTCCGAAAAGGTTGAGTTGTTTTTTTTCTGGCGCAAGTGTAGCACGGTGGCGGCGGTTGGAGTGCAAACGTCTTTTTTGCAACCCCCTGCCCCTTGAAAAGGGGGTACTGCAAAAAGTGTGACAGAAAAAAACAACAGCAGGGTGGATTGTGCGGAAGCCGACAAAAAGACCGTGCAAGCCCAGAGGTACGAGGGGCGGGGATTTTTGGCGGCTGGGGATTCTGCCCCGGCGGAGCTGGCCGTAATAAACTATCAGGTGAAACCTGACCGCTTTCTGTCTAGTTTTCTGCCCATTTCTTAAATGAAATAGATTTTCACATTTATATTTCAGGAAATACCTCTTGGTTGCGGAGTTGCGGTTGCGGAGGGCATTAAAGCCTTTACTGTAAAGGATTGTCGCGGATTTGCTCCGAAACTAAACTTATCTCATTATAAGAGTAAATCTCTTGGTTTGTATTTGGAGATTTTGTTGCATGGTAATGTGCTTCCTTTGGCTATTACTGTTGATAGGAATAAGTCGCATTCCCCCTCGGTCATTAAGTTAATCTTTAGCGCCTGAGCAATAAAATCCATAGTGGTAATGTATTGTATGTTGTTCGTATCGCAATAGTCAGTAATTTCAGTTATGTTACTGCTTGCAATAACATCGTTGTTGAACTTACAATAAACCATCGACATACTTTCACCCATTCCATACCTTTTATTCAGTTCTGCAAATTCTTTCAACATTTCATAGTTTGGATTCCACTTTATTTCAGCGATAGCATCGGGAAAGAACATAAAAAAGTTGTCCAAGTAGTTTTTAGTGAATGGTCTATTTCGAAGCTCATTGTTGAGTAATCGGTCTAGTATTACGAATTGATAATTCGGGAATATTTGGGGAAGTAAATGAAGTGACTCGCCTTTTATAAAGTGAATGATAACATCGGCATCAATTACTATTTTGACCTTACTCTTCATTTGTGCCGGCAGTTGGATCAATTCCTATAGAATTCATCAGTTCATAATAATGGCTTTCTGATATTTTCATTTCGGAAAACAACTGCTTAGCTCTTACACCATAATCACCGATAACTAAGCCTTGATTGCCTGGCTCGTAAAGAGATAAGTCAAAACCGTATTCTTTAGCCGTTTGTTTGATTCTTAATTGAGAAAAGAGCTCGTATTGTTTTGAGGTAATTAAGCCCAAGTTTCGTAATCGAATAATAAGTGCCGAGTGTGAAACTGAAAAATAGTTTTCAAGCTTAAGTATTGTAGAGACCGAAACATCTTTGTTGAGTAGCTCCTGAGACGGAATCATTTTTTTTAACCCCATTTCGGGGAGTAAAAGTTCTGATGCAAATGCATCGGCTAACTTTTCACTAGCATCAGCCCCTTTAGTATTTCCAGGATTACAAGCATGCGGTTTAAAATCAGCTTGGTAAAATAGATGGTAAAATTCGTGTGCGATGGTATAATGTTGCTTTCCTCTTGAGTGATTTGAATTAAGTAGCATAAACATTAAATTGCCCTTTCGTAGGCACATCCCCGAAAAATCGTCGGATAAAGGACGATATAGGGTCAAAATATTTAATTTTAATAGCAAGCTTTTGCAATTGATTGGCTCAACATCATTTAAAGAATGATCTTTTCTAAAGTCAAAAGCCTGAATAGAAATTTCGGAACTTACTTTTGCCATCTTAATATGAATGCATTTTTAAGTAGTTTCGAACTACCGTTTTAAATTGCGACATCTCCGCTATGTCTTCCTTGTTCGGATCTTTCAAGCGGAAAGCACAAAAAATTTCATTTTCGATTTTACTAAAATCTTCTTCAAAAAGAGAAGACATAGAAATGCCATATAATTCACACAGCTTTTCTATTAGGTCGAAGGGCATTTCTCTTAAGCCAGATTCATAATTTGCATATGCTCCTCTATCAATTCCCAAAAAATCAGCTACGTGTGATTGATTGTATTCGGAGGCATCTCTAAATCGTTTTAAATTCTCGCTTACTACGTTTTTCATAAATTCGTTATTTGAGGGATTATACTTTCTCTAAAGTATTAAAAATAGATTATTGGCTTATTTGGTAACTTGTAGAAGTGTTGCAAAAATAAATAAAATAATTCAAATACACTAATTTTGCAACGGATTACAATGAGTAAACACATAAATGCATGAATTGTTTTATTAATGCATATGTCAAATCAACTTTTGTTGTTAAACTCTATTGTATGATGGTTATTTTCCATATATGATGATTGCCTTGTATAAATGACATTAGTGTGTAATTATTGCCTTGTATAAATTGAAAATAGTTGCCGCTATTGCCTTGTAAAAACAACAAAATACTTATCTTTGTAGCCTGAATATTAAAATATAGAGCAAAATGGCCTATTACAAACGGGATATAGAAGAAGAATTGATTCGTTGGAAGAATGACAACGAAAGACAACCATTATTGATAAGAGGTGCTCGCCAAGTGGGTAAATCATCAGTAGTGCGGAATTTCAGTAGTCAGTTCAAGAGTTATGTAGAAGTGAATTTTGAACAGGATAGCGAAGTTCAACGTATTTTTGAAGGGAATTTACGTCCTAAAGCTATTTGTGAACAATTATCTGTTCTTTATGAAACAGCAATTACTCCAGGTGAAACACTTTTATTTTTCGACGAAATTCAAAGTTGTTTGCCTGCTATTTCTTCCCTCCGTTTTTTCTATGAGCAATATCCCGAATTACATGTGATTGCAGCCGGTTCGTTGTTGGAGTTTGCATTGGCAGAACTACCCTCCTACGGAGTAGGGCGGGTAGGTTCGTTGTTTCTATATCCTTTTTCGTTTGGTGAATTTTTACGGGCTGCAAATGCTGAATTACTTCGTAAATCTATTGCTGCGGCTTCTCCACAGCAACCTTTACCCGAAGCGATTCATACAAAAGCGTTGGAATTGTATAAGCAATTTTTGGTGCTGGGTGGTATGCCTAAAGTTATTTCCAGTTACTTTTCTGGTGGAGATTTATTGTCTTGCCAACGTGTGCTCGACGGTTTGATTTCGGCTTATGAAGACGATTTTGCTAAATATAAAAAGAGGTCTTCACCAACGCTTATTCGCATGGTTTTTAGATCAGTTGTAGAGCAAAACGGACAAAAATTTGTGTACAACAAAGCTTTGCCGGATGTAAATCATCTGCAGGTGAAAGATGCCCTTGAACTTTTGACTATGGCGGGAATGATACTGCCAATAACTCATAGTGCTGCCAACGGAGTCCCATTGGGAGCGGAGATAAATCCCAAAATGCGGAAATTTATTGTTTTTGATTCCGGTATTTTTCAACGAATTTTGGGTTTGAAACTTTCGGAAGTATTGCTTAGAAATGATTTTGAGTCAATTAATAAAGGTGCCCTTGCTGAGTTAAATGTGGGATTGGAGTTAGTGAAATCAGCATCTTGCTATCAACGACAAAATCTTTATTACTGGCATCGAGAAGCCAAAAGCAGTAATGCTGAAGTTGATTATTTGATACAAGTAGACACCCGAATTGTACCCATAGAAGTAAAAGCGGGAACAAAAGGTAGTATGCAAAGTCTCAGAATTTTTATGGATTTGAAAAATACAGAGAAAGGCATTCGAGTATCTCAAGAGAATTTTTCGGCGTACCAAGATATCGAAGTCTATCCACTTTATGCAGTTGCCAATCTGCAGAAGAATCAATAGTTTCTTTTTGTCCGGAATACTGATTAATTTCAGGAAGGATTACTTCCATGTGTTATTCAAATAATCGTTTATGTATAATTATATTGATTATAAATTAGTTATAATGCTCAGAAGTTGAGCTTTTGTATGTACTCCAGCCTGTTTATGTATAATTGTTCCATTTTTAAAAATCATTAAAGTAGGTACACTTTGAATTTGGTATTTACTTGCAATCGCTTGATTTTGGTCAACATCAATCTTTATAATCTTTACACGTTCTCCTAATTCTTCTGCGAGTTGTTTTAGTATTGGCGATTGCGTTTTGCATGGTCCGCACCATACTGCATGAAAATCAACTATGACAGGGCGATTTTCATTGATAATTGAATCAAAATTTCCTTTCATTTTTTATATTGTTATATTGATTTTAAGACTCTACTAAATATATTTAGAAACCATATAAACAGCCACAACGAGTAAAAATACAGCAAACACTTTTTTGAATATTGCTGAAGGTAATTTTACCCCGAGTTTTGAACCAAAGAATGCACCCGCTAAAATACCGAGAGCAATTAAACCTGCGTATAAAATATTTAAATGCCCGTTATTGGCATAGATAATCACACTCGGCAATCCTACCGGCAATTGTAAAGCTGCTAATGAAGTAGCAGCGGCTGCTTTCGGGTCGTAATGAAAAACGCCGATAAGCAAGGGCACAATAACTATTCCTCCGCCTTTGCCAAAAAGGCCTGCGAAAATTCCGGCACCTATCCCCACTAAAAGGTATAACCATAAAGGTTTAGATTGAGAGGTGTATTCTTTCTGATCTATATTTTTCTTTTTCCTGAAATATGAAAAAACATCGAAATAACTCAATGCTATGTATAACAGAATACCGGCATATAATTTAGCTAAGAGGCTTTCGCTGATGTTTACGGCGCATTCGCCTCCAAGAAACGAACCCAGAAACAATCCCAACGCAATCCATAAAGCCTCCCGAACTTTGATAAGCCCTGCTTTATAGTAAGAAATTACACCTAAAATACCTACAGGCAATAACATGGCTGCTAGCGATGTGGCATTTGCATCGAGAATATTCATTCCAAAGATAACTATGAGTGAAGGAACTAATACGATTCCTCCACCAATTCCAAATAGACCGGACAAGATGCCCACTATGATTCCGAAGATTAATAATCCTATTTCTATCATTTGTTCTTGATAAAGCCGTAACTGTAACCAGTTCCAACTTAGTTTAAGTTCTTTCTGAATTTTTAATAAATAATTCTTTTCCAACAATTTCAGCTGCAACAGCTACACATTGTGTGCAAGAGCGGGATTTGTAATAAGATTCGTTTCGTTCTGATGATTCAGGATTCTGCGGCTCATGTTTAAGCTTGAGCAGGTCATTCTAATATATTTAAGCAATGCTTGTCGAATTCACTAAAGTGGCTTATTGTTGTTAAATCGAATGATTTATATTCCTCTTCTGTTGATTTTACAATAATGACAGTCGAAACTTTACAATTAATAGCAGCCTGTATTCCAGAATAAGAATCTTCAAAAATAATTGAATTTTCTCTTTTTATTCCTAATCTTTGAATTGCTTTTTCAAACAAGTCTGGATTAGGTTTTCCCTTTGTAGAACCATCATTATAAATAATATGATCTAACTCAAAATAAGCAAGTAAATTAAATTTCTCAATGAAAAAATCTATATTAGTTTTCCCCGAAGCAGTCGCTATTGCTATAGGTATTTCTTTATTTTTCAAATACTCTAAAAGTGATTTTGCTCCAGGGGCAAGTTCCATTTTATGTTTGAGGCATTCTTCTCTATAAAGGATTTCCTTTTCTTCAACAAGTTGATGAACTTCCAAGTCATTTAATTTGCGATTAAATAAAATCTCGAAAGTATCTTTTCCATTTCTTCCATGTATGTACTCTTTTTTCTGTGATTTAGTTAGTTTGATGTTATGTGTTTTCAAATATTCATCCCACGATGATTCTTGATATTCTGAATCCCAGAATAATGTTCCATTAAAATCAAAAATTACTCCACCTTTTTTCATATAATGTTTGTAAGATATTTAATATTTATGTTTTTTTATATCAATTCCAACAACACGAACATTTCCTAAATTACGCCGCAAACCTTCGGTAACCGTCCTATTCGGTACCTTCAAACGAAGTAGCCAGTTAGTTTGGCTGCTGTTTCAGTTTCAATACCGTACATGTAGGAATAGGTCATAAAAACGGCTTGCGAGCAGTTGTATCCTTGTTCGAAATAAGTCACCGCTTGTTTCCTTCTATTGTTAAGTCCGGTTTCGCTCATTCTATTGTTGAAACTTTATATTTTTCTATTGCACTAAATAAAAGATCGGGTGCTACACAAGGTTTCCAATCGTTTAGTCCAACAAATGCTAGTTCTGTTTCAGCTGTATTGATTAATTGGTTTTGCTCATTATACAACTTGTATGTAAACCAAATGCGTACCCCTTCAATTTTCTTTAATCGTGTTTTAACCGTGAGTTGTTCATCGTAACGGGTCGTTTTAAGGAACTTAAATTTCATGCTTATTACCGGGCACATTACGCCTAATTCTTCTACTAAATTATATGGAATGCCAATACTGCGAAGTAACTCCCAACGAGCTGCTTCGTAGTATTTTACATAATTGGCATGATGCATAGTCCCCATTTTATCCGTATCGGGATAGGTAACTCTGAATTTGTATTCGTGTTCAATCATAAACCAAATAACCTAGTTATGATTGCAAACGTGTCCATCTTCGTGTCCATGGGAATGAGCCGCACAATTAGTTCCACTATCTTTTACTTTTCCTGCCAGATATTGTTGTACAAGTTCCGTTACATCTCCCTGGCAATTACGAATAACGCTGACACCATGTGCGTTTAACTTGTTGACAGCGCCATCGCCAATACCGCCTGCCAGCATAACTTTTATTCCTTCACTCTCAAATACTTCGGCAATATTCGATTTACAGCCACATCCTTGAGGGGAATCCATTTTTTCATTGGAAATAACTTGATTTTGATCTGAGACTGTGTAAATTCTATAAAATTCACAATGACCAAAATGTGCATCAATTTGGTTGTTTTCTTTTGTTGGTACTGCAATTTTCATTTGATTTCCTCTTTTTTTATAAGCGTTTAGCAATGAGCATAAACTGTTCGTAATTAGTTATCTTTTCGTCAGTTATTCGGGTTATGACATTGTATATTTTCACTAACTTCACATCAAAGCCGGCTTGAACGAATTGTTTTGACAAAATGGTAGTATCAAACCCACAATAGGGTATAGGTTCAAAACCATGAAACGAACCATCTTCAGTTACCAAATCGCCAACAACTACCCACGCACCTGTTTTTGTTATTGTAGCTAAATGTTCTAAGGTTTTTTCTACATCGGAGAGGTGATGAAAAGCCATGGCCGAGAATACAAAATCAATATCCTGTAGTTTGTAATCAAAGACTTCGCCGTGCATAATTTCCACTTTACTGTCGGCATGCAGCTTTTGTTTTAAGACTTCCAGCATAGATTCAGAGGTGTCAACCAGAACCACTTTAGCAACTAGTGGCTCTACATTCAGCCCCACTAAACCTGTTCCAGCACCAAGCTCCAACGCTTTCCAAGATGATAATGGATTGACATTGAATAGCATTTCACGTAGAAACTTTTTGGTCATTTCAATTTTATCGGGGCTATCCCATTGGGCTGCTTTAGCTTTAAAATTATCAGTCATATTATATCATTTTTTTAGTCATGCTTTATTAATAGGCGTTAGTTCGTCAGCACAAAATGTTTTACAGTCTTTGCAGCGGACATGATTTTCTAATCCGCCAACCAATTTAAAACAGCGTTTACAGCGGAACCATTGTTTCTCGAATTGTACGTTTCCACCTTCGATAACTATCATTTTTCCTTCTACCAGAGCTTGGGCAATTGTTTTCCGGGCTTTTTCGTAAATGCGGGTTAATGTTGGGCGGGATACATTCATTTGCACGGCTGCCTGATCTTGATTCATTCCTTCATAATCAAGCAGTCTAATAGCCTCATATTCATCATATAATAATGAGACAGAGCTTAATATATTCCGAGGAATGCCAAAAGGTTTGAATCCCTGCATAAGTGGTGGATTACAAATTTTCCGATCTTGTTTTGGGCGTGGCATATTATATAGTTGACAGTTGATAATATAATTAAAAGAGTACAAAGATACGAATTATAATGAACTTATGTTCATTATAATTGAATTTTGATGAAAAAATATGCCCATAATCAGTAAGCTTTTCAATATGCTAAGTGACTATAAGGGGGCATTCTTATTTTATCTGAGAAATTTTCTGATTGTAATGTGCGTGAACCAGATATAAGAATTCATATTAATTTAATTTTTTAATCTCTGTGGGTAAATTTTTTCGTCATTTGCAGTATTAGTTATTCATTTACATTCTTACAATCTTCTCATCTATAAATTTTTATTAAAAATAATATATAACTATGATAACTATAAATATTAAGTCTAATTTTACAGCTCAAATTAAGCCTTTATCTAAAGAAACCAACTTGTATGAAAGAACCAATTTACCGTAAAATGGATAAAATAGGTAAGATGTTTCAGGCCAAACTTCAGAATGAACTAAAACATCTCGATATTGATCGTTCATTTTATCCGTTGTTACTCATAGAAGCCGGTAATGGAATTACACAGCAGGAACTGGCAAACCAACTGTTGTGTGACAAGGTGCAAGTAGTCCGGATAATTGATTATTTGTCATCGAATGGGTATGTAGAGCGCATTCAAAATCTAACAGATAAACGAAAATATGAATTAACCATAACAGAAAAAGCCCGATTGGTTTTACCTGATATAAAACAAGCTCTAAAGGACACAACTTCTGTGGTCGTGAATTGTCTATCTGAAAACCAGATAGACGAATTATACAATTTGCTTTCAATTCTTGAATTGAATTTATCGCTAGTTAAAAAATAAGAAAAATCCGAAGTGCTTTAATGTGAATCGAAGATCATCCAAAACTAATCATAATTTTAGAATCTAATTGTTTGTATTAATATACCTACAAAATCAATATCCTGCGTTTATTTTTAATCTCATTTACAATCATTTAATACAAAAATAGCCAAACTCCTAATTAGAAATTCAGCCATTTTGTTTTATTACCCCTTACCTTATTTTTCTTTCAGTTTTGCAAAATACATAGCAAAGGAGCGATATAAAAAGTGTGTCCATTTTCCGAAAGGTACAATGATTAATGCCCATTGAGCCAAAACTGTGAGGTGAAAAATGTATAACCATTTATTTGTTTCAAGTATATCCAGGTCGATAAACAAACGAACCATAAAAGCGGTAAGCCCCATTAAAAACAACCAGATAACGAAGAATAAATCGGAAGGTTGTGAGTGTTTGCTCACTTCTTTTTGTTTCTTCATACGGCTCGAAACGAAATCGACTGTAACAACGAAAACAATTGAACTCATTACATAACCTAAGATGATTACGAACAAATAAGATGATGAAAACCAGTCCAACACTACTGTGGTAAACAGCAGTGACAAGTAGCCAATTACCAGAATAAAGTGTTCGAACCAGCGGAACTGATTATTGTCGCAACCCAATGCTCGTTTTTGCGTAAACATGTGAATGAACAATTCGCCTATACTTTTCACATATTTCATAAACGGCACGTTGGTTTTAGGTTTTAGAATGGTTAAGTACCACATGCGTGCCACGTTAGGTAGTAATATCACTAACCCTACTGTACCAATGGCAATAGCTTCGAACATGTGACCGAAATGAACCATTTTATCCAATTCAAAACCAACCGAAGCTACAAATACCATTACGGCAAGAAAAGTCAGAATAAAAGCAGCTATACTCAGTGGCAAGGATTTGTACAATAGACCAGACAAACCGGTCCAATCGTATTTTGCAGTCAGATAACGACGAAGTGACATCATTAATTCGCCCGGATTAGCTTCTTGTGGGCAATGTGTAGAACATTCGCCGCAATAGTAACACTCCCAAGGCTTTAAAGATGCTTTTATGTCGTCCTCCAAGCCAAGAGTACTTAGCCGTACCATTTCGCGAGGAAACGAATCATCTTCGGTTGATAATGAACATACAGCTGTACAGTTTCCACAGTTGTAACAGGCGTTGAAATCAATCGCACCATATTTGTTCAATTCTTTTCCAAATGCAGGATTTATCTTTGCCATTACTTATTCAATTTATAGGTGTAATACTCGTCCATGTCGTCTATATCACCTGTTTTTACAAAGCCATATTTTACCAACGACATTAAATAATAAACCACTTCATCCGATGGCATATTCAGTTTCCCGGTCATTTGTTTAACCGTCAAATCTTCATCAGCCAAAGCCTCCAACATCAATTTTTTTATCCGGTTGAACTCTTTCAGGTTCTCTTTTGCCTGCTCAGGGATACCTCCCAATTTCTCGCGCAGGTATTTTGCTGTTGAACCACGGGCTCCTAGTTTACCCCCAACCCCTAAAGGGGAGTTGAAGTTAGCATTGTCTTGTATATCTTTTTCTGGATCTTTCATATCAAATATTTTTCAATTATCAGAAGTAATTTTTTTATTCCCTAGGGTTAGGTCATACCAATGCATCAATCATACTCATTATTTCAGCGCTCGAACAAGCAATCAGGTTGATAGCATCCGGTTCGCAAACAGGAGCACACATACCGCAACCCTTACAAACCGTATTGTTTATTTCGGCTATGGTTTTACCATCTTTCTCTACTTTCAGAATGGAATCGAACGGACAAGCCGCCTCACAAGCCCCACACCAGGTACACTTTTCATGGTCGATAGTAGCAACCAACGGGTCGGTTTCCAATTCACCCTTGCTTAAAATAGAATATGATTTGGTCGCTGCCGAAAGTGCCGAATTGACAGACTCAGCAATGTTTTTTGGGCCCTGGCAAGTTCCGGCAATGGTGATACCATCGATAACCGTTTCCACCGGACGAAGTTTCATATGTACCTCGTTATAGAACTTATCTCGGCCTTTCGGTATTTTGAATAAACTTCCAATTGTATTATCTGCACGAGGAACCATTCCGGTAACTAAAACGACTAAGTCAGCTTCCACTTCAATTTCACGTCCATTGGAAAGAATATCATTGATTTTCACAATAGTTTTCTTTCCTTCAACAGTAACTGTTGGTAGACCATCTTCATACGATTGCAAGTAGATATCGCCTGAGCGTAACGAATCGGCATATAAAATTTCTTGTTTCCCGTAAGTACGAAGACCACGATTGAAATGGTAATTATTAATGTCCGAAAATTTATTTTTGGCAGTTAGTGCAGCATGAATGGTAGAAGTGCAGCAATTCCGGGAACAATAGGTATTTTCGCCATTGGTCTGACGACTTCCTACACAATAGATATAAGCTATATTCTTTATTTCCTTGCCTTTGTAAACGAACTTATCGTGTTGTGTGTCAATTAACCGTTTAAATTGTGGTAAGGTGATTACATTATCCGAAGTGGCATAACCAAATTCACCGTAAGTAGGAGTATATGAATCGAAACCTGTAGCCATTAACACGGAACCTACAGAAAATTCGAGAATTTCATCTTTTTCAGAGAAATCTATTGCCGGACAAACTTTTTCGCAAGCTCCACAACGCGTACAATTTTTAATATCGATAACCGGAGTTTGCGGATATTCACTTGGATAATTTTTGTAAATCGCTTTGCGGGCTGTTAATCTAAAATTAAATTCGTCAGGTACTTCTACCGGACAAACTTCAATAGCACGTTTCAAATCTTCGGGATGACATGAACCACCAATATAACGAGGCACCTTCTTGATTTTTAATGATATGTTTCCAACGCTACCTTTGTTTTCAACCACTTCACTATTGGTGAGGATAGTGATGTTTTCTCGTTTTATCAAATCGTTGTAAAGACGGTTAACTATTTCTTTGCCAGTTTCGGTGGTTGTTGATAATGAGTCCCACTGAGCAACACGCCCACCAACAAACGATTCTTTTTCGATTAAAATAACGTCACATTCTTTGTCGGACAATGAAATGGCAGCTTTCATTCCGGCGACTCCAGCTCCAATAACAGCTACCGATTTGATGGCTCTTACCTTATTAGTTTCCAATGCATCGGCATAACGTGATTTGGCAATAGCTGCTTTTACTAAATGAATTGCTTTTTCGGTTGCACCGATTTTGTTGTCGGAATGCGCCCACGATGCCTGTTCGCGAATGTTGGCATGTACATACGTGTATTTGTTTAAATCGGCACGCAACGAAACATTACGGAATGTGAGTAAGTGTAGTTTTGGAGAACAAGATGCAACTACCACACCATCTAAATCATTGGTCTTAATATCTTCTACCATTTCGCGTTGGTTGGAATCGGAACAGGCAAACATAGTTGTTTTTGCTAAGAAAACTATGTCCTCGTCTTCCACCGCCCGGCGAACTTTTTCTACATCTACATAATCGGAAATATTACCACCACAATGGCAAATATATACTCCTATCTTTTTCTTTTTCATGCATGTTGAATTAAGTAACTTATTGCTTCTGATGATGCAGCTCCTGCCGATAAAATAGAATCGGGAATATCCATAGGTCCAGTGGCAGTTCCGGCGACGAAAACTCCTTCGATACTTGTTTTGGCAGGACTGGCAAGCATATCGCTTTGACCTACAAAACTGAATTGATCTAAAGTTAGTTTCTCATTTTCAAAAAGTTTGTCGATTCCGCTATTTGGTAATACTCCTGTTGATAAAATAACCATATCATGTTCGGCTTCTTGTAATTTTCCTTCGTTAATATCTTCGTAACGAAGCATTAGATTTCCATTATCTTTTTCAGAAATACGTCCGATTTTTCCTTTTACGAAATTTACGCCCATGCCTTTAGCTTGTTGATAAAATTCTTCGAACCCTTTACCAAATGAGCGAATATTGATGTAGTAAATAGTTACATCGGCCATAGGTAAAGCCCCCATCAGCAACTGAGCTTGTTTAATAGAATACATACAGCAAATTTGTGAACAAATCGGATTTCCAACAGAGGCGTCGCGTGAACCTACACAAAGCACATAAGCTATTTTATCGGGAACTTTTCCATCACCAGGGCGAAGAATGGTATTAAAGGGGCGAGTTGGAGCAAGTTCACGCTCCATTTGCTGTGCTGTAATGATATTTTTATATTTTCCATATCCGTAACGGGGTATGTTCATTGGGTCAAATAAATTAAACCCAGTTGCAATAAGAACCGTTTTTACGTGAAGTTCCAAGATTTCAGTCTCCATGGTAAAGTCGATGCAATTAGTCGGGCATGCGCGTTCACAAGCTCCACACAATGTACAATTATCAATATCAATGGCTGCTGCTTTGGGACTGGCAATGCTAAATGGAATAAATGCCGCTTTACGACCAATCAAACCAAATTGATATTGGTCCCGGACATTAACCGGACAGGCTTTTTCGCATAATTGACAAGCAGTGCAATCTTCGATGTGTACGTATCGGGGTTTTCGGGTTACTTTTGCAACAAACTCATTATCGCTCAGTTTACGTATATTGCCAACTTCGCTACCGGTAAAAATAGTAATATTTGGATGACGAGATATTTCAGAGACTTTCGGTGTGGTAATACATGCAGCACAATCTAAGGTAGGAAAAACTTTACTCAGCATAATCATTTTTCCACCGACAGACAGTTCTTTATCCAGTAATAACACCTTGTAACCTGTGTTCGCCAAATTCAACGCAGCTTCACCACCGGCAATGCCAGCGCCAATAACCAACGCATCGTAGCTTATATTTTTAATCGGATTTTCCATTAAGCATGTAATGTTTTTAATAAATACTCGTTGAAACTACGCATTTGTTTCACAAACGATTCGCTACAAACCGAACAAATGGCAGCCATACGCAAGCGAGCCGGATCAATCTCATTTTCTTTCATTAAATTATGAGTCTTTCCTACCAAATTTCCTGTTTTTTCTGTACATGATTCACCATACACACAATCACTTCCATCGGCAGCAATAAAAACACCATCGAATCCTTTTTCGTATGCATACAAAATCCAACCAGGTTTAGAAACTGTTTAAAAAAAAATCAAAGTCTATTTAGCATAAGTCTAATCATGGCTAAACGTATCATAGTCTCGCTAGTGTCAGTAAGAAACTCAAAGTCTTTAGATAGTCTTCGATAACTTTCAA
>Ga0302171_10000105_pt1 | contig 16498 bp, 10 predicted proteins | sample I_Fen_N2_2_FD_193495 | JGI IMG/M metagenome (GOLD analysis project Ga0302171, IMG submission 193495) | Peat permafrost microbial communities from Stordalen Mire near Abisko, Sweden - I_Fen_N2_2 | ecosystem: Environmental > Terrestrial > Soil > Wetlands > Permafrost | place: Sweden: Abisko... | reverse complement strand
TCCCGAAGTCAAAAAGGCGCTGATGGAAGATGCCCCGCGGGTGGTGCGGCTGACCATCTGGGCGATCATTGGCTTCTTCGTGTTCCTGCTGCTGTGGGCCAACTTTGCGGTGATCGATGAGGTCACCAAGGGCGAGGGCAAGGCGATCCCTTCGTCCAAGCTGCAAAAGATCCAGAACCTGGAAGGCGGCATCGTTTCCGAACTGTTCGTCAAGGAAGGGCAGATCGTCGACGCCGGTGCGCCGCTGATTCGCCTGGACGACACGCGGTTCGTCTCCAACGCCGGCGAAACCGAAGCCGACCGCCAGGCCATGTTGCTGCGGGTGGAGCGCCTGAGCGCGGAAGTCGACGGGCGCCCGCTGGACTTCCCGCAAGACGTGATGAAAGCCGTGCCGGTGCAGGCCGCCAGCGAGAAGTCGCTGTATGAAAGCCGCCGCCAGCAATTGCATGACGAGGTGGGTGGCTTGCAGGAGCAACTGATCCAGCGCCAGCAAGAGCTGCGCGAGTTCAGCTCCAAGCAGGGCCAGTACCGCCAACAGTTGGGCCTGCAACGCCAGGAAATCAACATGTCCGAGCCGCTGGTGGCCCAGGGCGCGGTGTCGCCGGTGGAAGTGCTGCGCCTCAAACGCGCGGAAGTCGAGACCCGTGGCCAGTTGGACGCCACCACCCTGGCCATTCCCCGTGCCGAGTCGGCGATCAAGGAAGTGCAGCGCAAGATTGATGAAACCCGCGGCAAGTTCCGCAGCGAGGCCCTGACCCAGCTCAACGAAGCCCGCACCGACCTGAACAAGGCCCAGGCCACCGGCAAGGCGCTGGAAGACCGCGTCAGCCGGACCCTGGTGACCTCGCCGGTGCGCGGTATCGTCAAGCAGTTGCTGGTCAACACCATCGGCGGCGTAATCCAGCCGGGCAGCGACATGGTCGAGATTGTGCCGCTTGACGACACCCTGCTGGTGGAAGCCAAGATCCGTCCGCAGGACATCGCCTTCCTCCACCCTGGCCAGGAAGCCATCGTCAAGTTCACCGCCTATGACTACACCATCTACGGCGGCTTGAAGGCCAAGCTGGAACAGATCGGTGCCGACACCATCACCGACGAAGACAAGAAAACCACCTACTACCTGATCAAGCTGCGCACCGACCGCAGCCACCTGGGAACCGATGAAAAGCCCCTGCTGATCATCCCCGGCATGGTTGCCTCGGTGGACATCATCACCGGCAAGAAATCGATCCTCAGCTACCTGCTCAAGCCGATCATCAAGGCGCGGGCGGAGGCGTTGCACGAGCGTTGATTGCCGGTGGGGCGGATGGTCCCTTCGCGGGCAAGCTGCCCGCGACAGGGCCGGTCCTGGCCCCACATCCTCTGGACAGGTTTGCTAGGATTGCGCCCCAGTCAATTCCGACCTGCGATGAGTGCTCAGCACGCAACTCCCGGACATGAACCTGGTGGTCGCCCTCGACGCCCTGCTCGATGAGGGCAAGCGTGGTGGGGGCCGCGCCGCGAATGAACCTGAGCCCGGCCGCCATGAGCCGGACCCGATCCTGGTGCGCGCTGGTCGTGGGTTGGTGCCCACGCCCAAGGCACTGGAATTGCGCGAGCAGGTGCGTGACCTGGTGGAGCAGGCGGCGCTGTTGTTTCGCTCGGCGGACGATGTTTGCTGGCGCTGACGCCGAATTAACCCAGTGGCCGATACCACATTGACCCAACACCAATCGGCAAAAATCCAGCACTGGAGATGTTCACAAGGTAGGAGCCTGGGTTAGTGAAATTTCGGTAACTGGGTCAATCCTGCTCTGGCGATAACACTGTGTCATCTGCGCTATCGGGAACGACTATTGAAATGCCCATATAATGCTCAAGGTGCAGGGTAAGCGTGTGTTCGTCCACCAACAGATCCCCAGTAGCGCTGGTCTGGGCCATCGAGCTTCTCTTTCCAGCGACCGCCCAGCCCTTGCTCAACAGCCCGGGGCATGTCCTCGAAAAGCTTCCAGTCGGCTTTTTCTGATACTTCAATCGTCGCCATGTGTCACCTCAGCATCAGCAGTCCCCGATTCTGGTGGCTCCTGCGGATGGCCTCAACGGGTCGACTTCTGCCGGTCAAGGCGCACCCCGTGCGCTTGTCAAATCCGATGCAAACAACAGGTCACGTCGAATGCAAATGGGTGGTCAAGCCCATGCAATTACGCAGCGGCGGTGGGCACTATGTTCGGCCACTAGGGTGATTTGACGTAAGCGCCAACAATTCTCCTTCACTGCGGACATGTTGGTACCCCGAAATTTTCTAGATATGCGGGGAATCAGTCATCGTGTACTTAGCCTCGCCAGTTGCATTTATTTCACAACAGTTGCATTTATTGCTCAATGTCACAGATATCAATAGCATCGCTACAGAGCACAGTTTGACATTTAGTTGCTATGTAGATGATTTGACATTTTCAGGAGATCAAATAAGCCGGATTTTCTTATGGCGGATAGAGGAAAGAATCAGAAAGTCCGGCCATATAATTGCTACCGACAAGACGAAGATCTTCTCAGCCGGTATGCCAAAACATATCACTGGCGTAGTGGTTCAAGATGGCGGTATTCGGCTACCTCACATAAGGCAAAGAAAAATAAGATTAATCAAAGATGCCATAGCTGGCAAAGGGCCAAGTCACGGTCTCACAAAAAAAGAGCTTGAGTATAAACTTGGAGGGCTACTTGGAGAGGCCGCGTACTTGGACCCGAAAAACTTGCCTATGTCGATAGCATTTAGCAAGTCAATGCGAAAGGAGTTATCAAAGCCTTCGGGTGATGTGAGTTTTTATTCAGAGCTACCAAAATCAGAAATAGTCGACGAAGACTTCATCCCGCCTTGGGAAGAATGAAAGCCTTGTCAGCCACGCGTTTAAGGTAAGACTAAGTAGTTATACGCAACGAGGTTAAGTCGAAGTCATTCACAATATAATTGCGGCGTTGACTGGCCAGTTGTTATTGGGTCGATAGGCCTGATGCATTTACTCCTCCAGTACCGTACGGGTGAGCGATAAGGCCGCTGGTCCAAGTCTACTATTTCAGGACTACTGTCGGATGCGGCTCACCCGGCTTTGGAGCTAGATTTGCGTCTTTTGAAGAAGGCGACTTTTGCTTTTTGCTACGTAAGCTGAGCCTCCAAGAATCGAGTTGAACCCTGGAGGGCCCTGCCAGTTTCTCGATACGCCGGTCGACTTAAGCAACGCTTCTGGTTCAACTCCGTTCTTTGAAAAACTTTCTATGTCCCACTCAAAAAGGCTAATTATCACTGGAATAATCAGCGGGGGCACGGTAGAAACCACCCGGATATTAGTGTTATTAACTGGAAGATTTAACTTGTTCAAGTCGTCGAAGGCACAAATTAGCCTCCTCAGTCGAAAGTGCCAGACAGACTCTTGGAGGAGCTCCATTTGCTGAGATGCAATAGGGAATCTGCGCTTTCTCGTTGACGGATCTGGAGGCAAACGAGTAGGAAGTAGCTTTTGCAGATTGGTTATATTTACTCGCTTTTGCTCTCTCGAAATCCTATAAAGGTCCTCAACACCCCCTAGCAAGATGGCAGCAAACGTGCTGTCTCTGGGGTCGCTAGAATCTTCAACCTTATACGGCCCACGCCCAGGTTTGCTGAGCTTCGCCACCAGCCATGCGTTGTCATTTTCATAAAGCCATCGGGTAGCTTGATATGCGTTCTTCCAGAGCATCTCCAAGCTGGCGTCCGTTCGAATGGAGATAACGGTTGAGACTTTCTGGCGATATTTCTCCTTGATACTCATTGTCGAATTTTTCGGAAGAGAAGACGGCTTAGAATCAAGATTAGTCTTCAGAATTGCCTCTTTCCTCAAGGAGCCTTCAAACTCATCAATGTTACCGAACAGGTGTAGCGCAATGATCATATGTCGCGTAAGGGGCATATCAAGCTGCCCCTTGCTAGCATTAAACCTGATCCACTGATTATGCTTTCCATTTTCATAGGCCTTATCAATTTTCGATAAATATTCATCTCCGTACCTATCTCGAATACTGTCAAATAGCTTTGCGGTACCAGCAAATTTTCCATGTATAAATCCCCGCTTTCTACATTGCCTGACATAGCTAGAACTTAACGTTTCACTGCTCATAAGTGGCATATTGCGTTGAAGAAGCTCGTGGGCAAATTCCGCAAATTTCTTTTCGAGATGAGTACCGTTATTCACAGTCGCAGGAGCAAGGACGCTCCAACCGCACACACATGGCTCGGTAAGACTCGGAAGCATCCGTAACTTCCGGAAGAAAGGGTGGAAGCATTTGGGGCAGGAGTGGATCAGCGGGTCGCCATGACGCCAACACACAGACACACCAGGCAAATGGTGCGATCGATGCCAGTAGGCATACCCCACCTCAAGCAGGTCCTGCTGCACGCAGGTGGGACAGAGTTTCGCCTTACCGTGGACTGCACCTTCTCGGCGTGGAACACGGACAACCCCGGAAAAGCTTCGGCCTAAAGCAGAGCCTTCCAATTCCTGGCCTATCCCCAAAAACGGCCTGTAAGCGGGAAACGTCGTGTTGGTACAAATCAGTTCGTCAAGATTGCTCGCCGTGTCACCAGGCAACCTGTCGGCAAGCACCTCGATCTGCTTCGGCAGCATGCCTACGCTGAAAGGCTCAGATCCAAAGAGGTCGCGGAATGTCTCTCCCGCAGTTTTGTTACCTGAAAGGAAATGGTAGCGAGTGATACGAGAATGCAGCATCTCGTCCGGCATCGACATAGGGAAAAAAAGTAGATCAGACATCAGTTACCGACTTACAAGGTAGGGTTCGTAAAGGACGCGCATCCAGTGATCGCCATACTTGTAACACACGAAATTCTGTATCAGGAGTAGGACTTTTAAAAATTTGCAAAAGTCAGGTGGCTCTTAGCTATAAGCCATTAACACTTTTTCAAATGATGTTGTGGCAAGTATCTATTCGATACAGATCACGTATAACGCAGGACTTCAAGGCCTGGACGCGATACACCACGCTCCAAAGCTTTAACACTTTATTAAAAATAATGCCCACCGGATGTGATGCCCAAGCGCATCGTAGCTCAGGCTCCGCCCGGCTTAACAAACGTGATTACTGTGGCCACATCGCGTGGAGGAGGCCGATTACGGAAAAAACGCTTCGGATCGCTGGCCTTTTTTCATACAGTGCCGGCCAGCGCGTACCAAGGCCAAGTACCAGAAACCTCTAAGGTACAGTCGAATTGGACTTGCTCTAGAGTTCGCCATGGCGGAGTGGGATCAATTTCATGCCGTAATGGGGACGAACCCCGTCAACCTCAAACTCGCGAGCGGTACCTGCCGGCTAGCAGCCTTCGCACTTTTTGGATTACATCCGAGGCCTGATGCAAGCAGTGCGGTACAACGCCGATCGAGTCACGTTTCTTTGTTCTGACACCAGTTTCGCCTCGGCCCATTGCAGACGCCGACGATGAAACTGTTCAGCAGACTCGCATTCCTGCTCCAACGCTCTCGCACAGAGTGGGAGTTTGGCGAGTTGCTTCTCGAAGCGCGACAGTGCGTTGAGCTCCCTGCCAATCCTGGTACGCGATATTCGGACAGGTTTTCCAGACCCGGCTCGGAGCCGCTGTGCACAGCATTTGATCTGCTCGGCAAGCTCCGGGTCGAGGATAGCCAACACGCCGGCACTATACGCCCGACCTCTGTGGGCATTGCCATGCTTCGCGACGCAGTCCGCAAGCCAAACTCGATCGCACCGATAGAGCCACGCATAATCCCGACAGTGGTGAGCATGGAGACGCCGATAGGCGTCCTCGAAGGCTGTTCGCCGCTGTCGGCGCTCGCTCAGAAATCTCGCGTCTCGCCACGCGCTCGGACCACCTTCCACAGCGCGGATGGCCCGATAAACATATACCACCGACACATTCAGCGAGTCGGCGATCCTCAATGCATCGTGTCCGGCAAGCGCTAGCTTCCAAACTGCAGCAGGCAAACCATGCAGCTCTTCAATTCTGGGATCCGAAGCCCCCACGAGTGATGAGCGAACCTCAATTGGCAACGCTCTCTCCTCCTCGGGCAGCAGCAGCGCCCCTGTGTTTGGGATGCTTACCAGTCCAACTTTCAAAGCGCTGGCCAACAAAATGTATTTGAGAGGATGGTGGGTGCCTCGGGGCCTTCGAAGCAGCTTGGTAACCCAAGTCGCAGGTGATCCTGGAGAAGCGTCGCGGAGAATCGAATATTCCGCTGCAAGTGGGAGCTCGTCGAAAAAGCTGTTCATATGCGCAGCCAAGCGGCACAGATCCAACCGGAGTGTTTCACCGCAAGCCAGATCGAGAGCTGCAGCGCCTTGCAGAAGATAGGATTGCAGTACGGTTGCAGGAAGCGGACCTAGGTCCGAGCTGAGCAGTTGCTGTGAATTCACTGAGACCTGATGCAGCCTAGGAAGGTACTCCTGGGCAACATCGAGTTGGACTGAATGAGCTTGTACCTCGTCATCGTCTGGAAGATTCAGCTGTCGTGCGTTTCGGCTATACCAGCCGGGATCCACTATCTTTAACAATTGGCAGTGGTGGGGACATACCAAGACACCGGGTAGTTGGTGAGTTCGATGCCAGTAGGCGGCTCCCCCCTGGGCGATGTCCTCATCGAGACACACGGGACAGAACCGCACTCTCGAAGCACTCTCGATCCGACTGGCATTGACGCCCAACTTTAGCATCAGCCCTTTGCCATCTACCGCCATCATGGCCTGAGCTTGCTGCACTTGGTCATGGGTGAGAAACGGTGCGTAGTAGGGCAACACGGTATGAAGCCCGATGATTCGAGCAACCGAGAGATGAGTGCCCTGGGGAAGTGACTCGGCCAAATCAGCCAACCGGCTTGGAAACGCCACGTTCTGCGTAAACGAGACCGCAGCTAGCTCGCCAGTGAAGGCAGATTTACGGCTACCTCCACAGAGCCGGGCGTATCGAGAGAGGACACTGTGAAGTGTCTCGTCGGGAAAAGCTGCTGGGAAGAAATGGAATTTGAGCTCCATCCCAACCACCTCGAATCATGACTTACGGTAGCTTGGTGAAAACTCAAAGAGGTCCGTAGTGATCCAACCAGCTGACTTCAGCGCTGCCAAGGTATCAGGCTGTTGACTCAAGGCCTTTGCTTCCGATGATTCCACCGCGACAGCGGCAGGTGCTGTAGGTTTACTTTCTACAGTTGTTGGAGCCTGAGTCTCTGGCTTCCCGTGCGGCGTCACGCCACGCAGCAATGCAATTCGCTCTGAGCGAGGAAGTCCGTCAAACGCCATCATAGCTATCAACTGCTCCTCGATAGGAAGCAAGTCGTCGAACTGCCGCATACGAGCAGGGTCCCTGCTGCGTAGCGCCGACAGTGCTGGCTTGAGAATCTGCATCTTGGTATTACTGACCTTTGCGATCATCTCGGCAGTCAGACACTCAGCGCCACTCTGAATGGCATATCGTTGGCTCAGCACCAAAATCTTCACCAAGAAGTCCGTTACGCCCTGAGTATGCTCGTACAGCGTGTCGAAAATCTCGGGAGTGAGTTCAGCCGTCTGCTTGCACCATTGATAACTCCAGAGGTTCTCGACCAGGAGCTGCCACTCTTCATCATCCTTCTCGAATCGCTTGAATTCGACTATACCGCCACCGCAGCTGCGCCGTGCAACACGCATAACGTCCGAGAACAGGCTGATCATTGAATTCGTGCCGATGAACACGACAGGAATCCCGATATTGTTCACAAGGTGGAGAAAGAAGCTGAGCATGCTGTCCTTACCACCCGTCTTCGCCAGGTGAAGGTTCTGAAGCTCATCAATAAGCAAAGCACCGATGTAGAACGTGCTGGCGACCTGCTCCATCTGCTGCAGCGCATCGTCGATGTTCCTGTACCGGTGTCGCTTGTGATAATCCGCATCTCCCAGTGCCTTACCAACGGCATGGAAAAACTGCCGGCAAAATCCAGCAAGCGAACCATCTCGCGGACAATCCAGCTTGAGCCAAGTGATCTGCGTTTGGACGAACTGCTTGCCATCAAAACGCTCATGCCGAATCGTTTGCGGATAAAGGCTCAAAATGGCGTGCAGAGCTGTAGACTTCCCAATTCCACTCAGGCCTACAACACTGAACGAGTCAGCGGTCGACTTGAAGGAGTCATGGTAACGCTGGGCCCCTGACAGGGAATGCAGATGCCTGACCGTGGTTGGTGAGGTTGGATTGCGCCCAACGTATCCCCGGCGGATTAGCAGGGAAACCATGGACTCCAGCTCCAAATGCAGCAGGAAAGGTTGAACGACTGTCCTCAAGCGCTCGATGCAGTGAATCCGTGTTGCACCTTCGAGATCAAGTTCTTCAGGTGCAACCGGCTCGGGGAAATTTGATATCAACTCGATAGCATCCGCCTCAGGAAGAATCGGCGGCAGGGCTTCGATCAAAGGGTTTCCCGCGTATTCAGCGATCGCCTGTTTGGTATAGCTCGCAAAAATTTGTGCGCCTTTCATTGAGTTTGCCCCGGCCGCTTTCTTTTAAGGAGATCAATAACCTGCGCGCTGCGAGGTCCCGCATACGAATCATGCGTAATCGAAGATGTGTCGGCAGCGGGTTTTGCAGGCTCGGCACGGACGCCATCAGGAACAAACGCATTCTCGCGCTCACGCTCCCGTTCCTCAGACCGGTTTTGGCGGATATTACCCACCGCCTCAGCCTTGGTGCTGGCAGCAGGTTCATTCTTCCGCTCGGCCTGCGCATTGCTGATGATTTGTTCTACCGTGTCGACCAAGCTCACACGACTCTCCAGCTCAGCGCGTTTATGAGATGGGGGCAACTGTCGATACGCTTCCAATAGGTCGTAGATTTCATCCGAGCGGTAGCTGGCGTACTTGAAATCCGAGCCTCGAAGGTCACAGCGGACGAACTGCTTGTTCTCACCCTGAATCCAGATATGCGCCGCGGAATTCGGATCGAACCGGCAGTCAATCGACCAGACACCATTACGTCGAGCCTTGGCAAACCAGTTCTCTTTGATGGCGAGCTCGCAAACATAGTGCATTCCGCGAAAGAGCATGCCGCCCTTTTGCACGGTGGCTCGTTCGCGAGGCAGCAGGTGGAGATAGATCAGTTCGTCAGGCCGGTTATTGGCGTGAATCAGGTCATTCTCTAAAGCCCAGGTCCATATGCCCATCGGAGTAGGCTCGACGCCATCGTTCATCATCGCCTGTGTGAGGCGATCCGGCTGCCGATGAAAACGGTTGTAATGAAGAACGGACTCAATGACGATCTGGGTAAATTCCTTCAGGTTCAGCGTGGCGTCGAGTCGACAGTCCCGCTCGCCCCGCTCTTTATCTCGTGCAGCAACACCGCCTGGAAGCCACCTGATATCAGTTAAGTCATTGAGGATACCGAATCGACTTTCGACCATGGGCTTCCAATCTGGTCGGTACGGAGGTGCCGTACCCATCTCGATGCCCAAGCCGCTTGCCAGTCCCTCTGCCGCAATGGACAGCATCTCGCCCCGGTCGGCGTAGATCTGATGTGGCAAATGATGACAGTCCCAATCCCCGGGAGCGATTTCAACACCGTTCTTCGCACAGAACTCCACCTTGGAGGTAAAGGCGTTGAACAATGCCTGCCGAGCGCCGTTCCAGCTCGGCCCCTCCAGGCCGACATAGAGACCAACAATCATTCCCGAGAAGCTGTCCACAACGACGTATACCACTGGCCGACCAATAGTCATCCGCCGCGAGTAGCTGTTAACCAGATAGATGTCTGCAATCGTCGCGTCGATCTCAAACTGGTGGCACGGGCCACGAAGCCAATCGCGAACAGTGCCAGCGATCGGGCGACAATCCTTGAGCCACTTCGTCAATCCTTTACGCCCACGATCAGTCTCAATTTCATCAAAAAACTGCTTTCCCCAATAGTCGAACTGAGTAAATGTTGGAATTTCCGACTCCGGAAGCAGGCGGACGCGATTTTCCGAATTTTTCGATAAATCTTTTATAGAATAAAATTTCTTAAGCATCTTGTCGTAAGCAAGACGGATAGATGATGTTTTATTTTTTGCATAAAGCGAATAACCTACTTTTATGCATCGCTTATCGATAGCACTGAGTAATTTACAAGGAGATACAAGTACCCCCTGAAATTTGGGTCTTCGCCCTGGTGGTTTGTCAGGTGAGTAGTTTCTGTTTTCCACTCCTACCGCCGAATAGTTCTTCAGAAGCGCATTTCTTACCTGACCATAAAACCAGTACCTATATAGTAATCGGTAAATAGTCTTTCGCTGGATACCCAGCTCAGCGGCTCTGTTTCCAACCAGCCGGCCCATCTCGCCCTGAACGAAAATCTGTCCTGGATAAGCCGGGTCTAGGAGAGGCTCGATGATTGCCCACTTCTCATCTCTATCACGCTTGGCGCTTTCATCGAGGTCATCCTCCAGAACCAGCAGGAACTCGGGCACGGCAGTCACTACCGGCTTAGTATCGCCAGACTCTAACGACAGCCTGAGCTCCTCAAGGCCCAAAGGATAAGGTTTACCTGGCGGCTCGGTCAGAGCTATCACCATCACGGCGTCCTGCGCTTCAATCAGGTGAAGAGCTCTAACCATGGACGAGATCACAGAGTGTTCCGTTACAGGTTCAAACACCTCATTCACTGAAATATTCATGATAATTTCTCAATGAATGAGGTCATCTCGGCGGGATAAACCACCTTGATATCTGGTAACGGCAATTTAAGGTGAAGCGGAGCGCTGCTCAAATCGACCTGAATCATCTTGCTCCAGATCAGATGGAAGAACATGTCCCGCGCCTCGGTATACGGTATGGACAAACGGGTTGCGATTTTTCGTAAGCACTCAGATGTCGACCAAGGGTAAGCCTTACTAGCCTCAAGGATTTCGAGAAAATCGGACTGCAGAGATGAACTCATCAGAGGCCGAGGTAGCCGTGCATATTGTCTCAATTGCCCGAGGTTCTTAATCAGATCAGGTGTAAACAACTCCTCGGTGACAATGCTCCAGTCCACGTCCTGGCTCATCCAAAATCGTCTCTCGATTTCCAATTTTTCCAATGTCCGGACAGAGTCCTCCCCGACGAGATCCTGCTGATACTTGATGGTCCTTGCGACAGATTTGAAGTCTCCGTTCGGCTGCTTCACGGTCAACATGAAGTCTGTCGTCATGACTAGCGGGAGGCTAGTTGCTTTGTATTTTGGGTATCGAACACCAATTGCCTGCGCAATTGCTTGGGTGCTTTCCACCGGGAGCAGCGGATACTGCTCACGGATGTCCACGACGTCTTCAGAGAATTCGCAAACCAGAAAATAGGCGCGTTCGAGATCGGACAAGAAGTGATGTATACGATCGATTTTTACGCCTGGGATTTTGTGAGACCGCCCCCGCGACGGGACGTCCTGTACACGCAGCCAGGGCACGTAACTGGCTCCGGCGCCGGCACCAAATCCATTGGTAATGTGCCGTTCAATATCCTGCTTCGAAGCAAACCTACGACCGCGCAATACCGCCTCCTAAGACCAAACCAAGCGCTGCACCTCACAGTCAAAAAATAGTTCTAGGAAAACACCGCCTACGAGGTGCTGCTCAGAGGGTCGTACCTAGACTACTCCGGCTGAAAAGCGAAGCAGCTAATCCGGACCAATGGCCTGGTCCAGAAACGGGAAACCCCCGTAGATACGGGGGTTTGCGCGTTGTGTCAAACTTTAATAGCTTGTGTCAAACTTTATTATTTTGTGTCAATCTTTATTATTCAAAGCCACAGGGCTCGATCCGTTGTGGATAACTTATTCCACAGTCACCGACTTCGCCAGGTTGCGTGGCTGGTCAACGTCGGTGCCTTTCAGCACGGCCACGTAGTACGACAGCAGCTGCAGCGGAATGGTGTAGAGGATCGGCGACAGGATGTCGTGGATGTGTGGCATCTGTACGACGTGCGTTCCTTCACCGTTGGTCATGCCTGCCTTTTCATCCGCGAAGACGATTAGCTCGCCACCACGGGCGCGGACTTCCTGAAGGTTGGACTTCAGCTTTTCCAGCAGCTCGTTATTCGGTGCCACGGTCACGACTGGCATGTCGTTATCCACAAGCGCCAACGGACCATGCTTCAACTCGCCAGCCGGGTAGGCTTCGGCGTGAATGTAGGAAATCTCCTTGAGCTTGAGCGCCCCTTCCATCGCTACCGGGAATTGCGCACCACGCCCGAGAAACAGGGTGTGATTTTTCTCGGCGAACAACTCAGCGATTTTCTCCACGGTGCTGTCCATGGCCAGCGCTTCACCGAGACGGGTTGGCAAGCGACGCAACTCTTCGACCAGCGTTGCTTCAACGCCTTTGGCCAGCGTGCCGCGAACCTGCCCCAGAGAAAGAGTCAGCAACAACAAACCGACCAATTGTGTGGTGAAGGCTTTGGTCGAGGCCACGCCGATTTCGCGACCGGCCTGTGTCAGCAAGGTCAGATCGGATTCACGTACTAGCGAGCTGATGCCGACGTTGCAGATTGCCAGGCTGGCGAGGAACCCCAACTCCTTGGCGTTGCGCAGCGCGGCCAGGGTGTCGGCGGTTTCGCCGGATTGGGAGATGGTTACGAATAGCGTGTCCGGCTGCACCACTACTTTGCGGTAGCGGAACTCACTGGCCACTTCGACCTGGCACGGAATACCGGCCAGCTCTTCGAGCCAGTAACGAGCGACCATGCCAGCGTGATAACTGGTACCACAAGCGACAATCTGTACGTTGCGAACTTTGGCGAACAACTCGGCCGCTTGTGGACCGAATGCCTGCACCAGGACTTGAGTCTGACTCAAACGCCCCTCCAGGGTGCGCTGTACAACGGACGGTTGCTCGTGGATTTCCTTGAGCATGAAATGGCGGAACTCACCTTTATCGGCCGCTTCTGCGCCATCACGGTACTGCACGGTTTCGCGCTCGACCACCTTGCCGTCAACGTCCCAGATCTGCACGCTGTCGCGACGAATTTCGGCGATGTCGCCTTCTTCCAGGTACATGAAGCGATCAGTGACCTGGCGCAGTGCCAATTGATCGGACGCCAGGAAGTTTTCACCCAGACCCAGGCCGATCACCAGCGGGCTACCGCTACGGGCAGCGACCAGGCGATCTGGCTGGCGAGCGCTGATCACTGCCAGGCCGTAGGCACCGTGCAGCTCTTTGACCGTTGCCTGGAGCGCGACGGTCAGGTCGTTCAGGTCCTTGAGTTTGTGGTCCAGCAGGTGCGCGATCACCTCGGTATCGGTGTCCGACGTGAACACGTAACCCAGGGATTTGAGTTGTTCACGCAGGGCTTCGTGGTTTTCGATGATGCCGTTGTGCACCACCGCCAGGTCACCGGAAAAATGCGGATGCGCGTTGCGCTCGCACGGCGCACCGTGTGTCGCCCAACGGGTATGGGCAATACCCAGGCGCCCCATCAATGGTGCTTCTGCCAACGCCAGTTCCAACTCGCTGACTTTACCCGGACGACGCAGGCGTTCGAGTTTCGCGTCGTTGGTGTAGACCGCCACGCCGGCACTGTCGTACCCACGGTATTCCAGACGCTTCAGGCCTTCGACCAGGATGGCGGTGATATTACGTTCTGCGACTGCGCCGACAATTCCACACATGCTATTTCTCCTGACTGATAGCGGCGCATATCAACGTGATGCCGCGCGCCTGAATCTGATCCCGTGCCTCAAGCGGCAGGCGATCATCGGTAATAAGGGTATGAATACTGCTCCAGGGCAGTTCCAGATTGGGAATTCTGCGACCGATTTTGTCGGCTTCCACCATGACAACCACTTCTCGGGCGACTTCAGCCATGACCCGGCTGAGCCCAAGTAATTCATTAAAGGTGGTTGTACCGCGGATCAGATCGATGCCATCAGCTCCAATGAACAGCTGATCGAAGTCGTAAGAGCGTAATACCTGCTCGGCAACCTGACCCTGAAAGGACTCGGAATGCGGATCCCAGGTCCCGCCGGTCATCAACAGCACCGGCTCATGCTCGAGTTCGCTCAAGGCATTGGCCACATGCAGTGAGTTGGTCATCACCACCAGGCCCGGTTGTTGACCGAGTTCCGGGATCATCGAAGCGGTAGTACTGCCGCTGTCGATGATGATCCGCGCATGTTCGCGGATTCGTGTCGCCGCAGCACGGGCAATGGCCTGTTTGTATTTGGAGACCGGCTGACCGATATCGGCCACCAGCTCCTGGGGCATGGTGATCGCACCACCATAACGGCGAAGCAGCAGACCATTGCTTTCAAGGGCTGCCAGATCCTTGCGAATCGTAACTTCGGAGGTTTCGAAGCGCTTGGCCAACTCATCCACACTGACTTCGCCTTGCTCATTGAGCAAGGCAAGGATGTTGTGGCGACGCTGGGGTGTATTGCGCTTCGACATAATCAGTAAGTTTCGTTTCGAAAGATAACGTAACCAATCAAAACCTATCGGCGAAACTTCGTCAAGCTGTGCAAAGAAAATTTATCTGTGGATAAAACACAAAGGATCGCAGTCTGCTTCAACGTCTACAGAATATTTATATTGCCCTGTAGGCGCTGAAGCAGGCTGCGATCCTTAGATTTCAGCGAACTGTGGATAACTTAGCTCTTCTTGATTTTCTCGGGCCGCTTCCAGCCATCGATATTCTTCTGGCGCGCACGGCCCACGGCCAACTGCGCGTTATCCACATTCTGCGTAATGGTCGAACCGGCCGCCGTGGTTGCACCGGAAGAGATATCCACAGGCGCGACCAGCGAATTGTTGGAACCGATGAACACATCTTCGCCCAACACGGTTTTCCATTTGTTGGCGCCATCGTAATTGCAGGTGATGGTGCCGGCGCCGATATTGGTACGCGCACCGACCTCGGCATCCCCCAGATAGGTCAGGTGTCCGGCCTTGGCGCCTTCGCCCAAGTGGGCGTTTTTCAGTTCAACAAAGTTACCCACATGCGCCCGAGCTTCCAGCACCGTACCTGGGCGCAAACGTGCGAATGGACCTGCATCGCTGCCTTCACCCAGAATCGCGCCTTCGATATGGCTGTTGGCCTTGATCACCACGCCTTTGCGCAAGGTGCTGTCCTTGATCACGCAGTTAGGACCAATCACCACGTCGTCTTCGATGACGACCTTGCCTTCGAGAATCACGTTGATATCGATCAACACGTCACGGCCGACGCTGACTTCACCTCGGACGTCGAAACGAGCAGGGTCTCGCAGCGTCACACCCTGGGCCATCAAACGACGACCGGCACGCAGCTGATAATGACGCTCAAGTTCAGCCAGCTGTTTGCGGTCATTCGCGCCCTGCACTTCCATAGCATCCTGAGGTTGCTCGGTCGCCACCACCAATCCGTCGCTCACCGCCATGGCGATGACGTCCGTGAGGTAATACTCGCCTTGGGCATTGTTGTTGGACAGTCGGCTCATCCAGCCACCCAGGCTTTCGAAGGGAAGGGCCAGAATGCCCGTATTGCCTTCAGTGATTGCGCGCTGGGCTTCAGTGGCGTCCTTCTGCTCAACGATAGCGGTAACGTTGCCCGCCGCATCACGCACGATGCGGCCATAACCGGTCGGATCGTCCAGGTTCACGGTGAGCAGGCCCAGCTGCTGCGGCCCAACCTTCTGGAGCAGTCGTTGCAGGGTTTCCACTTCAATCAGTGGCACATCACCGTAAAGAATCAGCACGGTGTCGGATTTGATGAAAGGGACCGCTTGGGCCACCGCATGGCCTGTGCCGAGTTGTTTGTCCTGACGAACGAAATTCAGGTCATCCGCAGCCAGACGCTCACGCACCGCGTCGGCTCCATGGCCAATCACCACGTGAATGCGTTGTGGATCAAGTTGCCGGGCGCTGTGGATAACATGGCCGAGCATCGAATTGCCGGCGATCGGGTGCAGAACTTTGGGCAACGCCGAGCGCATACGCGTGCCTTGACCGGCGGCGAGAATAACGATTTCAAGAGACATGACTGGCTACCAATCCTGGGTGGTCAGCGGCTGCGACCATAATGGTGAACATCAGAAAAGAAAAAAGGGTAGCCGAGGCTACCCTTTTTGATCAATCACACAACAAGCGAGGCCTTAGTGGCCGAACTTCTTGCGGATCTGCTGGACGGTGCGCAGCTGAGCTGCAGCCTCGGCCAGACGTGCGGCAGCAGAACCGTAATCGAATTCCGCGCCCCGCTCATGCAAGGCCTTCTCGGCAGCCTTTACGGCTTCCTGAGCGGAGGCTTCGTCCAGGTCGGCAGCACGTTGCACGGTGTCGGCAAGAACCTTGACCATGTTCGGCTGAACCTCGAGGAAGCCACCGGAGATGTAATACACCTCCTCTTCCCCGTTCTGCTTGACCAAGCGGATCGGACCTGGCTTCAGATTAGTGATCAGCGGCGCGTGACCCAGAGCGATACCAAGATCACCCAGTGCACCGTGCGCAATCACCATCTCGACCAGGCCGGAAAAGATTTCCCCTTCCGCGCTGACGAT
>Ga0302171_10000102_pt1 | contig 16691 bp, 11 predicted proteins | sample I_Fen_N2_2_FD_193495 | JGI IMG/M metagenome (GOLD analysis project Ga0302171, IMG submission 193495) | Peat permafrost microbial communities from Stordalen Mire near Abisko, Sweden - I_Fen_N2_2 | ecosystem: Environmental > Terrestrial > Soil > Wetlands > Permafrost | place: Sweden: Abisko... | reverse complement strand
TATTTCATCTTCATTGCTTAGCAAATACTTCAAGGGTATCACCTCTTCTATAGAGGGTATTGACATTGATGATATTGCCAATGAAGTTCTGAAACCATTTACTCAGGCCTTCTTCCCTAAAGAAGGAGAAGATGTTACAGAGCTAAAAAATCTGGGACAATATGCTTATCGCCGCGATGGAGAAGATCATGCATGGAATCCTGAAACGATTGCACGTTTGCAAATTGCAACAAGAACAAACAGCTACGAAAAATTCAAAGAGTACGTTAATGCTGTTGACGATAAAGCAGCTCCTATTTTCATTCGTGATTTAATTGACTACAAACACAATCCAATTGATATAAATGAAGTTGAACCTGTAGAAAAAATCATGAAACGCTTCGTTACCGGAGCTATGTCATACGGTTCTATCAGCCGCGAAGCTCATGAAGCGATGGCTATGGCCATGAATTCAATCGGGGGACGCAGCAATACAGGTGAAGGAGGCGAAGATCCTGAACGTTACAAAAAACGAGAAGACGGATTGAGTACCCGAAGCGCCATCAAACAAGTTGCTTCAGGACGTTTTGGCGTTACAGCCGAATACCTGATCAATGCAGATGAGATTCAGATTAAAATTGCTCAAGGAGCAAAACCAGGTGAGGGAGGACAGCTTCCCGGACATAAAGTAGATAAAATCATTGCTAAAACCCGTCACTCTATTCCGGGTATCTCGCTGATTTCACCTCCACCGCATCACGATATTTATTCTATCGAAGATCTGGCTCAACTTATCTTTGATTTGAAAAATATCAATCCGGCAGCAGTAATCAGTGTAAAACTGGTTTCAGAAACAGGAGTTGGAACCATTGCAGCAGGTGTGGCCAAGGCTAAAGCCGATTTAATTCTGATCAGCGGTACCGAAGGTGGAACCGGTGCAAGTCCGTCGAGCTCTATCAAGCATGCAGGTTTACCTGTTGAAATAGGGTTGGCTGAAACACAGCAGACTTTAGTGATGAATAATTTGCGCGGTCAAATCAGATTACAAACCGACGGACAATTAAAAACCGGACGTGACATTGTGATTGCTGCCATGTTAGGAGCTGAAGAATATGGTTTTGCAACAAGTGCTTTACTGATTTTGGGTTGTGTTATGATGCGTAAATGTCACTTAAATACTTGTCCGGTTGGTGTAGCCACACAAGATGAAGTACTACGCAAGCATTTTACAGGTAAACATGAATATCTTGTAAACTTCTTCCACTTCATTGCTCAGGATGTACGCGAACATTTAGCACAATTAGGTTACCGCAGCATGGATGAAATTATTGGACATGCCGAGTTGCTTGAACGTAAAAATGTTGAAGGAAGTCCTAAATTGAAAAAGATTGATTTAGCAAAAATCCTTTATGCTCCTGCATTACACACCGACTCGGCTTTACGCCATGTCAAAGATCAGGATCATAAGTTGGAGAAAGTTCTTGATCATGAATTAATAAAAAAATCACTTCCGGCATTAGATTTGTGTATGCCTGTTGAGATTAAACATAAAATTAAAAATACCGACCGTGCTGTCGGAGCAATGCTTTCGGGTCAGATTGCCAAACGTTATGGACAAACAGGACTACCAACCGATACAATCGTTGCTCATTTCACGGGTTCTGCAGGTCAAAGCTTTGGTGCCTTCTTAAGCAAAGGTGTGTACTTCCGCTTAACCGGTGAGTCAAACGACTATCTGGGAAAAGGGCTTTCGGGAGGTAAAATTGTGGTAGTTGCTCCCAAAGAGAGTACTTTTAGCCCTGAAGAGAATATTATTGCCGGTAACACCATATTGTATGGTGCTACTTCAGGCGAGGTTTATATAAATGGTGTAGTGGGCGAACGTTTCTGCGTTCGTAACTCTGGTGCGGTTGCAGTAGTTGAAGGTGCCGGAGATCACTGTTGTGAATATATGACCGGAGGCCGCACGGTAGTACTTGGTACCACCGGACGTAACTTTGCAGCCGGTATGAGTGGTGGTGTTGCTTACGTGCTCGATGAAAAAGGAGATTTCGACTTCTTCTGTAATATGGAAATGGTTGAACTATCACTTATCGAAGACAGTATTGACAGTAAAGAATTACAAGGGTTAATTCAAAATCACTATAAATACACTAACAGTAAGCTTGCCAAACGTATTTTGGACAATTGGAGAGATTATGTAGATAAATTTATCAAAGTAGTTCCAATTGAGTACAAAAAAGTATTGCAAGAAGAAAAAATCGAAGCTATCAACAAGAAAATTGCTCAGGTAGAAAGAGATTATTAATCAACTTTATATAACTTTTCCAATGGTTGAACCGTTGGAAAAGTTACTAAAATAAGACAATAAAAACATCATGGGAAATCCTAAAGCATTTATAACAATACCCCGCAAGGAAGCAGGTTACAGACCTGTGAACGAACGAATTTACGACTTTGGGGAGGTTGAACAAACATTAAATCATGAAGACCGGAAGATTCAGGCATCACGCTGTATGGATTGCGGTATTCCTTTTTGCCACTGGGCATGCCCACTTGGAAACAAGATGCCGGAATGGCAAGATTTAATTTATAAGGGCAAATGGAAAGAAGGAATTGAATCGCTTCACGAAACAAATAACTTTCCGGACTTTACAGGCCGTATATGTCCTGCACCATGCGAAAAATCATGCGTATTGGCATTACACGAAGCTCCCGTAACCATCCGCGAAAACGAAGCAGCTGTTACAGAAGTTGGATTTATTGAGGGAATGATTAAGGCGCGTCCACCCAAAACACGCACCGGAAAAAAGATAGCTATAATAGGTTCAGGGCCTGCAGGGATGGCTGCTGCTCAACAACTGAATCGCAAAGGGCACTCTGTTGTTCTTTTCGAAAAAGACAATTCGCTGGGCGGACTGTTGCGTTATGGTATTCCAAATTTCAAATTGAATAAAAATATTATCGACAGACGTTTAGTTCAGTTGGCAGAAGAAGGTATTGAATTTAAAACCAACACCGAAGTAGGCAAAGATATTATGGGCAATGAAATTATGAAGAATTTCGATGCCGTATGTATTGCTGTAGGTGCAGGTCATCCACGAGACATTAATCCCGAAGGACGTGACTTGAAAGGTATTTATTTTGCCATGGACTTTTTAAGCCAGCAAAACAAGCTTATCATGGGCGAGGAAGTGGAAAAAGAAGCTGCTATCTCGGCCAAAAATAAACATGTATTGGTAATTGGTGGTGGCGATACCGGTTCCGACTGTGTTGGAACATCTATTCGTCAGGGTGCGGTAAAAGTGACTCAAATTGAAATCATGCCACAACCACCGGTAGGAAAGAATCCGGATACCCCCTGGCCCTATTATCCTACCATTTTAAAAACATCCAGTTCACATCAGGAAGGATGTATACGTAAATGGAGTTTGAATACCAACAAATTCGTTGGCAAAAATGGGAAACTGACCGAAGTACTGGTAGAAGAAGTGGAATGGAGCAAAGATGCTAACGGACGCATGAGCATGAAACCAACCGGCAAAACCGATACCATCAAAGCCGACCTGGTTTTCCTTGCGCTGGGATTTATTCATCCGGTTCACGAAGGCTTGCTTACCGAACTTGGTGTAAGCTTTGACGGACGTGGAAATGTAGCTATAGATAAAGAAAACAGAAGTAATGTAGCCAAAGTATTTGCTGCCGGCGATGCTGCTATGGGAGCCAGCTTGGTAGTTCGTGCCATAGCTTCAGGGCGCAAAGTAGCCGAAGACATTCACAAATCATTAATCTAGTGGCATAATTTAAATTATGATTAAATAAGTAATGAGCATAAGTTGTAATAGTGTTGGGTTCAACGCTTCACTTGTAGCTCAAATAATCAAGAATACTTCAAAAAAACTAAAAAACATAACAACTGATTACTCGTTTAATTGTACATTTACTCACTTAAATTAAACTCGTAACACAAAACTAAGAACTATTATGTGTGGAATTGTATGTGCATTTGATATAAAGCAATCGGCGCAGGCTTTGCGGCCGCAAGTTTTAAAAATGTCAAAAAGAATACGGCATCGTGGGCCGGACTGGTCGGGAGTATATTCCGACGATAAAGCTATTTTAGCACACGAGCGTTTGTCTATTGTGGATCCCGAATCAGGGAAACAACCACTTTTGAGTAAAGATGGTAAATTGGTTTTGGCAGTTAACGGTGAAATTTATAATCATCAGGAAATAAGAAAACAGTTCGAAGGAAAATATGAGTTTCTGACTAAATCCGATTGCGAAGTAATTCTGGCTCTGTATCGCGAAAAAGGTCCGAACTTTTTGGAAGATCTGAACGGAATCTTTGCTTTTGCACTCTATGATATTGAAAAAGATATTTTCATGATTGGGCGCGATCATATCGGTATTATTCCGCTTTATCAGGGTTGGGATGCTGAAGGAACTTATTATGTAGCATCCGAGTTAAAAGCTCTCGAAGGTTATTGCAATAAGATCGAAGAATTTCTACCCGGTCAATACTATTACAGTCCGGATGGCAAACCAACTCAATGGTACAGCCGCGACTGGCAAGATTTCGATGCAGTTAAGGATAACCAATCGAGCATTGATGAGCTACGCGATGCACTGGAAGCTGCCGTAGAACGCCAGTTGATGGCTGATGTGCCTTATGGAGTTCTGCTGTCAGGAGGATTGGATTCATCTATCATCTCTGCAGTTGCTAAAAAATATGCATCCAAAAGAATTGAATCGGGTAACAAAGAAGCGGCATGGTGGCCACAACTTCACTCCTTCGCTGTTGGTCTTGAAGGTTCTCCCGATCTGGTTGCTGCCCGCAAAGTAGCCGATCATATTGGTACCATTCACCACGAAATTCATTTTACCGTACAGGAAGGGTTGGATGCTATTCGCGATGTAATTTACCACGTTGAAACTTATGATGTAACAACTATCCGCGCCAGTACCCCAATGTATTTGTTAGCTCGTGTTATCAAGTCGATGGGTGTAAAAATGGTTCTTTCGGGCGAAGGTGCCGATGAAATTTTTGGCGGTTATCTGTACTTCCACAAGGCTCCAAGTGCCGAAGAATTCCACAAAGAAACTGTACGTAAAATTGACAAGCTTCACCTGTACGACTGTTTGCGTGCCAACAAATCATTGGCTTCGTGGGGTGTCGAAGGTCGCGTACCATTCCTGGATAAAGAATTTATCGATGTGGCTATGCGCCTGAATCCAAAAGATAAAATGTGTGGAAATGGAAAAATGGAAAAATGGATCTTGCGTAAAGCTTTTGAAAGCTACCTGCCCGAAAGCGTGGCATGGCGTCAGAAAGAACAATTCTCCGACGGTGTTGGATACAACTGGATTGATACCCTGCGTGCCATGACTACAGAAATGGTTACCGACGAGCAAATGGCTAAGGTGGATGAAACCTACCCTATCAATCCGCCAATGAATAAGGAAGAATATTATTACCGGACTATTTTTACCGATTTCTTCCCTTCTGAAGCAGCTTCGTTGTGTGTACCTTCGGTACCTTCGGTGGCATGTAGCACACCTATTGCACTGGAATGGGATGCAGCATTCAAAAACCTGAATGATCCTTCAGGACGCTCAGTAAGCAGTGTTCATGAAGATGGTTATAAATAAATTTATAATGCATAATTTGTAATGCATAATTCATAATTTATAATGCATAATGCGTAATTTATAATTACAATTAAAGGCTGATCTGAATAATTCAGGTCAGCCTTTTTTAGCGAAATACAATGCAGGATTCGTAACCACGGAAAGAATTCAACCATTCAAGTCCGAAGGATTTGAATGTAAATAGGTGGTTATATAAAAAGCACGCAAATAACGCAAATAACACAAATCTTCGCAAATAAGATTTGTAAACTAGAATATTATTTGTTGAATTTCAATTCAATCAGATTGCGTTAATTTGCGTACTTTGTGTTATTTGCGTTCTAAAAAGACTAGGGTCATTCATATCCCCGGTTCCGCAAGTTTCACCGGGGGTTATTGACATTTAGCCACTTCGTGGCAAAGAATAGAGCTTTAGCATGTATTATTACCCAACAAGAAACAGTATTTTTAGCGGATAAAAAATTATTAAGATGAAAACAGAAAAAGAGAAAATGGTCTCCGGAGAACCATACGATGCGTTTTGTAAGGAATTGACAGATATTCGTACCCGGGTTAAACACATTCTTCATAGAGTAAATGTGACAGAATATTATACAGACAAGTTTCAGACTGCCATACACGATTTGTGTCCCAATGCGACAAAAGATCTGAATATTGTTCCTCCGTTTTATTGCGATTATGGCGAAAATATTCTTGCGGCCGATGGAGTTTTTATTAATTCCGGAGCTTGTATTTTGGATGGAGCCAAAGTAACCATCGGGAAAAAAACATTGATAGCACCGGGAGTTCATATTTACACAGCAAGGCATCCTGTCGATATTAAGGAACGCCGAATCTGGGAAGACTGCCAGCCGGTAACCATTGGCGAAGAGTGTTGGATTGGTGGTCATTCAACTATTTGCCCCGGAGTAACAATTGGTGACAGAGTGGTAATTGGAGCCGGTTCGGTAGTTACAAAAGACATCCCTGCCGACAGCTTAGCCGTAGGAAATCCGGCAAGAGTAATAAAGAAACTAAATACCTGAGCCTGTCGCCGAGTTTCTACTTTCAATTTCAGGAATTGCACCAAATCAGTGCGTGCACGCACCGATTTGGTGCGTGATCGCAGCTTTTCATTGCGTGATCGCACCGTTTTACTGCGATGTTTAACCAATTCACTGCGATGTTTAACGAATCTACTGCGTGATCGCAGCTTTTTGGTGCGATGTTTAACTAATCCATTGCGATGTTTAACCAATTTGCTGCGTGATCGCAGGTATTTGCTGCGATACTTAACGAATCCACTGCGATACCGCAGCTTTTCAGTGCGATGTTTAACCAATCAGCTGCGATGTTTAACGAATTTACTGTGTGATTGCAGCTTTTAGGTGCGTGATTACATCGCTTGACCCGGAATTAGCAGCCTCCCGATTGATTCAGCTGTTTTTCCGATACAAGATAGAGAAAAAAACGAACTGTTTTAATCAACATTGCTCCGTAGGAGCATACTGTTTGTAGAAACCGTGCGAAAAGCTGAATTAAGCTCCGTCGGAGCGACCTGTTTTTCCCACATCTTTGTGGCAGGCACATATTGTACAGAAACTGATATAACACCACAGGCCGCTCCTATATTTGTGTCATATGACACAAATATAGGATATGTGGGCCTTTCTCATTTTTCACTAATATTTTTCTTATGGTTTTTCCTATAAAAAACAAGGCTTCAAATTAATCTACAATAATTAATTCATCGGACACAAGCGTTACCACATTATTCAAATCAACTAAATTACTTTCATCAGGGCGGACTTTTTGTTTGTAGTTTTCACTTGAAAAGAAGCTATTAAAGTCGTTCATTGAGGCAAAATAAATATCAGTTATTCCGTCATAGGCAGGTGTTGGAAAACCTTCAATTATTTCAGGATGCGAAACAACATACTTCTTTACATATTGTTTTGTCTCAGGAATAGACATAAATAAAGGTGCGTGATGATTTCTATGATAATCAACAAAATTTTCTCTACTCATTCCTGCAATTTTTCGGATTAAAAACGTAAACTTCAACATAATTTTTATTTCTATTTTAATTTTGATTTGTGCAAAGGTAAAACACTTCACTTATTTAGACAATTACGCATAAATTTATGCGTATCCTACCTGTTGCCTACCGGTTGAAAAAAATGTAATTTTACAACGGCAAAATCATTATTTATGTATAAAAAGAAAACACCGGTTAAACTTGATTGTGGATTACAGTTTTTCAAAGAACTTCTAAATGGCAAATGGAAACTGATGCTTGTTTATTATATTTCCAAAAACTTCAAACGTCCAAGTGAATTGCAACGAATCATTCCAAATGCCGACAGAAGAGTTATGGATAAACAATTACAAGAATTAGTATTACACGGATTCATCAATAAAAAAGCTTTCAACACCAAAGTTCCTAAAGTTGAATATGAACTTACAGAACTTGGCAAAAAACTTTTACCATTAATTTTAACCATCGAACAATGGGGCGAAGAAAACCGATTTGTGCTTAACGAAGCATTAGAAAAAGACCCTAAATTTGAAAACGTAATCTGATTTTGATTTGACAATTATAAAACAGCGGATGAACTACTCCCTGCTCCCGCGTGATTGCATCGCGTGGGAGAATAACGTGAGGTGGGCATTAAAACAAAGAAGGTATAAGGTTGCCACACGATGCAATTCGTGCGGCAGCGGGGCATTGTCTGAACCCGGATTCAGCTGATTAATCAGATAGAAACAGATACTCTGAAATCACATTAATGGGGAAGAAAAGAAGCTTAGAATTCAAAAGGCTAATCAATACAAAATATAAACAAATCTGAATTACCAGACTATCTGCTAAATCATTTTAATCAGATATAATCGTGGTTCAGACAGTGACAGAGAACGCTCCAATAAACCACCAAATACCGATATTATAGGCTGTTATGTGTAAGCATAAAAAAAACGTAGTAATTTCAATGAAAACTTCTAACAAAATAATATTAGGACTGTATTTTGGACTGTTTATTTGGGGACTTTTATCCTTCAAAGACGACAACTTGTTGAATTATTTATCAATCTTTATTCCAACGTTCTTGATTATCTTTACCCCATTCTCAAATAAATTAAGAGAGAAACACTTCAACTTTATTTGGATTTCTATTTCTGTTTTATTTTCATTAATCCCGATTATATCTTCAAAAATGAATTTGACAGCGTATTCAATTCAATATATTGTACCTCTATGTGCAACGTTACATTATCATCTTATAAGACAAATTTATAAGATCGTTTTTCGTCGAGAACCAATATTTATTGGTAGAATATTGGAAGCAGGTATGTATGACAGGGAAAAAAAGAGAGAATCAGATGCATACGACTTAATTTATTCTCTTTGTTTGATTTTTGGATTTTTGGGTATCCTAGGATTAATCTTTTTAAATTTTAAAATCTAGCGTCGTTTGCAAACCGCAGCTCCTGCGCGATTGCATCGCGTAGGCAAACCAGTAGTAGCAATGGGAAACGCAACTAGTTTATTGATATAGGACAGTTTCTGGTTCTACAGAATTAAGAAAGAATGGTATACACGAAAGGAGTCGTGGGGCAGCAAAAAGGAGGTGCTCACAGCCTCAGTCGTGTGTGTTTAATTAAAAAAAACGAATTCAGTATTGCAGTCTCAGCAGAATCGCATATCTTTGATACTATCAAATGATACTATCACAAATAAAAGAGTATGAAACCACCGTATGAAATAACAAGTGAGATTTTAAAACTAACATCGTCTATTTCAGAAAAAATAGGAGAAATCAGATCTGCGAAACTAATTAAACCACCTACTGAACTACGAAAGCGAAACAGAATAAAGTCTATACAATCATCGCTTGAAATTGAAGGAAATACACTGACTATTGAGCAAATTACGGACTTGATTAATAACAAAAGAGTGCTTGCTCCTCAGAAAGATATCATTGAAGTAAAAAATGCTATAGAACTATATTCTAAGCTTAATGAATTTAATGCTTATGAAGTAGACTCTTTGTGTCGTGCTCATGGGATATTAATGAATACATTAATTGAAAATGCCGGACAATTCAGAAGGACTGCGGTTGGAATTATAAAAGGAAATAATATCACACATGTAGCACCTCCCGGAGATATTGTTTACCCTCTAATGAAAGATCTATTTGATTACTTGAAAAACGACAAAGATATACTATTAATAAAAAGTTGCGTATTTCATTATGAATTTGAATTTATTCACCCATTTGTTGATGGAAATGGAAGAATGGGACGATTATGGCAGACTGTGATATTAAAAGATTATTCTCCTGTTTTTGAATTCTTACCGATTGAATCGTTAATTAAAGAGCGTCAGCAAGATTATTATGATGTTCTCGGGAAATCAGACAATCAGGGAAACTCTACCAGGTTTATTGAATTCATGCTTAAAATCATCAATATAGCTTTAGAAGATTTATTGAAGACTCAAAACCGCACATTAACCGGTACAGACAGAATAAACATTTTTAAGAATTTTATTGGAAATGAATTATTTACAAGGCAAGATTATTTAAGACATAACAAAGAAATCTCGACTGCTACAGCTAGTAGAGATTTAAAAGAAGCTGTGGACAACGACATTATTGAAAAAACAGGAGACAAACGCTTAACGAAATATAGATATAAAAAAACTGTCCCTAACACTTAGTCCTGTAGTAGGAACGATCCAGCTCCGAAGCAGGTTGAAACAGCATGATAACACCCCTTTGGGACAAATGAACTAACTATAAAAACAGACGAGGATGATCTTTTTGATTCATCCTCGTCTGTTTTTATTTCTTCAAATTGAAAGGGTATCTTTGGGCTGAAGCCCGGTATATGTCAGCCCAATGCAAAACGAAGTGATGCGTTGGGTTTAATGTAACAAATACGCAATGCGCCCTGAAAGGGCAATATATTTCATTTCAATATATTATACTGGGCTTACAGCCCGAAAACCGATTTCATTCGCACATTTCCCAAGGCTTCACCTTGGGCTAGTATATATTAGCCTTGCAGGCTGCACATCTAATATGTAAGTATTTCAAAAGCAAATAGACTTTTGATGCACTCTCGTTTGTTTTACATTCCCGGGGTTATCACTCTTGTACTTTAGCCCTCATTGTATCCCAAATGAGATAGCCGATAACTGCTCCATACATTACCAAAGCCAACCATTCGGCTCCGGCACTTTCGACCCACTGCGTATTCATCACGTTGATACCGCCAAATCGCAAAGCAGCACTTACCACACCCATCAAAGCTCCACCGGCAATAAATCCCGATGCCAGTAAAGTACCTTTTTCCTGACGAGCAGTATTTAATGCTTTATCTTTGCTTCGCGTAGACACATACCAACTGATGGCTCCACCTACCAGAAGCGGTGTATTCAGTTCCAAGGGTATAAACATTCCCAATGCAAAAGCCAAAGCCGGAATTCTGAAATAAGTCAATACTAACGCTATCACGGCACCTATGGCATACAAAAACCAGGGAGCTCCCACTCCCGACATCAACGGTTCAATAACAGCCGCCATAGCGTTGGCCTGTGGAGCAACCAAAGCACCATCGCCCGTAAATCCGTAAGTTTTATTCAAGATCATAATTACACCACCCACCGTTGCAGCAGAGACAAGCGTACCCAGAAACTTCCAGGTTTCTTGCTTGGCAGGCGTAGTTCCAATCCAATAACCGATTTTCAAATCGGTGATAAATCCTCCGGCCATCGATAAGGCTGTACATACAACCCCACCAATGATCAAAGCCGCAACCATACCCGTAGTTCCGTTGAGACCCACAGCTACCATAACCACCGAAGCCAGAATCAGGGTCATCAGAGTCATGCCCGAAACCGGATTAGTACCCACAATGGCAATGGCATTGGCCGCAACGGTTGTAAACAGAAACGCTATAATAGCCACAACAAGAATACCCACAATGGCATGAAGTAAATTATCGACCACTCCGAAATAGAAGAAAATAAAGGTAGCTATCAAAGCCAGTATAACTCCAATAACGATAATCTTCATGGAGATATCACGTTGTGTACGTTTTACCTGAGCACTTACAGCCTGACCCTTGCCTTTAAATTCGCTCGAAGCCAACCCAACAGCACTTTTGATTATGCTTCTTGATTTAATTATACCGATAATTCCGGCCATAGCAATACCACCGATTCCGATATGGCGGGCAAAGGTTTTAAAAATAACTTCAGGAGGCAAGCCCGACAATGCTCCGGAAAAAGCAGGGTTCAGGGCATGCAGTAAATCCGGTCCCAATATGGGTAACACAGGTACAATAACAAACCATACAAGAGCCGAACCGGCACAAATAATGGCAGCATACTTTAGCCCAACTATATAACCAAGGCCTAAAACCGCAGCACCTACATTCACTTTAAATACCATCTTCAGTTTATCGGCAAGCAGCGTTCCGTAAGGTAATACACGCGATGTGAAGGTTTCAGACCAGGTTCCGAATGTGGCTATCAGAAAGTCAAACAGCCCACCAACAATACCAGCCATGATCAATGGCTTGGCCTGATCACCACCTTTCTCTCCAGATACAAGCACCTGCGTAGTTGCCGTTGCTTCAGGAAAAGGATATTTACCGTGCATATCGGATACAAAGTATTTGCGGAAAGGAATCAGAAACAAAATACCCAATACACCACCCAGTAAAGAACTGAGAAATACCTGCAAAAAGCTAACGGTAATTTCAGGATATTTAGCCTGAAGAATGTATAATGCAGGTAAAGTAAAAATAGCCCCTGCAACAATAACCCCCGAACTGGCACCAATAGATTGTATAATGACGTTTTCGCCCAACGCATTTTTCCGTTTAGAAGTACTCGACAAACCAACGGCTATAATAGCTATCGGAATGGCAGCTTCAAACACCTGCCCAACCTTTAAACCTAAATAGGCTGCAGCAGCCGAAAAAAGAATTGCCATAAGCAATCCCCACGATACCGAACGAACATTCACTTCCGGGTAATCTTTATCCGGCGAAAGTAGAGGTTTATATTCTTCCCCATCAGCCAACTCACGAGATGCATTCTCGGGTAACCCTGTGATTTTTTCTTCTTCCATAAAATACAAACTTTTAATTCTGTTTCTAAATTGATATTAAGTAGTTACAAGTAAATAGTTACGAGTTACAAGACAGTTTATCTTTATTTTGCTTCAAGCAAACATATTATTAAATATTATGGTTTACTTATAAGCAAATGAACCTGACATATTTTTTTTAAATCATGTCAGGCTCGCCGTTTCTTTCAATTGTCATCATCATTATCCACTTCGGGCATTATTGATTAATATATTCTTTAAGATCCGAAAAAAGTAAATCAAATCTGTTTTAAAAACACCTTTACTTTCGCAAGACACCAAATATCTCATCTCCGAGTCTTGAATTTCGTCGAGCGAATGAGGCAGATCGGCATAAAAAGGAGGTAATAAACCCGGTTTAAATTTCAAACGCTTCTTTTGTAAATCAGAGTTATACAAACTATAATATTGCTTACTTAATGGTCGGACTCCAACCAGCTTCATTTCTCCATTAAACAAGTTGATAAACATGGGTAATTCATCAATCCAGTACTTACGCATAAAACTACCCATAGTAGTAATTCTTATATCCCGGTTAAACTTTCCGTCGACATTTAAACTATTCCGTTTGTAAATATACCCTTGCAGATATTCAGAAAAAGGATGCATTGTTCGCATCTTATAGACTTTGATCATCTCTCCATCCTTACCATACCTGGTCAAGCGAATCAAAGACCCGTAAATTCTCTTCTGTGTTGTTTCCGGTTCTTTTTCCCGTTGTGCAATCACGTAAGTTAACTGCCCTATTTTCTTTTCTAAGATTACTTTGAATCCCGAGCAATACAACCTGCCCAGAACCTCTGCTTTAGAAAAAATACGATTATTACCACGTGTAATATAATAATATAACCATTTTGTCAAGATAAACTTAGGCATTACGCGTTTAAAAAGAAAATCAAACACATAAAGGATATAATTTATAACCTTAGGATTATTTTTCAAGATACGCTTCTTCCGGGTGCTCTTCGATTCAAAACAGCATACAAAAATACCATTATCCGGCAACTTTTCATTAATTATTGCAAGTTTTTTATTTATCTCCCTCATATTATTCAACCGCTCGAGCTGAACTATGGCGTCATATTGATAAACAGGAGAGTTCTTTAGATCAGCAGCACTATTACTTGTAAAAACCAGCGTATTGCCACTAGTCAGATCAACCTGTTTTTTTAAAAATCGGAGTCCAATTGCTGTAGACTGCTTGGATATCATTGTTTCCAATTGTGCATAAGCTTCGGGAGTAAGCTTATCGGCCAATTTTACCGTTGCATTAATTCTTTTTTTTCTAGGTTTTAAGCTTATCTCATTGTAGTCTACAGCAAACTTATAGGCAAAATAACAGGACAGTGCAATGTAGTTGACAAGAAATGTTCCTACTGTTATAGCTAATAATACATATCCCGAATAAGGCTTAAAGAAATAGTGTATCAGGAAAGCAAAAACAATAAAATTAACGGACGAAACATAAAATAGCCTTAACGAGGTGGCAAAATATTGTTGTTGTTTTAAAGGTTTGTATCTTTTCAATAGATAAGAAAAAATAAACCATGAGAAAATAAAACAAAGAGAAGCACCTGAATATTTGGTAAATGGAGAGTTTGTTGTTAGCGGAAACCAATCTAATACTACGTACAGGCTAAGTATAAGTATTACAAGATCAATAATGAGGTAAAAATAAGATGGCTTGTAAAATATTTTCATATTGTAAATTATATCAATGCAAATATAATAAAAAATACTACAACCTCAATACTAAGAGCCACAACAAACAAATTAAACCATTCATTTGTTCTTCCTCACACAAATTATTTTAGGAATGAACAATAGACTTGTAATCGCATGGATTCTAATCTCTACATACTTTCAATAATCTGTTTTAGTTCTTACAATAAATGTCTTTAACGAGTTCTTCACCCTCTGTTTCAATAACTCAACATACCATTCTATTGAATTGTTCGTCCAGCGTTGCGGGTGGGTAGTTATCATAACCACATTTTGATTTACAGCAACTTTCAGCCAGTCTATCACATCAAAAGTTGTATGAATTTTACTATTTAGCTTAGCCTCATTATCCTCTGCCAAGTTCCGGTATTGTACTTTATCTTCAGATACTTTGCTGTTCCTGTTCGAATGTTGATTTCGAATTGTCTGAATTTTGTCTCTTACATTATATTTATCTCCATCCCACATTCGTCCGGTATCAGTAAGATAAACCAAATCTTCAATTTTCTCAGACTCGCTATTCAACAAATCAAAATAGGGTTCACCCACTATTCCAAAGTCTCTATAATCAAATGTTTGCCAAAGATCCCGATTATCCCATTTAGAAGCCGGACTTCCATGCATACATATAGTGCGAACCGGATAGAACTGACGAAAGTAATTCAATTGCTGCTCAAAATGCTTGATTGATTTTTCCTTATCTCCCTTAAATAAAGACAGATCTTCGTAATGATAGCCTATCTCATGTCCTAAGTTCGCTATCTCTTTTATAATTGAAGGAATATTACTTTGAGGAACGACACGAAAATAGTACGAAGCCCGAATACCCATTTCAGCTTCAATTTGAGCAATAACAAGCGAATTGTTCGCTTTTAAATCAACATCGTGACGCAGGACAACATATCGTCCGTGTGCTTTATCATCACACCAGTCCTCAAAAGGAACAATAGAATAACCTGCCTGCAAAATAGCAAGCAATAAGAGTCGATAAGCCGATAATGTAAAATCTTTGGGCATAAAGGGAGATTCTTTTATCTACAAATTAATTGATTTGCATACTTGTTAATTAGGCAATCACCCGATTGATGAGTCGGCCGTAAAGAGTCAACAGCCAACTAATAACTTAAATTATGAACCAAAAAGTTCAAGCTTATGCTATATTTAAATTTTCAGTTCATCAATCAGGTTTACTATTCTTTCAGCAGTACGCCCATCCCAGTATTTAGGTATTGTTCCATGCTTACCTTTTCCCTGAATGATCAATTGTACTTCAGCAATAATATCATCCATTTTAATCAATTTATTACTTCCCTCCCACACAGTCACCGGACGTTCAGTATTGGGTCGTACAGTCAAACAAGGAATATTCATAAATGTCGTCTCTTCCTGAATTCCACCCGAATCGGTTAACGCAAATGCAGAACGACTCACTAAATGAATGAACTGCAAGTATCCCAATGGTTCTATAAAAAACAGATGAGGATACTTATCAATTTCTGATTGGAGTCCAAAATGGAGAATATTTTTATAAGTCCGGGGATGGACTGGAAATACCAATGGTATTTGTTCCGAAATTTCGCCCCACAAACGAACCAGTTTTGTCAGACTTTCTTTGTCATCCACATTCCCTGGACGATGAAATGTCAATGCTCCATATTGCCCTTCTTTGAAATCAGCACCAAGTACTATCTGCCTGTCCCGATTCAATAATTTAAAAACAAGTTCTGTATTTTGAGCCTTTGGTAATTGTGCGACAAGTGAATCAATCATTAAGTTTCCCAACATATGAATTTTTTCAGAAGAAACACCTTCATGCAATAAATTTTCATCTGCATCTACACTAGTGGTAATAAAAACATCACTGATAGCATCAGTTACCAATCTATTTATTTCTTCAGGCATAGTCCTATCGTTACTTCTCAGACCTGCTTCATAATGGATAGTTTTAATCCCCATCTTAGAAGCTACCAAGGTACAGGCAGCCGTACTATTTACGTCACCCACCACCAATACAAAGTCTGGTTGTTCTTTTATACAGACCTGCTCAAAACCTTCCATAATCCGGGCTGTTTGTACTGCATGACTTGCCGATCCAACTTCAAGATTTATATCAGGTGTAGGAATGTTTAGTTCGTCAAAAAACTGACCGGACATTTTTACATCATAATGCTGACCTGTGTGTACCAAAATGTGTTTTAT
>Ga0302171_10000100_pt1 | contig 16828 bp, 20 predicted proteins | sample I_Fen_N2_2_FD_193495 | JGI IMG/M metagenome (GOLD analysis project Ga0302171, IMG submission 193495) | Peat permafrost microbial communities from Stordalen Mire near Abisko, Sweden - I_Fen_N2_2 | ecosystem: Environmental > Terrestrial > Soil > Wetlands > Permafrost | place: Sweden: Abisko... | reverse complement strand
TACCACAGCCCTACATATACCGTGGCGCGCACGGTTGCTGGACTTGAGACGATGCCGGTGAGTAACGGGATCGACGGCGAGTCTGTGACAGACATCGCCGGTGGTGGCGTCTACGTCGGTCCGCGTCCCGAGAACGTCGGAGATGTCGTGCGCGGTGAGATCCGGCTGCGACCCTCCGGAGTGTTCCATGGCCAGAGCACGATGCGGATTTACGTCTACGTGAGGCGTGAGTCATGAGCAACAACCAACAACCGGAGAGGATATGGAAAACAGAAACTCAACCTCAGTTTTGGAAGATCTCGAACGTCAGAGGTGGGAAGTATTCTATTCCCGAGAAAAGGCGCACAAGAAGCACGGTGAGAATTCTATCGAATGTCTCCCAGCCTATGATGTTCGATGGTTAACAGTTCTCGTCGAGGAAGTTGGTGAGGTTGCACATTCTCTCACCTACGATTCTGGTGAGGGTATTCGCGAGTTGCGTTGTGAACTGATCGACGTGATGTCTGTGGTTTCCGCATGGATTTCGGCTATTGATCGAGCCGAGCACTGAACCACGCTCCCCATGGGTGTGGTAGCATGTCCCTTGGTCGCGAGTCGCACCGACCGCGCCATATCGAAAGGTTCTGCCAACATGTCTGAGAACGCCATTTCGACCGATGTTGCCGTCGCCACCTCTGAGGGTGCTGTCACGGCGGTTGAGAAGATCAACAACCTGAATGCGAACGCGCTCGGAATCTTCTCGACGTACACCAACAACGACGCGGCGACGAAGATTGCCGTCTACCAGGCGATCACCGACGCGAAGCCTGTGAGCGATCACGTGGGAACCGTCATCAACCTCGCGAACGTCGTGGCCCAGGTGGTGGAGGTTGCGGACGACAACGGCGTGCTGAACAGCGTTGTGCGCACCATCCTGATCGACGCGGACGGCACGGCGTATGCGGCCCTGTCGGACGGTCTGTACCGCTCGCTGGTGAATTTGTTCGGCATCCTGGGTCAGCCGTCCGAATGGGCTGGTCCGCTGCCGATCACGGTTGTGGAGCAGAAGTCGCGCAAGGGCTACCGGTTCTTCACCATCAAGATCGCGTGACCTGAAAGGCTAATCCCCCGTCGCTTTCATTAGCGACGGGGGATTACCCGTATCTGTTTCAACTGTCGCAATCTAAGGTGTTGACATGGCACGCGAAATTGACGAACTACGCGCAAAGGTTATGGCGAGGCATAAGGCTGCTACGCGTAAAGTGTCACGGCTTAAGAATGTCGTTGGTGTTGAGGTTAGCGGGACAAAGGTTGACCCTAGACGTTCTCCCGCTAAGATCCGACACTACACAACCGCACAGTTGAATACGTACATGCGAGAATTGGATACGTTCACGTCTCGCTCAACCCAATTCGTCCCCGATGCTAGGCGTAAGCCTATGTCTGCTGACAAGTGGCATACATACCAAAAGGCTGAACTGGCCTACAACCAAAAGGTCAAGAGCGATTTTTCAAGGATTGAGGATATCTACGTTCCTCGTCTGGGCATGACCATCGGTGAGCGCATGGATATGGTTACGCCAAAGCATAGGCAGGCCTACAATCCTGCGGTAAATGCTCCGTACGAGCCTCCTACGCGCAAGCCTACCAACGTTATGTCTGAAAAGGCTTTGGAGAAACTTACGGCCGCTATGGTTAAGCGGGGCACACCTGAGCACAACAAGCAACTGATTCTTGACGCTCGCGAACAGTTCTCGCTCATGGCAGAAGTAATCAATGAGCCTGAGTTGCGCGATAGAATTTCCGAGTTGACCGATACTCAGTTTTGGGTGGCTTGGAACTACACGCCATTGCCTACGGCACTAGGAATGTGGTATGACATGGCGCAGGCAATTCTCAATTCCAAGGAACAGGCGCACCATGCCGGAGTCCTCAGGAATTCAGTTAGGGAAGCAAATGAACTCATCGCGTGGGCAAAGTCGCTTGACCTTAGTGGCAGACTTTGAGACAACCACGCTAGACGAAGATTGTCGCGTGTGGGCTTGGGGCCTTTGCAATATTGAGGCGCCTGAGGATGTTGAGATTGGCCTCACACTGGCAGACTTTGTTAATAGGGTTGCTCAGTCGAACACCACAATCTATTTCCACAACCTGGCATTTGACGGCGCGTTCATTCTCGATTTTCTCCTGCGCCGAGGGTTTCGACACGTTAGCGGCCACTTGCGGCGTAAGGGCCAGTTTTCCACGCTGATTTCTAGTTCATCAAAGTTCTATAGCATCACAGTCAAATGGAAAAACGGCAACACTACGGAATTCCGTGATTCGCTCAAGAAACTACCCATGTCGGTAGCCAACATCTCCAAGGCTTTCGGCCTAGCGGAATGCAAAGGCGACCTTGACTATCGCTACCCTAGACCTAAGGGTTGGATTCCTACAGCAGCGGAGCGCGATTATATCCGTAGGGATGTCACAATCGTTGCTCAAGCCGTAAAGGTTCAGTTGGACGAAGGGATGACGCGACTAACCGTCGGCGCAGACTCTTTGTTTGAGTACAAGAATATTTTGGGTGGACGTGCTTTCGAGCGACTGTTTCCTGTTCTGGCAGGAACGATGGATGCGGAGATCCGTCGCGCATACCGGGGCGGTTTCACCTATGTCAACCCCAAGTTTAAGAATCAGTTGGTTGGCCCCGGTCGCGTGTATGACGTGAATTCGCTCTATCCCTCCGTCATGTATGATCGAATGCTACCCTACGGCGAACCGCTTTACGTTGACGGGCTACCGACACAGACGGATGAATATCCGCTGTTCATTGTTTCGATCACGTTCACAGCGAAACTCAAGCCGGGGCATATTCCCTGTATCCAGATTAAGGGCTCATCCCAGTTCGTAGCGGTTGAGTATTTGTCAGAAATTGACGAGCCAACAGAACTGGTGTGCTCGAACGTTGACCTTGAATTGTGGCAGGATCATTACGACATGGAAATTCTGTCATACAACGGTGGTTGGAAGTTTCGAGGGTTGGTTGGCGTTTTCAAGGACTACATCGACAAGTGGAGTGAGGTGAAGGCGCATTCCAAGGGTGGTTTGCGAGTAATTGCCAAACTTCACCTGAATTCGCTATACGGAAAGTTCGCAACTAACCCTGACGTAACACCGAACATTCCCGTGATGAAAAACAACGTAGTTCACCTGGTGCGTGGTGAGGATGAGACGCGAAATCCTGTGTACACTGCAATGGGTGTGTTCATCACAGCGTACGCGCGTGACGTTACAATCCGCGCTGCCCAGCAACATTACGACACGTTCATCTATGCCGACACAGACTCACTACACCTGATAGACGATACGAGATACAACCTAATTCCCCTTAGGTCACGATCTCCCAGAGAGATTGTGGCTTACGATCCTCCGCTGATTGAGGTTCATCCCTCAAAACTGGGAGCGTGGAAACTCGAATACAACTTCAAGCGCGGAATCTTTGTGCGCGCTAAGTGTTATACCGAACTGACCAGCAAGGGCTATCAGACACACATCGCAGGCCTGCCCGAAAAGCCCGCTAAGACTGTGACGTTCGCTGACTACGTAGACAAACGAAAGTTCTCCGGCAAGTTGTTGCCCAGACGCGTGCCAGGTGGTATCGTCTTACACGACGTGATGTTCACGCTCAACATGTAACAACTACTCGAAGGATCTGCCAACATGTCTGACAACATCCAGAAGCCTGCCCCCGTTCTCATGTCGTCCGTTGCGGGCTCCGTTCCGGCTAGCCTCCGCGAGGCCGTTGAGGCCTACCGGTGGCAGCACCGGATGACCGTCTCTGACGTCCTGCGCGCCGCTCTGACCGACTGGGCCACGGCCCACAACCTCCTGGAGCCCGAGACGCTGGACACCGTTGAGGTGCCCGAGGTTGCGGTGCCCGTGGTCGAGACCAGCGCTCGGACACGTCGATGAGAAAAGCGTGACCATCTGACAGTGCCCTCAGAAATATCCTGGGAATGCTACCGTTGAATCGGTCCTGGGGTATACTGGCCTTAGCCGGTCGTTTGTGGGTGCGCACGTGGTCCGATTAGGTGCCCCGGCCGGTTTACCGGTCGGGGCATCGCTCTTTCTAGGAGGTATTGAAATGGATTTCGCTGAACTGCTCGCGGCGTTGCAGAACCCAGGGGATGAGGGTTTGTCTCCCACGGTGTATGACGATCTGTCCATTGTGTATGGCGACGACGTTGGTTCTCGTGACGCAAAGATCGAGGAACTGAATGCGGGGATTCAGGCGCGCGAGGCGGAGATTTCGCGCCTCAAGGTTTTGAACTACGACCTGTTGATGTCGTCACCTGGTGAGGTTCCCGCCGACGACAACGAAAGCGACAACGACTCGACACCTGACTCGGGTGTCGACAGCCTTTTCGACTAGGAGGAATGACGTGACTGACTTCACAGTGCGACCGCTCAAGACGGTGGCAAACGACAACTTGATGGATCGCATCCGAAACGACGCATCCCTGGACTATCAGCGGCGCGTGCCAGACGCAACCCAGGCGGGTATTCAGGCAACGGTCAAGGCCCTCACCGAATACCGACCCGCGTTCAATGAGTTCGTGGATTCGTTGGTCAACCGGATCGGTTCGGTCGTGGCCCGAAACATTTCCTGGACAAACCCGCTTGCCGAATTCAAGCGCGGAATGCTCCAGTACGGCGACACGATTGAGGAAATCCAGTCAGGTCTCGTCAAGGCACACACCTACGACCCTGACCGTGATGAGATGGAAAAGTCTCTGTTCGGCACGGAGATTCCCGAAGTTCAGACGAACTTTCACCGCGTGAACCGCCAGAACTACTACAAGGTGAGCGTGAATGAGTCGCTGCTCATGCGAGCATTCCTTGAGACGAACGGGCTTTCGCAGTTCATCTCACAGTTGATGGTCGCGCCGATGACGTCTGACTACTGGGACGAGTTCCTGGTCACGTGCCAGTTGTTTTCCGAGTACGAGAGCCAGGGCGGTTTCTATCACGTGCACGTGCCGGACGTTGCCGACCTTTCCTCGAATGCTGAGGATGCAAAGGGTGCGCTGCGCCGTATGCGTGCGATGGCTGACACGCTCAAGTTCGTTTCCACCAAATACAACGCGGCAAAGATGCCGTCGTTCGCAACGGCGGAAGAATTGGTTCTGTTCGTCACCCCGGAGTTCAACGCCGCAATTGACGTTGAGGCCCTTGCAGGTGCGTTCAACATCTCCAAGGCTGAGATGACGGGTCGCGTGATTCCGATCCCGAAGGAAAACTTTGCGATCAACGGTGCGCAGGCGATCATGACGGTGCGAGATTTCTTTGTCATCGCAGATTCACGTCTTGAGAATACAGCGCAGTATAACCCCGTTTCGCTGAACACCAACTACTTCCTGCATCACTGGGAGGTCGTTTCCGCGTCTCGGTTCGTTCCTGCGGTCCTTTTCCACACCGGTGCAGACGACGAGGTGATTCAGATTTCCACGCCGATCTCAGGCATTTCCGCCGTGGTTGTTCAGGATATCGCGGGTACGGTTGTCACTGAGGTTACGCGCGGCCTGATTTACCAGGCCACGGCCGCCGGAGTCACGACTCCTGCGGGCGGTGACAACGATGTGGTTCGTTGGTCGCTCACTGGCGCCAACTCGCCCAAGACGTACGTCACGAGCACCGGTGTCCTGCACGTCGGGGAGACCGAGACCTCAACGGCCCTGTCCCTCAAGGCGACGACGACGTGGCTCGACCCGTCGAACGTTCGGCTTGACGGTCAGGTAGCCACGGCGGCTCTTACGATTGTTGGTAGCGGTGGTGTGACGTGGCCTGAGCAGGGTGTCGTGACCGGTATCAGCGTTCGTGACGTCGGCATCCCGGCATTCGTTGCCACGACGTTTGCGTACGCGTCGCCCGTTCCGAAGCCAATCGAGGCTGACGACATCGTCGTCTACTCGCAGAATTCTGGCTCTTTGAAGGTCTCGGTCAATGCGGCGGGAACCATCGGAACGGTGACATTCGACGGTGGTGTGGGTGCCGCCGTGACGTACACGATTACTGCCTCGTAGGTGGTAGTCTAGGCTTGACCTGTTGGCAGGCCGAACGATGGGCCGGAAAGGGTTTCGACCCTTTCCGGCCCGTTGTCGTTAGGAGGAATCGTGGATGTTACACACACAATCATTGTTGGTTCACAATGGCTTTCACCTCAGGCTGCTGAATCGTGGTTTCGGATGGTCGCGGCCGGATGTCCTACCGATGGTGTGACGGAGGCGGGGCGGTCTTACGCTCGACAGCAATACATCTATTCAACCTGGCTTCGAGAATTGTCATGGCCTTTGTACCGCCGAGAGTTCAAGGGCTCTGCTGCTCTGCCTGGTTTGTCGAAGCATGAGACAGGGAATGCTCTTGACGCTAGCGGCAGGACGTTGTCCTGGATTCGCGCGAACGGAGCATCTTTCGGATGGGTTAAGGATCAGGTGTCTGGTGAGTTGTGGCACCTGGAGTACCAGTCTTGGACCGACCAGCACATCACAGAAACAAATCAGTCAACGGAGGATGACGACATGTACACAGAAGCCGACCGGGCGCGCGACATTGCAACCCGTATGTGCACACAGAACATCGAGGACATTCTTGCTCAGGCGGGAAACCCCGATGCAATGCGTGAGGTTCTCAAGAGAGTTGATGGGAACATCGGGACGATTGCCAACGAAGCCCGCGACCTGCGAGCACACCTGAACATCCCGCCGGTTGCGAACTAGGAGACAATGAGCATGGGAATTGACAGCCTGCCACCAGTGTCAACCTTTGGCCGCGACTTCAACTACGCGATGTGGTCAGCGGGTACTACCGCAATGCTTTGCAACGTCCCTTGGTCTGCTGACTATCGGGATATCGTGAAGTTTGACACCTCGGATCTCCTGGACACTTACTTGAGCCAGAATGCTGGGCCGGTCATTAATTTCACAGGGATGACGTACGCAAAACCTGGGATGCCCGTGCGTGTAAGTCTCCCGTTCAATGCTTGCTATGCGTTCAACTACCTACGCGTCTACAACGGCTCTCAGCCTATCGACGGAGACAGTCCTCGGGTTTTCTACTACTTCGTTTCGGATGTGCGGTACGTTGCGCCGAACACTACGGAATTAGTAATCCAGTTGGACGTGTGGCAGACGTTCAACAATTTCGTGGAATTCGGGAACTGCTACATCGAACGGGGCCACATCGGAATTGCCAACGAAAACGCGACGGATCACAACGGGCGCGACTACCTAACAATTCCTGAGGGATTGGACCTTGGGAATGAATACGTCATCAATGAGACCGCGACGTCGGACATTGCGAGCATCAATGATGCGAATCCGGACTACTGGTATGACATCATTGTGGCAACCACGGTGTCGTTCGAAGGTTCTGGTGGAACTATTGACGCTCCCGTTCTGAACACGGCTGGTGGCTCTGGTTTCGGCGGACTTCCCAACGGTGTTGAGTTCTACCATTTTCCGAACATAAACCAGTTCCGCACGTTCATGCACAACCTGTCTGACAAGCCGTGGGTGAGTCAGGGTATTATCTCTGTCATGATCGTGCCAAACATTCCCGCTGACGAATTGATCACTACAACAGTTTCCGTTGTTGGTGGGCTACAAGTTGCGAAGTTGAGTGATTTCAAACTCAAGCCGCGCGTGATGACCGGCATTGCACCGCAATGGCGTGATCGCGTGAACCTCGGTCGTTACGCGGGCTTGCGAAAGTTCCTCACCTACCCGTACACGTTGGTTGAGATGACCACCTATTCGGGAAAGCCTTTGGTTCTCAAGCCTGAGTGCATGCCTGGTGACGCGTTTGACTATGTCAAACTCATACATCTTTCGCTACCCGATCCTCGAATCGTCGTCTACCCATACCTTTACAACAACGGTGGTTGGCAGGACCCTGTATACAGCGCTAGCGGTGATCTGATCACGGACAATGCCGAGTTCCTGGACATGGTGACAGGTATCTTCAACCTACCAACATTCTCTGTTGTGAACAACTCTTACATGTCCTATCTTGCAAGCAACAAAAACAGCATTGCCTACCAGCATGATTCTGCCGACTGGTCACAGCAACGTGCACTCGCAGGAAACGCGCTGGGTTTCAATCAGGCTGGTGCAGGGATGTCGCTCTCGCAGAACCTTACGGAGCAAGGCGTCATGGCGCAGACGGCTGGTACGGCTCTCGCCAATCAGACTGCCACCTATCAGGCTCTCCAGGGTGGTGCAGGCTCGCTCATCGGCGGTGCCGCGTCTGGCAACCCTGCGGGCGTTGCGGGAGGCGTTCTCGGGGCAGCCAACCAGGCCGCAGGTTTGGCGATCCAGGTCAATCAAAACAATCAGCAGTTGGCGATCAACACCGGGCTTGCGCGAGGTCAGAATCAGGCACAGGTTGGTACTCAGGGATACATGCGAGACACCAACCGCGAGTATGCAGATTTCGCGGCGCGTGGTGACTATCAGAACACTATTGCTGGAATCAACGCGCGAGTGCAGGACGCGAAGATGTTGCAGCCGTCAACGTCTGGGCAGATCGGCGGTGATGCGTTCAACCTTTCACAATACAAGTGGGCGGTGCATTTCAAGGTGAAAACGTTGCAGGCATCTGCTATGGCAGCCATTGGTGAATATTGGTTGCGATACGGATATGCGGTGAACCGTTTCGGGCAGATGCCTTCGAACATGGCTGTCATGGATCGTTTCACGTATTGGAAACTCCGTGAGACGTACATTCGTTCAAGCCGTTGCCCTGAGGGTTTCCGTCAGACGTTGCGTGGAATCTTTGAAAAGGGTGTGACAGTCTGGCGCAACCCGTCCGACATCGGTACCATTGACATGGCAGACAATCATCCGCTAGGAGGCATCACGCTATGACACGCAAAAGTTCGCGTAAGGGTGACTACGCACAGTCGTCGCTCTACGACCCTTTCATGGGTAATCCCGTCCGTGACCGTAAGGCTCTCATCGAGAGGATGTATATTCGCATTCTCACGGAACTGGCCTGCAACCGTTTCAAGTGGACAGGGTTGCCGGACACCATTGATGAGCGATTTTTGGAACTAACGCTGTTCCGTTCGGCGCTTTCCGTCTTCTACTACGACGCACAGTTCGGCCGTTACATGGCGCTTCGTGCGGCGGGCACTGGCGCAATCAACATGTATGACAACCCAACCACGTTCACCGTCATCGGAAACACGATGGTGAACAAACGGCTGACAGCGAAAGAGTGTGTCCCGATCTGGGCAAACTACCTCCGGATACCCGATTGGGACATCATTTCGATTTACGCCACAAAACTGGCGGAGATCGACCGAACTATTGAAATCAACCTCAATTCGATGCGGCATTCCTTCGTCCTGACGGTTCCGGAGAATCAACGCCTCTCGTACGTGAACATCATGCGACAGCATGATGAGGGTCAGCCGGTCATTTTTGGGACCGACGCACTCGATCCTACGGCAAACATCAACGTGTTCCCTGTCCTGATCGACAAGGAAACAGTTCTGAACCTACAACTTTCCAAGTCCAAGTTGTGGTCCGAATGCATGACGCTACTCGGAATCAACAATGCCAACCAGGACAAGAAAGAGCGGTTGATCTCTGGCGAGATCGAAGCCAACAACGGTCAGGTTGTTGCCTCGCGCGGGATCGCGCTCAAGGCGCGCAAGATGGCTGCTGAGCAGATCAACAAACGATATCTTCTGAGCGTTGACGTGTCGTGGGACCTTGACCCGTCAGCCGCTCCCGAGGCGCCCGAGAGGATTATCTGATGGCTACTTTCACGATGACGCTACGAGAGGCTTTGGACCTCTCTCCCGATGTGGGTCTGGGTGTGTACCCAATCTTCGACGAGTCGTATCGCCACACCCTGAATGAGAAGATCGTCAACCACTTTTGGAACCGGGAAATCGGTCAGGAAACAGTTGACATGTTCCGATTTGCCTTGCGTCGCAAGATGAACGAAATCATGCCGTTCTACAATCAGTTTTACAAGTCTCAACTGATTTCCATTGATCCCCTGCTCACATTCAGCACCACGGCTCACAGTGTCACAGACGGGTCGTCGCTCAATGAGTCAACAACAGATTCTTCTGGCGGAAACACGTCGGTTTCGGCCGCAAAGTCTCGCGCCGTTTCCTCGGAAACGCCTCAGACTCGCCTTGCGGGTGACGGTGATTACGCCACGGCGGCACAGGACAGCGTGTCTGAATCCACTGCCACGGGAACCGCCACGGAGGTTGTGAAGGGTCGTCAGGCTGGTACTCAGGGTGGTACGGCAGACACTCAGTCTCACGGTTTCTCGCAGGCACAGTCGACCTTGCTGCTACAATACCGTGAGACGTTCATCAACGTCGACATGATGGTCATCACCGAATTGGAAGGGCTTTTCATGCTCGTCTGGGATAACGGCGATTCGTTCACACCTATTTCATCCTTCTACCCGTTCGGAGGTAAGTTGTGAGCATCACCACGAATCTGTACCCGCCGCAGACAAACTACTACCCGATCTCAAACGTGACGCCTTTCACGTATCGTGACGGCCTGACGTTTCTTGAGAAATTGGAGCAGATCGCCGCAAACTTGCAAGCGCTGCATGACTGGTCTGATCAGGTTGTTCAGACGCTCGTCGACCTGCAAGCGCTGCACGCGGCGGATGTCGCCTCACTGACAGCCGCTATCACCGCGAGCGAGGAACGGTCCACCGCTGCTCTCGCTGTCGCCCGTGCCGAGATCCTGGCAATGGTTGTAGACTCGATTCCAGGTGGTGTCGCGATTGACCCTACAACAGGCCTCACATCGCCTGTCAACACCGTGATCTCGAACGTCTACGACAACGTGCGCGTTCACGCGTATTTCGCAAAGGATCTCGACGTTCAGAACCTCACGGCTGCTCAGATCGACGCGCTCAACCGCTCCGCGCGACACTTCGATCTTTCACCCATCGACACCACAAACGACACACTCGCAACGGCCTAGGAGAAAAACATCATGGGATCAACCAACAAAACAGCAAATGTCGTCCTTTCGCAGTTCGTTGACGCGGACAAGCCCACGTGGCGTGGTGACTACAACGTCGACATGGGGAAGATTGATGCCGCAATTCACTCTCAGGTGACGTCGATCGCAAACGCAAATCAGGCTGGTGTGACTGCCCAGACCCTTGCAACGAATGCGCAGAACACAGCCAACACCGCCGTGACGAACGCGGGCGTTGCGAACACAAATGCGTCCAGTGCCGTAACCACGGCCAACAACGCGGCAGCGGCCGCTGCATCCGTGGCAACCAACCTTACGGCCGGTCTCGGTCTGCGATACACGAAGGTGGAGAGCGACGGTCGCTATCAGACCCTTACGGCTGCTGAGGCTTTTCAGTCTCAGGCTGCAAGCATTGAGGATCTGTTCACAAACACGCTTTACACAGCCACTGGCGCCACGATTTCGGGTCTCACCTCTGGCCCGCTGTTCGTCGCACCGTTCAACATGGCGCTAACCAACCTCGCGCTTGTTGAATGGTCCGCTGTTGGCGTTGACGCAAGCGACACCAATTACTGGTCGGCCATCCTCAAGATTCTGTCGACAGACAACGTCACCTATCGGACCGTGGCGACCAAGACGACGAAGGTTACCGGCGGTCAGGCGATCTCCAACCGTAAGAATTGGACATTCGACACCTCCGCGTTCGTCAATCAGAACGTTGCTCCCGGAGAGATCGTTGTTCTGACGTTCTCACCCACGGGCACTCCTGCCGCAATCACGGGTCCCGTCATGGTTACCACGGGGTATCGCCCGCTGTGACTCGATTCCGTGGCTACTACTCGCGCGGAAACCGTCAGCCTGTCTACAACAATGGTGTGACACTCGCGCTACTCAGTGACCTGCACTTGCAGGACGTCGCCGCTGACATTGATCCTTCAATGGATAATCGCGCAAAGATGCTTACCGACCTGGAGCACATGATCGGTCGGGACAGCATTCAAGCGTGGGTGATCAGCGGCGACGTCACGGCAAATGCTTACGACAGCGATTTTACTGCAATGGTTTCATGGGTTGAGCGGATGAACACCACCGGTCTGCCGTTAGCAATCATCCCGGGAAACCACGATGAACTTCTGGCGACAATGCCTGGTGATCCGTTGCAGATTGATCCTGCCCGTTGGACGTCACGTACGGCACCGCTAGGTGTTGTCAACCGGAGTTATTTCGTTGACGTCGGTGATCACGTCAGGATCGTTGGCCTCGCTCTCACGACGAATCGTGCCGTAGGAACCGTTGGCTACGATTTCCGATGCACCGTTGACGCTGAAACGCTCACCTGGGCTGACAGTGTCATCTCGGGAACGGATCGTCAGGTTGTTGTCACATTCCATGCGCCACTTTACGGGACAGTGGGTGAGAATCCTCCAGTATATTCGGGATCATCATACTATCCCTTCTGGTACGCACACAGCCAGGATGCGTACACGTTCGAGGACATGTTGGCTAAACATTCGAACATCGTCGCATACGTCTCGGGGCATACGCATTCGGCGCCTGACCGCGTTGATGTGGTTAAGCGCATGACACTAGGGAACGCTACGTTTGCCGCAATTTCAGCGTCGTCGCCTATCGTGCTCAACTCAGACGGTGACGTGAACGTGTGCTCCGCCCTGCTCACGATCTTTCCAGATCGTGTAGAAGTTCGTTATCGAAACCACGGCACGGGTCAATGGCTCAACCCTGTTCACACGGTTGCGCTCTAGGTAAGGGATGTTGAGATGACGTACGATTCTGAGGCAAAGAAACTTGCAGTGAAGGCTATAGGCACTGTTGAGTCGAACCTCAACTATCGTTCGATCAACTACAACGACCCAATAACCGTTGGCATCATGCAATGGTACGGCGTCCGTGCGGCCGAAATTCTTTACCGCATCATCAATGAGAATGCCGCGTCGTGGGTGGGTGTCCCGGACACGCTCACCCACGACCTCACAGACACAATAATCTTCAACGACAGCACTTACTGGCCTAATCGCTATCTCACGCAAGCGGAGGGTGAACCGTTACGAACTGTCCTTGACAACAACCACGCGATTCAGGACGATCAGGCAACACAGGATCTGGGTGCGTACCTGGTGGCTGCTCAAAAGGCTGGTATGAGTGAGAACACCAATACGCAAGGCGTTCTATTCTTTTTCGTCATGTATCACCAGTCCCCCAGGCGCGCGCTAGGCGTGATTGCGTCGGCAGGACCTTTGTCAGACATCGACCGACTTTACGCCGTATGCCTCAACGAACCTGTTCTAGGTCAGTACCGAACGCGCTACACAACTGCACGCGACATCATCAAATCCGGAAACACTTCTGGTGTTGGCGGTGGCCCGGACCCTGTTCCTGTTCCCGTTCCCGATCCGGGCGGGAACACGGGCAGCACTGGTCAGACGAAAACACCTGGTGTGGTCAAGTATGTTCAGTCCGTTGCCGACCAGGTTCACATCCGATTCGTCGACGGTCACACCGTGATTGCCGTACCCAACGGGCGCGGCTGGTGGATACCATCGTCTGACGTCACAGCAGGTGCCCCTGTGCCGCCTATCGTCCCGCCCGTGGTAGTTCCGGACCCTGGCAGCCCTATTGGCGCTCAGTTGGTCGCTTGGATGCTCGCGCGACTCGACCTGTTCGCCTACTCGCAAGGCGCCTCAAGACTTTTGCCATATAAGAATATGTATACAGACTGCTCAGGACTTGTGCACTACTGCTATTCCGAAGTTGCAGGAATCGAGATCGGCACTTACACCGGAAACCAGTACAGCCAAGGAACACTTGTGGCCGAGGGATCTGGTACCCTGGACGAATCGTTGCTACAACTAGGGGACCTGATCTTTTTCGACTGGAAAGGTGGCGGAGTCGATCACGTGGATATGTACTCAGGAAATGGTAACTGCGTCGGACACGGTGGGCCAGACGCGGGACCAAACGTGAAGGCTCTTGCGCCGCGCATCGGCGCGAGCGTTTACCACTGGGTGCGTCGACATGTCTAAGGCGCCCAAAGAGGTTTTGCCATACTACAACTACGACAAAGTCTATTCCTACAACGCCACATTCATGTACATCATCGGCGCGCGCGGCCTAGGAAAGACTTACGGTGCTAAGCATCGTGTGATCCGAAATTTCATCAAAAACGGTGAGCAGTTCATCTACCTACGTAGATACTCGACAGAACTACGTGGACGCGGAACATTCTTTGCAGACCTTGCCGACCAGTTTCCGGAACACGACTTTAGAGTTGAAGGTTCTACGGCGCAGGTATGTAGCATGGATACGCGCGGAAAGAAACACCGTGACTGGCAGATTATGGGTTACTTTGTCGCGCTTTCAACCGCTCAAGCGCAAAAGTCGATTGCGTACCCACAGGTAACAACAATCATCTTTGATGAGTTCATCATCGAAAAGGGATCGTTGCACTATCTCCCAAATGAGGCAAAAGCGTTCAACGACTTTTATTCTACCGTGGATCGTTGGAAGGATAAGACTCGCGCGCTTTTTCTCGCTAACGCAGTTTCGATCATGAATCCTTACTTTCTTGAGTATGACATCAAACCTGAGTCTGACACCGAGGTCATCACAAAGGCAAACGGCTTTATTGTCGCACACTTCCCAGACTCGCAAGAGTTCTCTACCGGAGTGTACAAAACAAAATTCGGGCAATTCATCGAGGGTAGTGAGTACGCGTCATACTCTGTCGGTTCAAACTTTCATGACAATAGTGGTCGGATGCTCGGCGGCAAACCGTCACGGGCGTACTACTATTGCAGCATTGAGACGTTGCGGGGCACGTTCTCTGTGTGGGTTGATATGGTCGGTCCGTTCTATTTCATTCAGGAAAAGCGGCCGAAGCAGGAAATGCTTTACACGTTTGTTCCGGAAACGATGGAAAGCGGAAAGTTCCTGATCACCTATTCCGACAAGATTATGCAATACTTGCGGTCGTCCTTTCGAGGTGGTAAAGTTTGGTTCGACACGCCAAAGGCACGCAATGCCTTTACGGAAATCTTTAGGAGGTGAAACATTAACATCTCAATTGATAACGCGTTGCTCATCGGACTAGTGGTGGCACTCCTGGGAATCGTAGGAGGAATGATCACGGTTCAGGCAACCCGCATTCGTGAAGTCGAGAACCGACTAAACCTGTTGCAGTCAGAGAACAACAAACTCTGGCTTTGGGCGCGCTCGCTCGTCGACTACGCCTACACATACCGAGTCATCGGAGCACCGGCACTACCCATCATGCCGGTACTGAACTTCAACCAGGACGACCCCAAGGAAAGTGACGCAAATGTCCTCTGAAATCATCCCCGTCAACACTCGCACCGCCGCGCGCCGAGCATTCATCCGGACCACGGCCCAGGCACTCTCCACCAGCATCCCCACAGGCGCCGTGACCGGCGCGGCACTCTCCGGGGCCGATCCTGCCGTCATCGGCTGGGCGATCACCGCGGCAGCCCTGTCGTCCCTCGCGGCGGGCACGGCAGCGTTCCTGTCCATCATCTCCAAGGGTGTCCCGGAGGACTACCAGGCGACCGACGTGGCAGCCTGAGAAGGTTCCGGTCCACACCAGGTATGAACGTTCCTGAGAAACAGAAACACCCTCGCACAATGTGCGAGGGTGTTTCTGTATGCAATATCAAGGGGGTTTACCGGGGCATTTATGTTGGCGCGCCCTGTTCGCGCTCAGATGTCGAGCATTCTACCTCCCAACTAGGTTGTCTGGTAACGACACTTGCATCATGTGTGCACCAACCCTACGGCGTGCGCCGGGAGTCTAGTACATCCTACGGAGTTCCTTGGCGTTGCAGGGGACCGGTGAACCGTTGAAGTCCACGATCCAGTCGTAACCCTCCCCCACCTTGGACACGTACCCAGTCTGCCCCATCCACGCACGGATGTCCACAGCGTTGTCACGCGGCGTGACAGCGTCACCGCGACGGATCGTGAGGTCGACGGGCTTGAACGCGAAACTCTGTTCCTGGGGCATCATGAATCCCTTTCGAGTTGGAACACATCTTGGACAAACGCTGGGCTGTTCTCTGGTTGCTCCTGTTGAGGATACACCCTCACAAGAGCGGAGTAGTGGCCAGTAGGAATTCTTACCAGATCACCAGGACGATTGTCGGAATCACATTTGACGTAGAAACCATCAATTGTGAGCCCGGCGCGCTTAGTTGGCCTTGGACGCGGCATATTCTGCCCGGTTCTGCGCGCAAATAAAAGCCATGTGCTGGGTTGCGTGACGGCAACTAACAACACCAGACGGATCGAAAACGAACCAGGGTTTAAAGATCTCCCAGTCCCTACGAGCCTTGACTACCCGGTATTTAGGCATATCAGTTCACCGTAATCCCGTAGGTCCCGTTCTGCAACATGCGACCGTAATTGGCGAGACGCATACTGGTCTGCTCCCCACGCAATCTACACCCATACATCGAAAATGCGGCCATAAACACTTCCATGCGCAGATCCTGAATCTCGCGAATGCGCGCGACTCTCGCCGCACGAAAAGCCTTCACGAATTCACGGAACGAATCGCCACAGAATGCGATGTCAAATGCAACGACAAAGTCGTCGGAAAGGTTGCGCGTCTCATTAACCGTGGCACACTTACCGATCGACTCAATCGCATTCACGACAAGGCGATCAATCGTTGCCTTATTTGCGCGAATGTAGGTCATTGTTCCTCCCATTGGTTGACCTTCCATGAAAGCAACCAATCACTTGGTTGCAATCAAAGTGGGTCAATCAGAACGCCTCAAGCCACTTACGAGCGGCCGTCTTATCGGAAG
>Ga0302171_10000096_pt1 | contig 16904 bp, 17 predicted proteins | sample I_Fen_N2_2_FD_193495 | JGI IMG/M metagenome (GOLD analysis project Ga0302171, IMG submission 193495) | Peat permafrost microbial communities from Stordalen Mire near Abisko, Sweden - I_Fen_N2_2 | ecosystem: Environmental > Terrestrial > Soil > Wetlands > Permafrost | place: Sweden: Abisko... | reverse complement strand
GCCGAAGCCACCGAGCCACGCATCGGCGCTGTCGGCCAGGCCGTCCAGGTGCAATGCGCCGCTGAGCAACACCCACACGGTGAGCAGGAGTGCCGCGTGCAGCAGCAGCGGCGCGCCGAGCATCAGCCAGTTGAGTCCCCATAAAATACCGCCGAACAACAAGCCCACCAGCGGATAGAACAGCAGCGACCGCCCCAGCTCCTGCGGTGTCGGCATGCCCGGCAGACGAATCGGCAGGCTGCTGAGAAACTGTAAGGCGATCCAGAACGGCAGCATGGTCAGACCGCTTCCCTTAACAATCCGTCGGACTCGACCGACAGCGAAAACAGTGCGCCATGGCCGACTTCAACGTTGAGTAATTGCTCCCGCGGCAAGCCGCGCGCCTGCGCCAGCAACAAGCGCATGACCCCGCCATGACTGACGAGCAATACCCGCTCGCCCGCGTAGGCGGCATGCAAACGCGCCACCGCCGCCAACACCCGCGCTGCGAACGCCGCGACAGGCTCGCCCTGAGGCGGCGTGAACGAATAAGGATCGGCCCAGAACAACCCGAGGGAATCGGCATCGGTTTCCATCAGCGCCGCAGCGCTCTGCCCCTCCCAGGCGCCGAAATGCAGTTCTTGCAGGTCGGCCTGCCACTCGACCGGCAAGCCCAATCGCCCTGCCAGTTCTTCAGCGAACCGCGCACAACGCTGCAGGGGCGAACTGACCAGGCGATCCCAAGGCCCTTGCGCCAGCACCGCCTCACGCATTTGCTGCCAGCCTTTTTCGGTCAACGCATCATCGAGGCTGCCACGCAAGCCGCCACCGAGCTCGGTTTCGCCGTGACGCAGCATATCCAGACGCAACGTCATGCCGGACGATCCGCCACCGCTGCCTCGGCGAACGTCGCCATCTGCCCGTGCAGGTCGCAGGCCAGACGCAGCAATGGCACGGCCAGCGCAGCGCCGCTGCCCTCGCCCAGACGCAAGCCGAGGTCGAGCAAGGGTTCGGCACTCAAGGTTTCCAGCACATGGCGGTGCCCCGGCTCGGCACCGCGATGGCCGAACAACAGCCACTGTCGGCACTCGGGATTCAAGCGCACCGCGACCAGCGCCGCGACGCTGCAAATGAAACCGTCCACCAGCACCGCAATGCCTTCCTGGGCGCAGGCCAGGTAAGCACCCACCAGTGCCGCAATTTCAAAACCACCGAGGTTGAACAGGGTCTGCAACGCATCGCCACGCTGAGCCCCGTGCAGCGCCAGCGCGCGCTCGATCACTTGTGCTTTATGGCTGACGCCTGCGGCATTCAAACCGGTGCCCGGCCCGGCCAGATGTACGACCGGACACTCCAGCAATGCGCACGCCAGGGCGCTGGCCGCCGTGGTGTTGCCAATGCCCATTTCGCCACCGATGAATAGCTGAGCGCCCGAGGCGAGCGCGCGCTGCACGCTGTCGCGACCCGCCTGCAGAGCACGCTCACCTTGCGCCTGTGTCATCGCCGGACCTTGCACAAAATTCGCGGTCCCCGGACCGATGTTCAGATGACGCACACCCGGCAGGTTCAATGCCGGCGTCACCGTCCCCAGGTCCACCACTTCGAGGCAAGCTCCCAACTGCCGCGCCAGCACGCTGATCGCTGCACCGCCGGTGACGAAGTTGTGCAGCATCTGCCCGGTGACTTCCTGGGGAAATGCCGACACGCCTTCAGCCACCACGCCATGGTCACCGGCAAAAATAGTGATCCACAGCTGATCCAGGCTTGGCTTGATCTGCCCTTGCAAGCCCGCCAATTGCACCGCCACCGCTTCGAGCTGGCCGAGCGAACCGGCCGGTTTGGTCAGTTGCTGTTGCCGGGCTTGCGCCTGCTCGAGCACATCGAGGTCGATCGGCTTGCACGGGTTCAGCCACCAGGATTGGGTCATAACGCAGTACCTTTCAAAGTCAGGGGCAGGCCGGCGACGGTCAGGATGACTCGCTGACAACGCTCGGCCAGAGCTTGATGCAGCCAACCGGCCTCATCGACATAGCGGCGAGTCAATTCGCCCAGCGGCACGACACCCATTCCGGTCTCGTTGCTGACAAAAATGATTTCACCCGGCAGCGACGCCAGGCACTCCAGCAGGGCATCGCGCTCGGCGCTCAGGCGTTGCGCATCGTCGAGCATCAGCAGATTGGTCAGCCACAGCGTCAGGCAATCCACCAACAGGCAGCGTTCGGCACTGGCGGTTTCGCGCAGGACGCGGGCCAATTCCAGCGGCTCTTCGATCAACGCCCATTCGGCCGGACGACGGGCACGGTGCTGGGCGACCCGCTGGCTCATTTCACCGTCCAGCGGCTGGCTGGTGGCGATGTAAGTCACTTGCAATTGGCCGTCTGAGGCGAGTTTTTCAGCCAGACGACTTTTGCCGGAGCGGGCGCCGCCGAGGATCAGTTGGAGCATGTTCATAACCTTTTATTTGGCGGTGTAGCGACAGGCCTCATCGCGGGCAAGCCCGCACCCACAGGTACTGCGTGCAGACCAAAAAATCGGTAGACAGCCCCGATCCTTGTGGGAGCGGGCTTGCCCGCGATGGGGCCTGCACAGTCACTTCAAATCCCACAGAGCTCACGCAGCAGCCCGGTATCCAGATGCGTCTCCACCAGATCCGCCAGCCGCTCGATATCCCGCTCGCGCAATCCGTGGTAATCCACGTCCTGCACAGCCTGCAAACCCGCCCAACGCAACAGGGCGCTGCACGCTGCCGGGGATTCGAACAGACCGTGCAGATAGGTGCCGAAAATCTGCCCATCGACACTTTGCGCACCGTCGCAGCGTCCGTCATCGAGCAGTACGGCGGCGTTTTCCAGCGCCGGCCCGGTGGTGACGCCAGCATGGATTTCATAGCCGCTGACTTCAGCATTCTCCAGCGCCAGACGCCCGCGCACATTGCGCAGCTGCTTGTGTTCTTCGAGTCGGGTTTCAAACGCCAACAACCCCAGCCCGGCGCTGGACCCCGGAACGCCTTCCAGGCCCAGCGGATCGTGCACCTGCTCGCCGAGCATTTGCAGACCGCCGCAGATGCCCAGCACTTTGCCGCCGTAGCGCAGGTGCCGTGAGATCGCGATTTCCCAACCGTTGGCGCGCAGATACGCCAGGTCGTCGCGCACGCTTTTCGAGCCGGGAAGGATGATCAGATCGGCTGGCGGAATCGCCTGGCCGGGACCGACGAATTGCAGGTCGACTTGCGGGTGCAGGCGCAACGGGTCGAAATCGGTGTGGTTGCTGATGCGCGGCAGCACCGGCACCACCACTTTCAGTACCTGATCGACCTTGTCGGTCTGACGCTGGTCAATACCGTCCTCGGCCTCCAGATGCAGATCCAGCACGTAGGGCAACACACCGATCACCGGTTTTCCGGTGCGCTGTTCCAGCCAGTCGAGGCCGGGCTGCAGCAAGGCGATATCGCCGCGAAAGCGATTGATGATGAAGCCTTTGACCCGCGCCTGTTCACTGGGCGACAGCAGCTCGAGCGTGCCCACCAGATGCGCGAATACACCGCCACGATTGATGTCGGCGATCAGCAGCACCGGACAATCCACCGCCTCGGCGAAGCCCATGTTGGCGATGTCCCCGGCACGCAGGTTGATCTCCGCTGGCGAACCCGCACCTTCGACCATCACCACCGGATACGACGCACTCAACCGCGCGTGGGAAGCCAGCACCGCTTGCATGGCGATGGCTTTGTAGTCGTGATAGGCGACGGCGTTCATGGTCGTGACGGCGCGACCATGGATGATCACCTGAGCGCCGGTATCGCTGTTGGGTTTGAGCAGCACCGGGTTCATATCCGTGTGCGGTTCGAGGTAAGCGGCCTGCGCCTGCACGGCTTGCGCGCGACCGATTTCGCCACCGTCGGCCGTCACGGCGCTGTTGAGCGCCATGTTCTGCGGCTTGAACGGCACCACGTTGACGCCCTGACGCGTAACCCAGCGACACAACGCCGTCACCAGTGTGCTTTTACCGGCATCGGATGTGGTGCCCTGCACCATCAACGTTGTCATTGGCCTTCCTTGGCAAAGGCTGCGAATGCGGCGGCAAGACGCACCCAGTCGGCTTCATCGGCAGGCAACCCGAAACGCAGACTGCTGTTGTGCGTGAACAACCGCAGCAAAATGCCGCGCCGGGCCATGAATTCATGCAGTTCTTCGGCGCGATCGGTGATCAACCACTGGAACAGTGCGCAGCCGCCATCAGGCTTGAAACCGTGCTGCCTCAGGAGCGCCGCCAGACGTTCACTGGCCACTTCGGCACGCACGCGTTGCAATGCGTGCCCTTCGACGTCACGCAGGCAGGCCTGGCCCACCACCCGGGTCGGACCGCTGACGACCCATGGCCCCACTTGTTCGGCGAGCAACTTGAGTAACTTGCGCTCGGCCAGGACAAATCCCAGCCGCACCCCGGCCAGACCAAAGAACTTGCCGAACGAACGCAGCACGATCAGGCCGACCAGATGGGAGAACGGCGCCAGGCTCAGCTGCGGTGTGTTGTCCATGAATGCTTCGTCCACCACCAGCCAGCCACCGCGCTGGGCCAGCCGTGAGTGCCAGTCGAGCAGGCGGGCGGGGGGCAGGCTCAAGCCGGTGGGATTATTCGGGTTGACCACCACCAACACGTCCAGGCTGTCGACAAAGAAATCGACTTCCTGCTCCAGTACCTCACGCACGATGTAGCCATTGCGGCGCCACGCTTCGGCATGTTCGGCATAACACGGCGACAGCACGCCAACCTTCCCGGCCCGTCGCAGACGCGGCAATAACTGGATGGCCATCTGCGACCCCGCCACCGGCAATACCTGCAGGGTGCCGTAGTAATCGCAGGCGGCCTGTTCCAGCCCGTCATCGTTTTCCGGCAACCGCGCCCAGGCTCGCAGCGGGATATCCGGAACGGGAAACGGCCAGGGCGCGAGGCCGCTGGACAGGTCAAGCCAATCGGCTTCTTCGATGCCGTATTCGAGCGCCGCCTTGCGCAACCGTCCACCGTGCTCAAGCATAAAACTCAGCCCCCACGCAGAGAATCAGCAGCCATAACCATACCCCGCGCTGGACCAGTTGCCAGCCACGATCGATGGAGTCGGCATCCGCCGGCACGCCTTCGCCCAGTTGCGGACGTTGATGCAGTTCACCGTGATAGATCGCCGCCCCACCCAATTCGACGCCCAGCGCACCGGCCCCCGCAGCCATCACCGGGCCGGCGTTCGGGCTGTCCCAGGTCGGGCCCTGGGTCCGCCAGCATTTCAGGGCCAGTCGGGTCTTGCCCAGCAAGGCGTAGGTCAATGCCACCAAACGCGCGGGAATGTAATTGAGCACATCATCAATCCTGGCTGCCGCCCAACCGAAACGCTCGAAGCGCTCATTGCGATAGCCCCACATGGCGTCCAGCGTGTTGCTCAAACGGTAGAGCACAACGCCTGGCGCACCGGCCACGGCAAACCAGAACAGTGCGGCAAACACGGCATCACTGCCGTTTTCCAGTACCGACTCGGTGGCAGCACGGGCCACTTCGGTTTTATCCAGCTCGCTGGTCTTGCGGCTGACCAGGTAACTGACGCGCGTACGCGCCTCATCCAGATCATCGCTGCGCAAGGCCCTGGCCACGGGTTCGACGTGTTCGCCCAGGCTGCGCATGCCGAGGGCGCAGTACAACGCAAGAATCTCCACTGCCCATCCAACATAAGGCGCCCAGGAAAATGCCGTGGCCAACAAGGTCAACGGCAACACCGCAATCACCCACGCGGTGACCCCGTGACTGCGCCAGCCGCGACCACCCGCGTTGAAACGCTGCTCGATACGCTCGGCAAACCGGCCGAACGCCACCAGCGGATGCCAGCGTTTGGGTTCACCCAGCAGCGCATCCAGCGCCACGGCGGCGACACTCAACAACGCCACACTCATTGGCGCACTCCCCAATAATTTTCATACAACAATTCACTTAGCGGACGCGCCTGCGCCCAGCCTTCAAGGACCAGCATCGGCGCCGGGTAGAATTCCTTGACCGGTCCCAGGCACAAAATAGCCAGTGGTTTGGCACCGGGCGGCAAGCCGAGTAAATCGGCCAGGTCTTGCGGTTCGAACAGCGAGACCCACCCCATGCCCAACCCTTCGGCCCGGGAGGCCAGCCACAGGTTCTGGATCGCGCAGGACAACGAAGCCATGTCCATTTCCGGCAAGGTGCGACGACCGAAAATATGTCGCTCGCGATCGTCCATCAGCGCCGCCACCAACACCTCGGCGCAATCATTGATGCCTTCGACCTTGAGCTGCATGAATTCGTCAGTGCGTTCGCCAAGGGCTTCGGCGGTGCGAATGCGCTCCTGTTCCACCAGTTCCCCGATCTGCCCGCGCAAGGTTCGATCGCTGATACGGATGAACCGCCAGGGCTGCATCAAGCCAACACTCGGCGCCTGGTGCGCGGCTTCGAGCAACCGCCGCAGCAATTCGGGCTCGACCGTGCCACCGCTGAAGTGACGCATGTCGCGACGTTCACCGATGGCCCGGTAGACCGCTGCACGTTCGGCGTCGGAAAAGGCGTTGTCGGTCATGGCCTCTTCGCTGGCAAGCCAGCGCCTGCAGAAGACCACGTTTCTTCAGGTGTCACACCGCCCACAGTGGCAGCGAGTGTGCCCGCGAAGGCAGCCTCAAGGTCGGGTGAAAACAGTGCGGCAATCGCGTGCGGATTCGACGGAAAATAGAAATGCACATAAGAGGCTGTCATCCGCCCCTCACGATAAACCGCCTCCGCCCCGCGACCGCCATTGGGGCTCAAGCCACGGGCAATCGGCACGAGCCCGGTGGTGGTCAGCGAATGATGATAGGTATGCCCACGCAGGGAACCTTCGGGCAATTCGACAGCCTGCAGCGCCAGCGCCGCCAGACGCTTTTGCATCACCGCATCCCCGGCCAGCAGGCCGACCAATTCTGCACGCGTACCGTCGACATCGGTGAGCGAATCGAGCAAATACAACATGCCGCCACATTCGGCGAGCAAGGGTTTGCCCGCCTCGTGGTGCGCGCGGATCGCGTTCAGCATCGAGGTGTTTTGCGACAACGCCACATGATGCAATTCTGGGTAACCGCCCGGCAGATAGAGGCTGTCTGCCTCGGGTAGCCGAGTGTCACGCATCGGTGAAAAGAACGACAACTCGGCGCCCATGGCCCGCAGCAAATCCAGGCTGGCGCCATAGGTAAAGGCAAACGCTTCATCACGGGCCACGGCAATGCGCACACCCGCCAGTAAGGGTTCGGCGGCGATCACATCCGGGGCTGCGAACTCCACGGCCGGCGGAAGCGCCACCTCGCAACTGCCAGCCAAGGCTTCGGCCGCCGCATCCAGGCGAAGATCGAGATCGTTCAACTCACTGGCCTGCACCAGGCCAAGGTGACGACTCGGCAATTCGATGGCGGTTTCGCGGGACAACGCGCCATACCAACGCAGGCCTTCGGTCAGGCTGCCTTCAAGCAACTGCGCGTGACGCAGGGTGCCCACGCGGTTGGCCAGAACACCGGCAAACGGCAAGTCAGGTTGATAGCGCGCCAGCCCCAGGGCCAGGGCACCAAAGGTCTGGGCCATGGCGGTGCCGTCGATCACACCCAGCACCGGCACACCGAAGTGCCGCGCCAGGTCAGCACTGGACGGCGTGCCATCGAACAGCCCCATGACACCTTCGATGAGGATAAGGTCCGCTTCGCCTGCGGCCTCCCACAACAGACGCCGACTCTCCTGCTCGCCGACCATCCACATGTCCAGCTGATACACCGGCGCACCGCTGGCGCGCTCCAGAATCATCGGATCGAGAAAGTCCGGGCCACATTTGAACACACGAACCTTGCGTCCCTGATTGCGATGCAAACGGGCCAGCGCGGCGGTGACGGTGGTCTTGCCCTGACCGGAGGCCGGCGCGGCAATCAGTACCGCCGGGCATTGACGAGGGCTATTCATAACGTGCGACTCACAACTCGACGCCTTTCTGCGCCTTGATACCGGCCTGGAAGGCGTGCTTGATCATGCCCATTTCAGTGACGGTGTCGGCCAGCTCGATCATCTCAGGCTTGGCGCCACGACCGGTGACCACCACGTGCTGCATTGGCGGGCGAGCCTGCAAGTCACTGAGCACCCGATCCAGATCGAGGTAACCGTGCTTGAGGGCGATGTTCAACTCATCCAGCACCACCAGGCCGATGGATGGATCGCGCAGCAACTCACGGGACACTTCCCACGCGGCTTCGGCGGCGGCGATGTCGCGCTGACGATCCTGGGTTTCCCAGGTAAAGCCTTCGCCCATCACATGAAAACGCACCTGTTCCGGGAAGCGCCGGAAGAACAGCTCTTCACCCGTGCTGTTGCGCCCCTTGATGAACTGCACCACACCGCACTGCATGCCATGGCCCATCGAGCGGGCCAGCATGCCGAACGCCGAGCTGCTCTTGCCCTTGCCGTTGCCGGTCAGCACCAGCAGCAGGCCGCATTCATTCGGGGAGTTGGCGATGCGTTCATCGATTACGGCTTTTTTGCGCAACATGCGCGCCAGGTGACGTTCGTCACGATCCGGGGTATCAGTCATGGGAGAGCTCTCCGTTGAGGCAGGATAACGGCGGGCAGGCACAAGAACAGACGGCAAGAAGCCTGGCATCGCCCACCGTGATGCCGCTTGGATGGATCAGGCCGGTCTCCGGGCTCATGAGCGGCGTTGGCCTGACTGCGCGCCTTCCCACATCGATGACGACGCAGTGGCTCAAGGCGCAGCTTTCACTCATTTACCGTTGCGGGGGCAGCGCCGGGATCGAAGGCCTTCACGCATTGAAGGACCTGCTCACCGGCTTCCCTGTTTCACTCTGTCGACCCAAGTCACAGAGCACCTGAAACAAGCCGCGAAGGTTAGAGGGTTGGGGGTGGAGCGTCAATTGAAGACGGGGTACGCGCGCGAATAACTGCCGTTAATCAATAAACTGACGCCAATCTTGTGCCACACTTCAAGCAGTGATATCAAAGAGCCACAACCCCACATCAAAATAACAAGGGTGAGCCCCATGCAAGGCATGATCATCAGCAATCCGCAACTGGAATTCCTGCGCCCGGTGCTGGAGCGCTGGTTTGACTGTATCGACCGCTACAATGCCGTACGCGGCGATAACGAAACGCCTTACTGGCTCGACGAAAAAGCCAATCTCGGCCTGCTTTCCGCCGCTGCCTGGATGGCTGAAATGGTCACCCTGCAACAATCGCCCACCCGCAAACAAATCGATGAAGGCGAACGCAACGGTCGTGCCGACCTGTTTATCGCCACACCCGAAGCACGCGCCTGGATTCAAGCCACACAACGCTGGCCACGGGTGAACAGCCTGAACCTGACCCAGGCGCTGCTCGATATCATCAGCGAGGCCAAACGCGTCAGCTACGCCAGCGACCTGAGACTCGGCTGCCTGTTTGTGGCACCGCAGAAAACCCAGCATGGCGCCACCCCGGAAGAATTGCAGGACATGGTCGACGACCTGCAAAAGGAGCACACCTGCGCCGTCGCCTGGTATTTCCCCTACGCCTACCGCAAGTTGCACAACGAAGGAGGTCACTATCATCCCGGCATAGCCGTGCTGTTCAAGGAAGCTCGCGGCTAACGGTTGAACCATCGTGCAACGTAACTTCTCTACTGATCAGGTCACTGCATTCATAGGGAAGATCAGTATGCGCAAGCCCCAACTCGTACTCGCTATCGCGCTCGCCGGAGGACTCGCCGCTTGCGGTGAAACCTCCAGCCTGCAAGTCGCCGACGGCACCGGCCCGTCACCCAGGCTCCCAGAACCCAACAAGACGTTGATTCCGACGGTAAACATCGCCCCGGCGATCGGCTGGCCGGAGGGCGCCAAACCCGTCGCCGCTGCCGGCACCCAAGTAGCCGCATTCGCCGAGAACCTCGACCACCCGCGCTGGCTCTATGTGCTGCCCAACGGCGACGTGCTGGTGGCCGAAACCAATGCACCGCCCAAACCCGATGACGGAACAGGCATACGCGGCTGGATCATGAAGAAAGTCATGGGGCGCGCCGGTGCGGGCGTGCCGAGCGCCAATCGCATCACCCTGCTGCGCGACCAGGACCACGACGGCATCGCGGAAACCCGCACGGTGTTTCTGGAAAACCTGAACTCCCCCTTCGGCATGGCGCTGGTCGGCAATGACCTGTACATCGCCGACACTGATCGATTGCTGCGTTTTCACTATGAAAACGGCGATACAGCGATCAAGTCGCAACCGATCAAAGTACTCGACCTGCCCGGCGGCACGCTGAATCACCATTGGACCAAAAACGTCATCGCCAGCAAGGACGGCAGCAAGCTGTATGTCACGGTGGGCTCGAACAGCAACGTTGCCGAAAACGGCCTGGACAAGGAAGAAGGTCGCGCGGCGATCTGGGAAGTGGACCGCGCCACCGGCAACCACCGGATCTTTGCCTCGGGCTTGCGTAACCCCAATGGCCTGTCCTGGGAGCCGCAAAGCGGGGCACTGTGGACGGCGGTCAATGAGCGCGATGAAATCGGCAGCGATCTGGTGCCGGACTACATCACCTCGGTCAAGGACGGCGCGTTCTATGGCTGGCCATTCAGCTATTACGGCCAGCATGTCGACGTTCGCGTCGAGCCGCAAAACCCGGACATGGTGGCCAAGGCTATCGCGCCAGACTATGCGGTCGGCCCGCACACCGCTTCCCTGGGACTGACGTTCGCCGAAGGCAGCCGGTTGCCGGCGCCATTCACCCAGGGCGCCTTCGTTGGCCAGCACGGCTCATGGAACCGCAAGCCGCACAGTGGCTATAAAGTGATATTCGTGCCGTTCGACGCTGGCAAACCAAGCGGGCAGCCGGTGGATGTGCTCACGGGTTTTCTCAATGACCAAGAAAAAGCCATGGGCCGACCAGTGGGCGTGGTGATAGATCAGCAAGGCGCCTTGTTGGTGGCGGACGATGTAGGGAAAAAGGTTTGGCGGGTTTCAGCAGTCAAATAAGTCACTGACCACTCTGTGGGAGCGAGCTTGCTCGCGATGGCGGTAGAACAGGCAACATCAATGCTGAATGTCACGGCCGCCTCGCGGGCAAGCCCGCTCCCACAAGGCATCCACAAGGATCACCGTTTGCGGCAGAGCGTGAGCCCATCGCCCAACGGCAACATCGACAGGTCCAAGCGCGAGTCATCCTTCAAGGCACGGTTGAGCGCCTGGATGGCTCGGGTGTCTGCGCTCAGCGGACGCTCTTCCAGTACCCGCCCGCTCCACAGCGTGTTATCGAACACCGCCAATCCACCCACCCGCAGCAGCCGCAGCGCGTGTTCAAGGTAGGTGGGATAATTGGCCTTGTCGGCGTCGATGAAGACCAGATCGAATTGCCCGCCCTGCCCTTGCCTCTCCAGTTCGGCGAGGGTCTCCAGCGCGGGCGCCAAACGCAGATCAATACGCTCGGCCAGGCCGGCTTCCCGCCAGTAACGACGTGCGGTGGCATTGTAGTCGCCGGGAATATCGCAGCAGATCATCGAGCCGTCATCGGGCAGTGCCGCAGCCATGCACAGCGCGCTGTACCCCGTGAACGTTCCGATTTCCAGCAGACGTCGCGCGCCGGTCAGCTTTACCAGCAATGCAAGAAACTGCCCCTGCTCGGGCGCCACCTGCCAGCGCGCCATGGGCAACGCCTGGGTTTCGTCGCGCAAGCGCTTGAGCAGCGGGGTTTCGCGCAGGGACACATCAAGCAGGTAGTGATAGAGCGAGTCGTCAAGATTGAGCGTGCGAGCGGTCATGACAGCACCCTCTGGCTGTTACGGGTTGCGCGCCAGGTGTTCCGGTTGCAGGACGCGCTTGGCGCTCAGGTAGGCTTTCTGCCAATACGCCTTGGACAAGCTGTCGAGCTTCACCGTGCCGCCGGTGGCAGGCGCGTGGACGAAGCGACCTTCGCCGACGTAGATGCCTGCATGGCTGACCTGCGAACCGCCATTGGTGGCGAAGAAGATCAGGTCACCTGTCTGCAGGCCTTCCTTGCCCACATTGGCCGCTTGCATGGAGATCATTTCGCGAGTGGTGCGCGGCAGCGAGATACCGGTGACATCACGGTACACGTAGCCGATCAGCCCGCTGCAATCGAACCCGGAATCCGGTGTATTGCCACCCCAGCGATACGGCGTACCCACCAGGCCCAACGCACGAAACAGTACGTCTTCCGCTTCAGGCGAAAAGGCTTGGGAGGAACCGAAAACGAGAGGAGTGCGAGCCACCGGCGCAGGCGGCGGTGTGCGGCTGGCGCAAGCGCTGAGCAGCGCTGCGAAAAGCATGATTGCGAGGCGGGCCGACGTCGACATAAGCAGAGCATCCTGATCTGGCTGCGGCGTTTTTCTGCTGGAGTGCAGAAAAGAAAACCGCCTGCGCGTTACGCAGGCGGTTTGCCATCATTCATAGATCAGATTCTAGCGCTTATGCGGCAAACTTCAAGTAAGACTTTAAGTTCGCCTTACAAAATGTCCGCTTAATTGCGTGCGGTCACGATCGGAGCCGCGTTTGGCGCCATCGCGAGAGCTCGCTTGGCTTCGATGAAGGTCTTGCTCCAGTAGCTGTCGCCCAGGCTATCAATCCGGACACCACCGCTTTTGCGGCTGCTGGAGTGGATGAACTGGTTGTCACCCAGGTAGATCCCGGCGTGACTGACACGACCGCGACGACCGTTGGTGGCGAAGAACAGCAGATCGCCAGGCTTCAGCTTGCTGCGAGACACCAGCGGCGCATCCACGTTGATCATTTCGCGAGTGGAGCGTGGCAGGTTCATGCCGGCTTGTTCACGGAACAGATAGCCGATAAACCCACTGCAATCGAAACCGGCTTCAGAAGTACCGCCGAAACGGTAACGGGTACCGATCAGGGACATGCCGCGTTCGAGGATGCTGTCAGCCAGCGCCGGAAGTTGATACGACTTGCCATCGGCGAAGTCAGCCAGCTCTTTTTCAGTGGCCTTCTCTTCCTGGTAAAAAGCGTCCTGGTAAAGAGCGGACGACTGTGCGGTAACAGAATTTTTAACCTGTTGCTGCTGCTCTTGCTGGGACACTGGAGAGTGAGCAGCGCAACCGAACAACAGGGTGACGAGTGCGAGAGGCACGAGGGGTGCGAAGCGCTTTAGCATGGGCACGACCGTGGCTGATAGTTGTAAAGAAGTCGAGACTATGCCCGCTATCATCCTCATTTGCAAATTCAATCGAACTTTTTGTGACTTATCGGTTTCTTGCCAACATCTAAGCGCTTAAGCCCATATTAAACACTTGCGTAGCCTGCAGCCCAGCAGGAAAGCGTATTTCCTGGCGCCTGAAATATGCCGAAAGCCCCGCCGGCCTTGGCATTCCCGGCTTTTTTCTACCAGCCGAGCGTCTCTTTCAGGAAGGGAATAGTCAGCTTGCGCTGTGCTTGAAGAGAGGCCTGATCGAGCCGCTCGAGCAATTCGAAAAGCGCACTCATGCTGCGGGTTCCACGGGTCAAAATAAAGTGCCCGACCTCGTCGGTCAGATGCAGTCCTCGCCGCGATGCGCGAAGTTGCAGGGCACGCAATTTGTCTTCGTCCGAAAGCGGACGCATCTGGAAGATCAGCGCCAGGGTCAGGCGGGATTTGAGGTCTGCCAGCTTCACCGGCAGCTCACGCGGGGAAGTCGATGCGGCAATCAACAGCCGTCGGCCACTGTCGCGCAGGCGATTGAACAGATGGAACAGCGCTTCTTCCCAGTCGGCCTTGCCGGCCACCGCTTGAAGATCATCCAGGCAGACCAGTTCGTACTGTTCAAGGTTGTCGAGAATTTCGATACCGCGGTCCAGCAATTCGGCCAACGGCAAATACACCGCCGGCTCGCCCAACTGCTCGAAGCGCAGGCAGGCCGCCTGCAACAGATGCGTACGCCCTACCCCGTCCTTGCCCCATAGGTAAATCAGGCTTTCGGTCCAGCCGGCGTCGGCTTCGCATAGACGCTCGACATAGCCGAGTGCAGCGGCATTGGCGCCTGGGTAGTAGTTGATAAAGGTGGCGTCATCACGCAGACGCACACCTAGGGGCAGCTGAATCGGTTTCATGCTGACTGAACAGTTCCAAAGGAACCGTTAGTGGCCTCTGTGTAAAGTTTGCGAAGTTTATACCCGTGACGCCGACCGCACAATGCGACAGACCACAAGCAAAATCAAAGGTTTGCGTTGGCGCCCTGATTTTATGACAGTTTCTTTGGCGGAGCCGGCGATAACCCGGCGCCGAGCCGGGCTACCCATGACAAGGCCTAGAGCTCAGGTTCATCAACACCCGAGTACATATCAGAATCCTTATACAAATCATGCACATGGCGCACCAGCACCATAATCACCGCCGCAACCGGCAGCGCCAGCAAAACGCCAGTAAACCCGAACAACTCACCACCGGCCAGAATGGCGAAAATCACCGCCACGGGGTGCAGGCCAATCCGGTCACCCACCAGCAATGGCGTCAGCACCATGCCTTCGAGCGCTTGCCCCACCATGAACACCACAACGATGCCGACCATGGGATACAGATCGCCACCAAACTGAAACAGGCCCGCGATCAATGCGGCGCCAATACCAATGACGAAGCCCATGTACGGCACGATGGCCGCCAGACCGGCAATCAGGCCGATCAACAGCCCCAACTCCAGCCCCACCAGCATCAGGCCCGCGGCATAGATCACACCCAACGCCACCATCACCAGCAACTGGCCACGGACAAACGCTCCCAGCACCTCATGACATTCACCGGCCAGCGACACCACGCGCTCTTCACGGTCGCGCGGCAGCAGGCTGCGGATCTTGGCCATCATCAGGTCCCAGTCCCGCAACAGGTAAAAACTCACGACCGGAATCAACACCAGGTTGGCCAGCCAGCCAATCACCGCCAGGCCGGAAGCCGTCGCCTGACTCAGTACCACGCCGACGATATCGGAGGTCTGGCCCATGTGCTCGCTGATCGCAGCCTTGAGTTTGTCGAACTTCCAGAAACCCTCTGACAACCCGAACTTCGATTGCGCCCACGGCAATGCGGTGTGTTGCAGCCAATCGAGCATCTGTGGCGCCAGCTCATACAACCGGAACAACTGCTTGGCGAGCATCGGCACCAGCACCAGCAGCAGCGCAGTGAAGATCAAGGTGAAGAGCGCGAACACCGCGACCACACCCAAGGTCCGGGACAACCCGGCCTTTTCCAGCCGATCCACCAATGGATCAAACAGATAGGCCAGCAGCAACGCCACCAGGAACGGCGTAAGGATCGGATGCAACAGCCAGACAAACGCGCAGAGCAGGACTACTCCACCCAACCAGAACCAACGCCGCGTATCGACCATGAACCACTCCATTGCTTCTATATAAAGAAAGATAATCTACCAGCGGAAATGCAATTGCGGCGTCGCAACCGGAGCTGGCGCTACAGCCGGGGTCGAACCGTCCGCCACGGGCTGGACAGGGAGTGCCGGTGCCGGGGTTGGCGCCGCCGCCACCTCCTGCAACTTCGCCAGTGACAACTGCGCCCGCAATTGATCGGTACTGCCATTGACCCGATACAGAATCCGGTCACCGTCGACACTTTGCGGACGCCCGCCAAAGGGTTCCAGTAAACGTCCGAGCGTCGCGTAGCGCTCAAGGTTCATGCCTTGCACTTCCAGCAACTGCTGCGTCGAAGCCCCCGGCCTGGCGACGAATCGCGGCGCCAGACGCTCATTGACCGCGAGCATCACTGCATCCGCCACGGCAGCCTGATCGGCCCCCTGCACACTGCCGGCTTCTTTCTGGTCACCCAGCCATAAATGCCATTTGGCCTGCCATTGACCGCCCTCTTCGCGGGCATGCACCGCCAGCACGGCGTCGGCGTTGTAACGTTCCGAGGCGGCGCGCAACGCAGCCGGATCGGAACTTTCCAGATTCGGCGCCGTGGCGACGACTTGCTCATTCAGGTCCGCAAGCGGCAGGCGCAACGGCAAACCACGGTGCTGCGCTGCCCGGCGCAACGGCGTCGCACTGGCCTGGCCATCGCCCACCAGGCTTGACCCCTCCGTGGAGTCATTCAACCACCAGCCGAGGATCGACGGCCGATTGGCGCCCCACATGGCCAACCCGGCGCGACGTAACGCCTGCTCGGTGGTTGTCGGGTCGAAATCGACCTTCAACACTTCCGGCGGCCCTGCGTCAAAGCCGTACTGACTGATGATTTGCTGCGGATCTTTGCGAATCGCCGCCAACCCCGGACTCTGCGCTGCCTTGGGGTCACCGGTCAGGCGCAATACCAGGGTGTCCAGCGCGCGCTGAGTCGCTTGATCACGCTCCTCCTGCGTCTGGCTGCTGACGGGCTCGCGTACTTGATAGAGGCCTTTGACGGTTTCGGCATGAGTGACCAGACTGGTCAGGGATAAACAGCCCACAAACAAGAATTTAGAAAAACGCATGGAAGATTCCTGGCGACAAGAGCGGCTGGAACAGACCGCATGAAGACGATCGAGCAAGGCTGTGACCATCGCCCGGCGCAAAATATTCACACGTCCCGAGTAAGTTTTCGCACTGTCATAACGATAGACGCTTAATGGCGGTACCTTGAGCAGGCGTGAAGGATGCCACCAAACGGAACAAATACGGTTTTTTTAGGCGGATATGCCCCTGCCGTCGGCCTGAGGATGGCCGCTGCCCTTCAAGCCTGATAAAATCGCGCGCCTTCGCAGACCGGCAACAGCCGGGCACCTTCGAATATCGCGTGAGGCAATCGCCCTCGTCGATTTCGGCGGCCCCGCTGGACCCGGTCGTTACCCCTGAATCCCCCCTAAAGGCCTGGATCATGAGCAAGCAACCCTCCCTGAGCTACAAGGACGCCGGTGTAGACATCGACGCCGGTGAAG
>Ga0302171_10000093_pt1 | contig 17003 bp, 15 predicted proteins | sample I_Fen_N2_2_FD_193495 | JGI IMG/M metagenome (GOLD analysis project Ga0302171, IMG submission 193495) | Peat permafrost microbial communities from Stordalen Mire near Abisko, Sweden - I_Fen_N2_2 | ecosystem: Environmental > Terrestrial > Soil > Wetlands > Permafrost | place: Sweden: Abisko... | reverse complement strand
CTGGTGCGCCAGGAATTCATCCTGCTTTCGGACACTCTCGGCGTGTCGATGCTGGTTGATGCAATCAACCATCGCCACAGCGCCACGGCCACCGAGACCACGGTGTTCGGGCCGTTCTACATCGAAGGCATGCCCGAGCGCGCGTTCGGCGAAAACATGGCTTTCACCCCCGGCGAGACGGCGCTGGTACGCGGACGCGTAGTCGACACTCAGGGCAAGGCCCTGGCCGGCGCGGTGCTGGACGTGTGGCAGACCGCCGAAAACGGCATGTACTCGGGCCAGGACACCTAACAGCCATTCGGCAATCTGCGCGGTCGCTATCACACGGACGCCGACGGCTGCTTCGCCATCCGCACAATCGTCCCGGTGGCCTACCCTATCCCCACCGATGGCCCGGTGGGACGCATGCTCGATGCCGCCAACCGGCATGCCTGGCGACCGGCGCACCTGCATTTCATGATCCAGGTGCCGGGGTATCGCAAACTGGTGACGCACCTGTTCAACCACGACGACCCGTATCTGGAGTCCGACGCGGTGTTCGGGGTCAAGCAGTCGTTGCAGGTGATCTATGAAGACCGGGACAGCCACGACGAGTTGTCGGCGAAGTTGGGTATGGAACTGCCGTTCAAGCGTGCGTGTTACGAATTCGTGATGGAGGGCGAGTGAGTCATGGGCCAGTTTTTTGCGGTGTTTGCCACCGATAATCCGGATGTACATTCTCTACGCCAGCACCTGCGTCCCACGCACCAGGCGCATTTGCGATCGCCTGATGCACATCATGTTGTCGTTCGTCTAGGCGGCCCGACGCTTGATGAAGAGAGCACCACCATGAACGGCACGTTGCTGGTAATCGAGGCGCAATGTTTATCGGACGTGGAGGCCTTTATGCAAGATGACCCCTACGTTCAGGCCGGACTCTTTGCCAGCATGGAAATCCGTCCCTGGAACTGGAGCCTCGGTAACCCTGAGCTACGCAGTCAGTTATGAATAACCTTGCGCTTTGCCACATCGATGAAATTGAGGATGGCGGGGCCTTGGGGCTTCCCGGGCAGCAGCCTCTGCAACCCGAGGGCATTGTGGTCGTGCGACGCGGAGAAGAAGTGTGGGCTTATGTAAATCGATGCCCGCACTTTTCCGTGCCGCTCAACTTTCTGCCACAGACTTATTGCACTTATCGCAGCAAAATAATCATGTGTGCCCATCACAGCGCCATGTTCCGCTATGAGGATGGACATTGCCTCGATGGACCCTGTAAGGGCGCGCAGTTGGAACCGGTATCGATCAGATTGGTGGAGCGCGTTGTGACGCTGGATGAACCTGAGTAAGTCGTCGACTTACTCAGGCTCTTACTCGCAAGTACTGACTCACACCTCACACTGAATCATTGCCTGAAGTGTTTTCAGCATCTGCGCCCGTTCATCATTGTTTTTTTCGAGGTCTGATTGTTTTTTGTCGAGCCAGCTGCTGCCGCTCTGCAGGATTTCGGCGAGGATAGGGAAGTGCAAGTGTTTCTTCTTTGCCAGTTCGACCGGATCTGCGGCACTGTATTGGTCAAGTGCCGATTGTAGTGTCATGCGTTGCGACAGCCACTGCGGTGCGGACTTCTCCTCGGAACTCATGTTGTCCATAAAGTTGAGTGCCGCTTTGACTCGACCGACAGGGTCATTGGCGAACGGATCTCTCCAGTTCTTCTCTTGATCTTCTGGCCCAACGTAATACCCGGTTGCCAGTTGTGTCTGCTGGTGCATGACATCCTGTGCGGCAGTCTGTTCCTCTGCCGTGAATCGGCCACCCTGGTTGGTTGCCACGGCATTCAATGACCGTCGATCCAGATCGCCCAACAGCGCATTCCGATCCGCGATGCTTTTGTCATACGGCTTGCCACTGGCTTTCATCAGCGCGTATTTTTCATCCATGCTTTTGCGCGCATCGATGGCAACGTCGACAAAAGTTTTATTTTTGGAACTGGATATCGCGCCAGGCTGCGCAACGCCAAGAATAATTGTATCGGCACTCATTGCCGTGCGCACCGGGAAGTAGGGCGCGTTATTGTCGATGGCGTTAATGTACTTGGCGGCGATGCCTGAAAAATTCACAGAATCATCATTTAGTACGTTATCCGCTGCCTGCCCAGTTTCAGCGCTTTTTTTTTGAGCGTCTGCAGTAGTTGAATGGGTGGAAGCCGCATAGGCTGCGATCAACGCGTTAGGTGGGGCGGAGTTGACGATCATTAATATTCCTTTGTAATGAAGGGCAGTCGTCGACAAGCCGTCACACAGGCTTCGAGTGAGGGCTTGGGATTATTGGTTGATTGCGGGGTAACCCATTAATGACTGCAGTTTAATAGTGGCTGATTTCTTGCGAATAAGCCACTTTCATTGTAGCGCTAATCTGACGATGTTCTATTTGATCAGGATGTATTAACCCTTAATAAACTTCTCGAGCAGTCGGCGAAACTCCTTAAATTCTTCCGGGCTGAAATTTTTCAGTCGAGCATTAAGGACCGGGGGGACAATTTCGGGGATTTGTTGGGCGAGATGATGACCTGGCGGTGTCAGGCTCAAGTTGACGATACGACGATCCTCATCACTGCGTGAGCGCTTTAACAGCTCCTTGGTTTCCAGTTTGTCGAGCATGCGAGTCATCAGCCCGGTATCAATCCCGAGCAACGTCGAGAGCTCAAAGGGGGTGCTTGCAACGCCGCTGTTGAGCGAGAGCAAGATGCCCATCTGTTGGCTGGTGATGCCGTGATCCTTGAGTGCTGAATCAATTTCGGCCGTCACCAGGTTGCGTGCCTTGGCCAGGGTGAATCCGACGCTTTGGGTGAGCATGAAGTTCTGCTTGCTGTAGTGGTTCACATCATCTCCGCGGGAGCTTTGGAGCAATCTTCAGAGTACGGCCAAACGTTGCCGATGAGCGCAGCATACCCCGTTAATGTGCGCTGACACCCGCAGCGGTCGCGGCTGATTTATTGGGATGAGTTACCCAGATCAAAGGAATGATCAGGATAAAGACCACCGCCGACAACCAGAACATGTCATTGAGGCCAAGCATGGCTGCCTGCGCGTTCAACCTGGTTTCCGTTAAAGCCAAGGCTTTGCCGACGCCCCCGCTCAAGGTTTTCTGCATCGCGGCAATGGACTCCACGAATCCAGGATTGTAGATCGACAATTGTTCCGCCAACTGCGCGTGATGTTCGATCGTGCGATTGTTCCACCCGGTGGTCAGCAGAGAAGTGCCGATCGCTCCAGCAAAAACACGGGCGAAATTTGAAAGCCCGGCCGCTGCAGGAATTTTTTCAGGTGGTAGCCCTGAAAGGATGATGGCGGTGAGTGGTACGAAGAAAAGGGCGGTAGGAATTCCCTGCAGCAAAGTCGGGAGCACAAGCGTATAGGCGTCGACGCCGGTGGTGTAATGCGAGCGCATGAAAAACACGCCGGCAAACCCCACAAAGGCCAGTGTGGCGAGAATTCGCGCATCCATCTTGGGCATTATTTTGCCCATGACGGGCGCCAGGATCACGGCAAAGATACCCAGTGGTGCAGTCACCAGGCCAGCGTCAACAGAACGGTACCCAAGATAACCCTGAATCCACTGCGGCAGGAGGACCAGGTTTGCGAAGAACACAGCGTAGGCCACCGAAATGGCTATCGTGCCACCAAGAAAATTGCGTTTGGCAAACAGGCGCAAATCAACAATGGGTTTTTCCTCCGTGAGCTCCCAAATCAGGAAAAACAAGAAGCTGATGAGTGCAAACACGCCCAGTGCACAGACGACCGGCGAGTCGAACCAATCCAGGTCTTTTCCCTTATCCAACATGATCTGAAGAGAACCGACCCAGGCTATGAGCGATATCAGGCCGACGATGTCGATTGGCAGGCGCCGAACAGGAGTTTCACGATCTCGATAGATCATCCAGACGACGCCAGCGGCAAACAGACCTACAGGTATGTTCACGTAAAATATCCATGACCAGCTATAGCTGTCGGTAATCCAGCCACCGAGAGCTGGGCCGGCAATGGGCCCGACTGTGGCGGTCATTGCCCAGAGTGACAGTGCGCTGGAGCTCTTGTGTTTGGGAAAAGTAGTCAACAGCAGCGCTTGCGAAAGTGGCACCAATGGCCCGGCAGCAACACCTTGAAGCACGCGGGCTGCGAGCAGGATCGGCAAACTCGGTGCAATTCCACACAACCAGGAGGCAAACGAAAACAGCAAAATCGCCATGACGAACAAGCGCACTTGGCCCAGGCGCTGGGATAGCCAGCCGGTTAGCGGAATGGATATCGCGTTGGCTGCAGCGAACAATGTGATAACCCAAGTACCTTCATCGACGGACACACCCAAATTTCCGGAAATGGTCGGTATGGCAACGTTTGCGATCGATGAATCGAGCACATTCATGAATGTTGCCAGCGATACTGCAAGCGCACCCAGAAGAAATTTCGCCCCGCTGAGTGGAGCGGGTGATGTAGAGGCAGTCGTAGAGGGCATGCTGGCTCCTGAGAAAACGCCATTCGGCATTTATCTGACATGTCAGATAAATGGTTATAAAAAAAGCGCCGCCCCCTGTGGTAGTGCGGCGCAATTTGTTTGCGCTCGGATATTATCTGACTTTGCAGATAAATCAATGACGCTGTCATGTCCTGCCGATCAAAGGCACAACCCCGTAGAAGGAACCTCAAGGCCCCGGCAATGAGCCGGGGCCTTGAGCAGGGTACCGGCTACTGACCGTCAGGTACGGTCAATTGCTTGTCACCCGTGTCGACGATGAATACCGCCAATAACCGGGCGGGTTTACTGTCGCTGGCATTTTCGCTGACGGTGTGGTGTGCACCAGGATCCTCGTACCAGCTTTCACCTGCCTTATAGATGCGGGGTGCTGAGCCATCCACGGAACTGCGTATCTGTCCCTCAAGCACATAGGCATAAATAAAAGCCGATTTCGCATGGTGATGTGAGGGAGACGCGCCTTTCGGGGGGTATGTAACCACCGCCGTAATCATGGATTTGCCTGGAATATTGGGTATTTCCCGCATGAAGTTCGGTGTCACTGTCTCATGAGGTCTTTTTTCGTTGTCACTGGCCTGTGACGTTAAGCAAAGCAAAATCAAAGACGCGCTCAGTGCCAGTTTGGTGAATTTCATATTGACTCCTTTTGGTGCAATGGGGAGTTGTTGAATGAAGATTCTGGTAATGCTTTTTTGTTTGCGAGCGTGCAGTTCAAGGTAACGGTTTTGGTGCCATCGTAATAACGATCTTGCCGCCGGGGCGAGGGCGTTTTCCCTCAAGGATTTCGTGTACTTGTTTTACGTCGTCGAGGTGAAAAGTCTGACCAACGTTGGTCGTGATACCACCGCCGTCGATGAGTTTCGCGATGTCCGAAAGTGCAGCCGATGTCACGTCAACCAGGAAAAACATGGCAGTTACCTGATTTTTCGTGGCCAATGCCTGATCGGGGGCTGAGACGGCGGAAACCAGAATTCCGCCTTTTTTCAATAGGGGGAACGATCGGGCCTGTGTGTCACCGCCAACAAGGTCTACGACAACATCAACGTCCTTGGCGATGTCCTCAAAGCGCTCGTTGCCATAGTCAATGACAACATCGGCGCCGAGTTTTCGGACATGGGCCGCGTCTTTGGCAGATGCCGTAGTGATAACCCGGGCACCTGCTTTCTTGGCGAACTGAATGGCAAAAGCCCCAACCCCACCTGCACCTCCGTGTATCAGAACAGACTGGCCAGCTTTCAGGTGACCGTGGTCAAACAATGCTTGCCACGCGGTAACGGCTATTACAGGTATGGAAGCGGCTTCGATTGCATCGAGGGCGTCTGGTTTTAGCGCAATCATATTCGCCTGGGCGATGGCATGGTGTGCATAGGCGTCAGTGAATCGCTTGTTGGTCACTCCAAATATCGCGTCGCCTACCTTGTAGTTTGAGACTCCTGGCCCAACCGCAACAACAACGCCCGATAGATCCGAGCCAAGCGTGAGTGGCAAAGGCTGGGGAAGCACACTGTTACCAGCCCTGATCCACCCGTCCCATGGGCCGACACCCGCAGCGGCTACCTGGACAAGTACTTCCTCTCGATCTGGAGTAGGGGTCGGTATTTGTTCAATCACAATGTTTTCGGGACCACCAAAATGGTGCACGCGCGCTGCAGTAGTATGCTGAGGGACATTCGCCGGTAAAATTGCCATGTTTTTTATTGCCTAAGGCTAATTTTTAGGGGAACAGCGAAGTCAGTGTAGCGCGCGCCTGGAAGACCGTTTTTCAGATACGCTTAAGGCCTATGAGTAAACATAATAAAAATTCTGGTGTTTATAGCGTTCAGGGAGGTGAACTCTTCTTTGTGTGCGAATTGAGTGATGGGTGCGGAGCATTTTCAAGATGTAAAAGCCATTAGCGCTTGCCGGGTGTCGATCAGATCGGACTCGCTAGGAATATATTGCCGTTGGAAGGGTTATTGATTTGAGCGGGTCTATCTCTGATGGTATAAAGGTTAAATATTTCCAGTTATTTAAATCTTGATGCCAATAAGGCAGCCCAGGAATAAGAAGGCGCTTCACTTTTCGTGGGTGTCACTTGCAAAGCTTTTATTTTTTTTGTGATCGGTAAGAAGAATGCCTGATTAACCAAGGGGGAAAAGCATGAAGACAGCGGCACAAGTTCTCAAGTTAAAAGCTGTGCAGAATCAGCAAGTCCATAGTATCGCTCCAGATATCATGGTGCTTGATGCGTTGAAAATCATGGCCGACAAGAATGTGGGTGCACTTCCCGTGATCGAAGACGGGCAAGTGGTTGGCGTAGTCAGTGAGCGCGATTATGCCCGTAAGGTTATTTTGAATGGACGCTCTTCGGTGGGAACACCGGTCAGGGAAATCATGAGTTCACCCGTGGTCACAGTCGAGGCTCAGCAGTGTGTTGAATATTGCATGGCCGTAATGACTGACAGCCATTTGCGTCACTTGCCGGTGCTGGAAAACGGCGAACTGATAGGCTTGTTATCAATTGGTGACTTGGTCAAAGAAGCGCTGGTGGAGCAGGCTGATCTCATCCAGCAACTCGAACACTACATTCGCGGCCATTAATTCTGTCAAAAAATAACCCCCTGAACTGACCAGTTTTCAGGGGGTTATTTCATTCTACGCATGCTACCGCGTGGGGGGCGAAAGCTGCGTGGGTGTGTTACTTGTTGTTGGCTAGACGCTTGGCGATAGTCGCTACGTGCCGGCCCTGGAACCTGGCGATCTGCAGCTCGTTTTCGCTTGGTTGACGCGAACCATCAGCGCCGGCCAGCGTTGTAGCGCCGTAAGGCGAACCGCCGGAGATTTCAGTCATATTAGTAAGGCCTGGCTCGGAGTAAGGAACTCCGACAACTACCATGCCGTGATGAAGCAGTGTTGTGTGGAAGCTGGTGATCGTAGTTTCCTGACCGCCGTGTTGCGAGGCAGTACTGGCGAATACGCTGCCGACTTTGCCGATCAGACCGCCAGACATCCACAACCCGCCTGTCTGATCGAGGAAGTTACGCATTTGCGAGCACATGTTGCCGAAGCGTGTCGGAGTACCGAAGATAATGGCGTCCGCTTCAGCCAGAGCGTCTGGCGTTGCGTACGGAATGCTTCCGAATGCAGCCTTGTAACCCTTGATACCACTTTTAACCAATACGTCTTCCGGCATAAGCTCCGGAACTTGCAGCAGCGTTACGTCTACATCACCGACTTCACGCGCGCCGGCGGCTATGGCTTCCGCCATCTTGTAGATGTGGCCATAGGAGCTGTAGAAAACGATTTGAATTTTTGTTGGCATGTCGGTGTCCTGTTTAATTTCTTTGACTAGCAACTTGCGGCTTATATAAATAAGCCACCAAGCCTGTTTCAAACGCTTTCAGGCTTCGTTTGATGTTTGAATAAGCATTCAACGAACGGCGTTTGCTTGTTGCAGCATGAGCAGGACGGGGAAACAACACAATGGTGTTGAGGTTCATGATTTGCGAACGATGCGATTGCCAACGCCAAACGTTCTAAAGTGCGATCGATAAGTTCGCCATTCGCAAACGTCTACGCGTTGCCTCGCTAAATTCGGGTGGTTACGCTGGGACCCGTCGCCTGACCGATCTTGGTTATTTACCCAAGTGGCGGGCTTTTCCCAGCAAGCGGATTTCGATAGGAACAATAAATGGAAACGCTAGATGGAGTGGTTGTAGTCGGTGGCGGTCCTGTGGGACTTCTTACCGCATTGAAACTTGGCAAAGCCGGTATTCGGGTTGTGGTCCTCGAGGCGGAATCAGGTGTATCGCCTTCGCCACGAGCTGTTGCGTACATGCCGCCGACCGCTGCCGCTCTGGACCGCTTCGGTTTGCTTGAGGACATTCGCAAGCGTGCCGTATGGTGCCCGGACTTCGCCTACCGCCATGGTGATGGTGAGCTTATCGCGAAGATGGATTGGAGCGTCCTGTCCCAGGACACCCAATACCCCTACATGTTGCTGCTTGGGCAGAATCATGTCTCCAACATCATCGCGCAACATTTGCGCGAGTTGCCCAACGTTGAGATCCGTTGGAATCATAAGGTCGAGGAAGTCGATCAGGATGATGCCTACGTGACCATCCAGACCAGCAGCCCTGGCGGCACTTCTCGCCTGCGCGCACGCTGGGTAGCGGCAACGGATGGTGCACGCAGCACGGTGCGCCAGAAGGTCGGCTTGACGTTTGACGGCATTACCTGGGGTGAGCGTCTGGTCGCCACCAACGTGTTTTACGACTTCAATTTGCATGGCTATTCGCGGGCCAACTTCGTTCACGACCCGGTTGATTGGGCTGTGGTCGTGCAGCTCGACAAGACCGGCCTGTGGCGTGTCTGCTATGGCGAGGACGCCTCGCTGTCGGATGCCGAGGTTCGTCAGCGCCTGCCTGAACGCTTTAAACGCTTGCTGCCAGGCGCTCCGACGCCTGATCAGTATCGCGTCGATCACCTTAACCCATACCGTGTGCACCAGCGTTGTGCCGCAGAATTCCGTCGTGGCCGGGTGATCCTGGCTGGCGACGCGGCGCACGCCACCAATCCAATGGGCGGCCTCGGCTTGTCCGGCGGGGTACTGGATGCGGAGCATTTGGCAGAAGCCTTGATCGCCGTGATAAAGAATGGCGCATCGACCAAAACCCTGGACGAATACTCGATTGACCGCAGAAAGGTCTTCCTCGAGTTCACCTCGCCAACGGCCACCGCCAACTTTACCTGGATGAAAGAGAGTGATCCGGCCCAGCGCGCGAAGGACGTTGCGATGTTTGAACATGCAGGTACCGATCGCTCGGTAATGCGTCAGTTCCTGCTTGATTTTGAAAAACTCAATGGTCGACGTGTCATAGAACCAAAGTTGCGAGCCGCTTGATCTAGCGGGATTTATGGGCCCGGGAGTTAGCGCGCTCGGGCTGCATGAACCTTATGTTCGATTTTCCATTTTTATGTTTTAAAGGTTTTTAAGAAAATCATCTTAAACTTGAAAAGACGTAGTCCTGTTCACGACTTTTAAATAATTAAAAGCGTGGCCAGGTGTCCCAAAATAATAAAAAAAATAGGGTTCATAACATGAAATCGAAAGCGGGTTTTAGCCTGGCGTCCGTAAAGCCGTGTTCGCGCAATTTACAATTAAGCATTGCTGTAGTATTGCTCGGCACACAAGGAGTGCCCGAAGTAAAGGCTTTCCCCATAGATACGGGAAATCCAGATTACAATGTGGCGTTTGACAACACCATTAAATACAGCGCGGCCTGGCGGGTAGAAAACCAGGATAACGCCGTTCGGCCCACCTATAACCCTAACCTCGATGATGGCGATAATAACTTTAACCGTGGATTGATTTCCGATCGACTGGATCTTCTGTCGGAACTCGACATGAATTATCAGCGTCGCTATGGGGTGAGAGTCAGTGGTGCCGCATGGTACGACGACGTTTATAACCGCGGTAACGACAACCACACCGATACGGTCAACAGCATTTCAGTAAAAAATGATGAATTCACCCACGATACTCGGCGTTTCGAGGGACGTGATGGTGAGTTGCTGGATGCTTTCGGTTACGGGAAATTCGATCTCGCAAACATGTCTCTGTCGCTCAGGGGCGGACGTTACAGCCAGATCTATGGTGAAAGTCTGTTCTTTGGTGGCAACGGTATTGCCGTTGCGCAGTCGCCAGTCGATATAAACAAACTCCTCTCGGTACCCAGTTCAACCTTCAAGGAAATCATACGTCCGATAGGTCAGGTGGGCGGGAGCCTCCTGGTCAACCAGAATGTGACGCTCGGTGCGTATTACCAATACCGCTGGGAGGCGGCTCGGTTGCCTGCGGCGGGCAGCTATTTCAGTTACGCGGACTTTCTCGATGAAGGGGGCGAGTCCTTCATTCTGGGGCCAGGCTTCGCGTTGACACGCGGCAGGGATATTGATGCACGCAATTCCGGGCAGTACGGGTTCCAGGTCAAATTGAAGTTTGGCGAGTTCGAGTACGGGCTGTATGCCGCTCGCTACCACGATAAATTTCCGCAGTTCTACCTGCGGCCCGGGGAGGGTGATTACGCCCTCGTGTATGGCGAAGGCATCAGGACGTTTGGGGCCAGCGTCAGCACCTTGATCGGCGAGACCAATGTCGCGGCCGAAACCTCCATCCGCCGCAATACCCCCCTTGCCGCTACGGGCAACGTGGTCGTGGATCTGTCTGGTTCAGGCGACGGTGATCACAATCCTTTGTATCCGGTGGGTAATACCTTTCACGCCCAGGTGTCGGCAATTTCCGTATTGCCTGGCAGCAGCCTGTGGGACGGCGCGACTTTGCTTGGAGAAGTCGCTTACAACCGAATCACCAGCATCGACAAGAACAGCGATCAGTTGGACCCCAACGTCACTCGCAACGCCAGTTCGCTGCGCATGCTGTTCACACCCGAATACTTCCAGGTATTTCCTGGCGTAGACATGACCACGCCTGTCGGCATCGGTTACGGCATCAGCGGCAACACCGCCGTACTGGGCACCGGGTTTTCGCCCGAGGGAGGAGGGGACGTGAGTCTGGGGCTGCAGTTCGACTACCGCAAGTCCTGGCGTGGTGGCATCACCTTTACCCATTACTACGGCAGCGCCGGTGGCGTGGTGGATTCGACCTCGGCCCTCTCCGGGGACCAGGTGTATGCCGACCGCGATTTCGTTGCCATTTCCCTGCAGCGCACGTTCTAGCCCGAAAGGAACATAACAATGATTAACAAGACACTCCTTGGATTCACTTTCCTCACTGGCTTGGTCGGTGCGCTATCGGTATCGGCGGCAGTCAGCCCGCAGGAAGCGGCGACATTGGGTACAACCTTGACGCCCTTGGGCGGTGAAAAAGCGGGTAATGCCGATCACAGTATCCCGGCTTGGGACGGCGGCACCAAACAAGCCGCTGCCAGTGGCAGTAACCATATCCCTGGCGATCTGTTTGCCGCTGACAAACCAGTGCTGAAAATTACCGCCGCGAACATGAAACAGTACGCCGACAAACTGTCGGAAGGCACGCGCACGCTACTGCAGAAATACCCTGACAGTTTCCGCCTGGACGTTTACCCGACTCGGCGCACGGCATCGGCCCCGGATTACGTCTACAAGAACACTGCCCTCAACGCAGTCAATTGCAAACTCACGCAAAACGGCCAATCGGTGGAGGGTTGTTTTGGTGGCATTCCGTTCCCGGTGCCCAAGAGCGGGCAGGAAGTGATCTGGAATTTCCTTTTGCGGGTTGAGCCTGAGTCCGTGGAGTTCGGCTTCAAGAACGTGGTGTTGACCAGTGACGGCGGTCAAACGCTGGCGACTCGTAACGACAACACTTTTCAATACCCCTACTACTACCAGAAAGGCTCGGTTCTGAATTGGTCCAAGGAGTATTTCCTTCAGCGTTTCAGCACCACTGCGCCGCCGTTCAAGGCCGGTGAGACGTTAGTGATTCGCGACAGCGTCGATCCACAGCAGTCCCGCCAGGCCTGGCAATACCTGGTCGGCCAGCGTCGTGTCAGGAGGGCTCCTACCGTAGCCTATGACACGCCGGACTTCGTGGCTTCCGGCGCCAACTACTTCGACGAAGTGCAAGGCTTCTTCGGTATGCCGGATCGCTACGACTGGAAGATCGTCGGCAAGAAAGAAACCTATATTCCTTACAACACCAACGGACAGGTGACCGCGCCGCTGGACAGGGCCTTTGCACCGCATCATTTGAATCCCGCCACGCTGCGCTGGGAGCTGCATCGCACTTGGGTAGTGGAGGCAACCGTATCGAGCGGCAAGCGCCATGCCGTGCCAAAACGCACCTTCTATTTTGATGAAGACACCTGGCTGCTGACATTGCTGGATGGCTATGACGCCGAGGGCAAACTCTGGCGCACTTCCCAGGTTCTTCCTTTTGTAGTGCCGTCGGTACCGGCCGTACTGGTCAAGCCCGTAGCAGTGTTCAACCTGCAAGCCGGGACGGTCAGTAACGTTCAAGCGTTCAATGGCGAAAACTTCCGGGTTGTGCCGCTAAAGCCTGAGTCCTATTTCACCGGTGATGCAGTGGCCGCCGAAGGCGTGCGCTGACCAACACGGTATCGGTCCCGAAAGGGGCCGATCATTTACAGGAATCATTGCCAATGAGCTCTATGAATTTTCATGGCGCGCGACCACTGCTGCGCGCCGTTTTGTTCTGCGCTGCGCTGGCCGCAGCCATTCCCTGTCTTGCCCAAAGCGCTTCTTTGGATCTGCTTGATACGCCTGCCGCGCAGGATCAACGCGCTGAACATGCAGTGCTGCTGGCGGTGACGCGCGCTGGCGATCGCCTGGTTGCAGTGGGGGAACGAGGCATTGTGTTGTTGTCGGATAACAACGGTGTCAGCTGGCGTCAGGCGCGAGCGGTGCCCAGCAGCGTCGCGTTGACGGCCGTCAGTTTTGTGAACGGTGGCGAAGGCTGGGCGGTGGGGCATGCGGGGGTCATCCTGCACAGCGCGGATGGCGGGGAGACCTGGAGCAAGCAACTGGACGGCAGCCTCGCCGCACAACTGGAACTGAAAAGCGCGCAGGCGCTGCCGGGAAGCGACCCCCAAGCCGCTCAGCGGCGGCTAAGCGCGGCACAGCGCCTGGTGGCCGATGGCGCGGACAAACCCTTTCTCAGCGTTTACTTCGCCGACCCGCAACATGGTTTGGTCGTGGGTGCCTATGGACTGGCAATGCTGACCGATGACGCGGGTGCTCATTGGCGATCAGTGGGCAATGAACTGGACAACCCGGGCGGGATGCATCTGTACGCAATTCTTGGCGACCCGCAGTCGGTGATGATCGTCGGTGAGCAGGGGGTATTGCTGCGTGGTCCAGAACTTGGAAAAGCCTTCTCGCGGGTGCAAAGCCCCTATCACGGTACCTGGTTTGGTGCGGTGAGGGTGGCACCAGGCCAGGACCTGATCTTCGGACTCAAGGGCAATGCCTATCGTCTGGAAGATGGAAGCCAATGGCAATCAGTCGAGACCGAAGAGCGCAGCAGTTTGACCTCCGGCAAAAAGCTCGCGGACAACAGTCTGGTGTTGGTCAGCGAGGGCGGGCGGTTAATGCAGAGCATCGATCAGGGACGTCATTTTCAGATGTTGTCGGTGGCCGGACTGGATGGTTCGAGCATTACCGACGTGACTCAAGCAGCGGATGGCGCCCTGGTATTGACCGGTCCGCGCGGCATCAAGCGCCTGAACACGATGACCCTCAATAAAGAGAACGTCCAATGACCGCTCATCATGTAATTGCCGCCGATGACACCGAGCTGATGGCACAGCGCGGGTCATGGGTGGAGCGTTTGCTGTTTGGCCAACGTGCGCTATTCGTACTGCTCTGCCTCTTCGCCACCTGCTGGTTCGGCTACAAGTCCGCTGGCCTGGAACTCAACGCAGCGTTCGAAAAAATGCTCCCCAGCGGACATCCGTACATCCTCAACTATCTGGAAAATCGCTCACAACTTGCCGGCGCTGGTAACACTTTGCGCATCGCAGTCGAGGCTAAATCCGGGACTATTTTTGACACCGAATATCTCGAGACGGTGAAGAAACTGACGGATGAGTTATTCCTGTTGCCGGCAGTGGATCGGCCGTACATGAAGTCGCTGTGGACACCTTCCGTGCGCTGGACAGCCGTGACCGAAGACGGTCTGGACGGCGGTCCGGTGATCCCGGACAACTACGACGGTTCGCCGCAGAGCCTGGCTCAGGTCAGGCAAAACATCGAGCGTTCTGGTGAAATCGGGCAGTTGGTCGCCGACAATTACAAGTCCAGCATCATCCTGGTTCCATTGCAGGAGCAACGAGAAAGCGGGGCTGCGCCGATCGACTACCAGGCACTGTCAAAGCGCCTGGAGATGCTCAGAGCCACCTACAGTTCGTCGCGGATTGATGTTCACATCATCGGTTTTGCCAAGCTGGTAGGCGACCTGATCACAGGGATGCGTCAGGTCATGATGTTTTTCCTGGTGGCTGCGGCCATATGTCTGGCGATTCTGTTCTGGTACACCCGATGCATTCGTAGTGCATTGGTGGTACTCAGCTGTTCGCTGGTGGCGGTGGTGTGGTTGTTAGGCACCTTGGCCAGCCTTGGTTTTATCCTTGATCCTTACTTGGTACTGGTCCCTTTTCTGGTGTTCGCCGTCGGCTTGAGTCACGGCGCGCAAAAGATGAACGGCATTACTCAGGATATCGGTCGAGGGGTGGACCGGCTGATGGCGGCTCGACTGACATTCCGGCGTTTGTTCCTGGTCGGTCTTTGCGCCTTGGTGTGCGACGTCGTTGGCTTTGCCGTATTGATGGTGATCGATATCCCGGTCATCAAGGATCTGGCGATCTGCGCCAGTATCGGCGTGTCGATCCTGATCGTGACCAATCTGATGCTGCTACCCGTGCTTTTATCATTTATTGGGGTCAGCGAGAGTGCTGCCCGCAGAGCGGCCGCGTCCACCGCGGCGGAGCTGTTGGATGTCAATCACGTCAAGCATCCTGCCTGGGCTTTGCTCGATCTTTTCACTCATCGACGCTGGGCGGGATTTGCACTGTTAGCGGCTGGTGTCCTTGCCTTGGTGGGCGTGGGCTACGGCACGCAACTGAAGATCGGCGATACCAACCCGGGCGCACCAGAGTTGCGCGCCGATTCCCGCTATAACAACGATAACGCGTTCGTGGTTGGACATTATTCGGCGAGTAGTGATGTCTATGTGGTGATGGTCAAAACCCCACAGTTCGCTTGTGCCTTATATGACACGGTGCGCACCGTCGATCGATTGGAGTTCGAGTTGTCGCAGGTGCCAGGTGTGGAAGGTACAAAATCCCTGGCTGGACTGGCGAAGATTGCTGCGACGGGGATGAGCGAGGGGAGTCTGAAGTGGTACGAAATACCGCGTAACCAGGACATGCTCAATGCCATTATTACCCGCGCGCCCCGCGAGATATTCAACCAAAACTGCGACCTGTTGAGCGTCTACGTTTATCTGCGTGACCATAAGGCCGATACGTTATCCAGGGTGGTGAATGTCGTCGAAGACTTTGCCAGGCGCAATAACTCGGCGGATTACCGGTTCCTCAACGCGGCGGGTAACGCTGGCATCGAAGCGGCCACCAATATCGTGGTCAAGGAAGCCAATCGCAAGATGCTGTTCCTTGTCTATGCGGCGGTGATTGTCATCAGCCTGGTGACATTCCGTTCATGGCGCGCAGTGCTATGCGCGGTGCTTCCATTGATGCTGACCTCGGTACTGTGCGAGGCGCTGATGGTCTGGCTGAACATCGGCGTCAAGGTAGCGACATTGCCCGTCATTGCGCTGGGTGTCGGTATAGGCGTGGATTACGCGTTGTACATCATGACTGTCATGCTGCGCTACTTGCGCGAGGGCGCAAGCCTGTCCGAGGCTTATTACAGGGCCTTGGTGTTCACGGGGAAAATCGTTGTGTTGACCGGGGCGACATTGGGGATTGCGGTGGCGACCTGGTACTTCTCACCGATTAAATTCCAGGCCGACATGGGAATACTGCTGGCCTTCATGTTTGTGTGGAATATGCTCGGCGCATTGATCCTGCTTCCGGCGCTGGCCTGCTTTCTTTTCAAACCAGGCAAGGCACCGGATATAGTTTCTCAATAGCTCAGGCTGCAGACGCGACTATCACCGTCAGGTCTCTGATGGTGATAGTCGAAATGGAAGTTCGTTGGAGTTAGTTGCAGGCTTGTGCCGGCGAGGCGATTTCTGGTGTCAGACCGAGGCGTCGATCCCACTCCGGCTCCATGGAAAACATCGACGAGAGTAAATCCAGGAACAACTTTACTTTAGCAGTGCCCCGATGTGATGTCGGGTATACCGCGGAAAAGTAGGGCGTGTCCGTTTCGTAATCAGGAAGAATACGAACCAGCCGGCCGTCCAGTAGATCATCACAGGCCACCATGGTTGGCAGATAAGCGATGCCCATTCCCCTGCGTGCAAATTCCTGGACCAAATGGACGCTGTTGGAGCGAAGCGCGGGGACCAGCGTCACTTCATTGTGTTGTGAATCGTTGTTTAATGACCAGCGACGCCATGGGTAATATCGGTAGCAGGCGAAATCGTGTAGGCAAAGATCGTCAGGGCTCAAAATGGGCGGCCGCCCTGCCAGATATTCAGGTGTGGCAACGAAGACGCCGCGCATCAAAAACAGTTTTCGCTCGATCAGGGATTCCGAGGCCGGTGGAAAGATTTGAAGCACGATGTCGTATCCTTCCTGCACGGGATCTACGACTTGGTCATTTGCAAAAACGTCAAAATCGACGCTAGGGTGTTTTTTCCTGAATTTTTCAATGACTTCTGGAAGTTGCTGTAAGGCAAATCCATTTAAAGCGGCAATGCGTAAAACACCTGACACTGAGGTTGAAGCATCGCGTGAGCGCTGAGAAAGTGATTGCATTTGATCAATCAGGCTATGGCAGTCTGAGTAATAGGAAATACCGACTTCAGACAG
>Ga0302171_10000085_pt1 | contig 17240 bp, 10 predicted proteins | sample I_Fen_N2_2_FD_193495 | JGI IMG/M metagenome (GOLD analysis project Ga0302171, IMG submission 193495) | Peat permafrost microbial communities from Stordalen Mire near Abisko, Sweden - I_Fen_N2_2 | ecosystem: Environmental > Terrestrial > Soil > Wetlands > Permafrost | place: Sweden: Abisko... | reverse complement strand
TAATAGTACAAAAGAAAATGAAAAATAGTTTTTTGGTAGGCGCAGTCTTACTCGTTTTAGCCGGTTGTACAAGTAATGACGTGTTTTTTCAATATACTGCTGTCAATCCTAAAGGCTGGAGTAAAGATAGTTTATACTGTTTTGATATTCCGATTACTGATACGCTATCGTCTTATAATCTATATGTCAATATAAGAAACAGAGGAGAATATCCGTATCAGAATCTTTGGCTTTTTTTGAATAAGATTAGTCCAGACAAAACACAAAAAAAAGATTCAATTGAATGCTATCTGGCTGACCAGCGCGGAAAATGGCTGGGATCTGGAATTGGGTCTGTTCTGGAGATGCCGGTTTTATATCAGCAAAATGTACGTTTTAAACAAGCCGGAATCTATCACTATAAGATTGTTCACGGAATGCGCGATACGGTTTTGATGGGTATCAATGATATTGGTATGCGGGTTGAAAAAATAGTAAAATAAAGTTGATTTTTAATGGGTAAGAATAAATTGGCAAAGTTTGCCGATATGGAAGAGTTTCCGCATGTTTTTCAGGTTTCATCACATGCCGTACGTGAAGGTGCGCGTTTTGAAATGAAAGGAAAATGGAACGAGACCTTTTTTAAAAATGAGAATCCAATTGTATTGGAGTTAGGCTGTGGCAAAGGAGAATATACGGTTGGATTAGGCAAGCTTTATCCTGATAAGAATTTTGTGGGCGTTGATATCAAAGGTGCACGCCTTTGGACGGGCGCTAAAGAATCTTTTGAAAACGGAATGAAAAATGTAGCTTTCCTGCGTACTAATATTGAAATGATTCATTACTTTTTTGCCGAAAATGAGGTAAGTGAAATCTGGCTTACTTTTCCTGATCCTCAAATGAAAAAAGTTACCAAACGACTGACTGCAACTAACTTTATGAAGTCTTACCAGCAGTTTGTAAAAGACGACGGATTAATCCATCTGAAAACAGACAGTAACTTTATGTTTACTTATACATGCGAAATGGTGAAGGCCAATCATTATCCTGTGATTTTTTCGAATGACGATCTATACACATCTGATTTGCAAGATCCGATTCTATCCATTAAAACGTATTATGAGCAACAATGGCTTGATCGCGGACTTACAATTAAATACATCCAGTTTCGACTTGAAAAAAGAAATGAATTCGTTGAACCTGATGTAGAAATAGAGCAAGATGCTTATCGGAGTTTTGGTCGGAGTAAGCGCCAACATATGGAAAATCCGGAAATTTAGATTGCAGATTTAAAACTTTTCAGAACTTAGCTTGTTACTCTTTATTCGTAACGACTAATTTAATATACTCTTATGACAATATATCCAAAATTAATACTTGATGCGTTGGTACATGTCCGCTATCCGGGAACAGGGAAAGACATTGTTTCATCGGGCATGGTACAAGATAATATTCGCATCGAAGGCAATAAAGTTTCGTTTTCATTGATTTTTGAAAAACCAAACGATCCATTTGCAAAATCGGTAGCAAAAGCTGCTGAGCAAGCTATCCTTACTTATATAGGGGAAGACGTTGAAATCAAGGGAAATATTCAAATTATTACGAAAGAAGTTCCCAAACCTAAACCAACTTCAATTTTACCCAATGTGAAAAATATTATTGCAGTTTCATCAGGTAAAGGTGGCGTCGGAAAATCGACAATTTCGAGCAATCTGGCTATAGCATTAGCATCGTTAGGCTATAAGGTAGGATTGCTGGATGCCGATATTCATGGTCCGTCCATCCCCAAAATGTTTGGAGTAGAATCAGCTCATCCCGAGGTTCGTGAAGCGGAAGGCAGGCATACGATTATACCTATTGAAAAATATGGAGTCAAAATTCTATCAATTGGTTTCTTTGTTGATCCGGAACAAGCTTTGGTTTGGCGTGGTGCAGTTTCGAGCAATGCGTTGAAGCAGATGATTACGGATGGTGAATGGGGTGAATTAGACTACTTTGTTATGGACCTGCCACCCGGAACCGGTGATATTCATCTTACTTTAGTTCAGACTATGGGCATATCGGGAGCCATTGTAGTGACAACTCCGCAAGAGGTAGCTTTGGCTGATGCTCGCAAGGGAGTGAATATGTTTACGGGCGAAAAGGTGAATGTTCCGGTGCTTGGAATTGTGGAAAATATGGCATGGTTTACCCCTGCTGAATTACCTGAAAATAAATATTATATTTTTGGGAAGGAGGGAGGAAAGCGCCTTGCTGAAGAACTGAATGTGCCACTTTTGGGTCAAATACCTTTGGTTCAGAGTATTCGCGAATGTGGAGATGCTGGTCGACCTATAGCTGTTGATGAAGATACGATTATGTCGTTAGCATTTAAAGACCTTGCAGAAAAAGTAGTTGAAAGAGTAGAGTTTAGAAACACAAATTTTGAGGCTACAAAAAAAGTAGAAATGCAAAAATAGCAAACAATTAGTTGTAAAATATTAATTGAATGTGGAAGTTTGATTGATGTTTACCTTTAAAATATTGCTACAGTGTTTATTTTGCTGCTTTGTGAATGGACGTTATTAAAAAATATATTTGTGGCAAATATTTTTTAGTTGTAGTATTTAATTTAGAGCATTGGTTGTCATTTATATAGGCAGCCAATGCTCTTTTTTGTGTAATAAATTGTAATATTATGAATTGTTATATAATTCATAATCAATAAAATATATTCTTAACTTTGTGCCGTTTATCCGAAACTGGAAACAATCAACTTGTTGACAATAAGAAGTTTCGCTCTTTCCAATGGCATGAAAAGACTTTTACTATTTGCATCTTTACTTATATTAACAACTTTGGTTTTTTCTGAGAATAAGCAATTCTCTAGATGGTCATTGTCACCGGAATTTGGGGTTACCAAATTCGATGGCGACGCGCAACAACCCATAACAAGCGCATTTCTGAGCACGTCCAGCAATTTTGGCTATGGAGCTAATATAGAATATGCTATAACTCCAATATGGGGGCTATCGATCGATTATTTTACACTCCCTTTCAAAGGAGTTTATACAAGTCCCGTCGACACATTCTCAACAAAGCTAAATAATTATAACATCAGCGCCACCGTTAATATATCGAGGATGATCTTTCCGCAAACAACAGCGAAGTTGTATATAAACGTGTCATTCGGAATAGGATATGCCGACTATAGGTTTGATGTAAAGACCGTTGCAAACACCTTGGCTCCCCTAAACCCCGCCTATGGCAACTCGTTAATGGTTCCCATGACCTTGTCTGTAGAATATAATATTACAAAAATGCTGGGAATTGGTGCAAAGGTACGCTATCTAACTTCTACAAGAGATAATTTGGAAGGAGTTAAATCGACACAAGGTGTAACCAATGATCGTTTGATGATGGGGTCGTTGTTTTTGAGGTATAAGCTTACTTCAAAAGGAAAAGAACATTTGAGGAATATTAAAATGAATGAGTTTGCCCCGGATGAAGGGTTGGAATTGGCCAGAGTTAATTCGGATAGAATTACCAAATTAGACAAAGAACTAAAGAAACTTGATAAAAAAGTTGATAATCAAGGTAGAAGAATTGACTCAATAGCCAGATTCTTATCAAACGATGGGCCCGACTCGGACGGCGATGGGGTACCGGACATAAGAGACAATGAGCCTAATACGCCACCAAATACACCCGTTGACTTCTGGGGAAAAACAATAAAGCTCAATTACTCTAACATTTCGGATGATGGCACTAATGGTGGAATAGCGTCAGGGAAAGCGAACAGAGGAAACAAAGCTACGAATGGAAAAGGAAAGTCAAATGCCGGCACGGATTGCAATTGCTGCGACGACGTACCTGCTGTTTATTTTAATTTTGATAGAATCGATCTTGACGATAATGCTTTGATTGTTATTAGTAAGATAGCCGAGAAAATGAAAGCTGATCCAAGCTTGTATGTTGAAGTGAGAGGATATTGCGATTATATAGGTAAAAACCCTTACAACGAGACACTGAGTAAACGACGAGCCGAAAGAGTAAAAGCTGAAATGATGAAAATATGGAAAATACCGGCCGGTCATATCATTGTAAACGGCAAAGGGAAGATTATAGAACCAAGGGCAAGGTACAAACCAAACCGGAGATGCGATTTCTTCTTTGACCGACAATAGGCACTCTTTGAAACTAATTTATTAACTAAGCCCGCATTACAGCGGGCTTTTTTATTTGGTGAAGGATTGATTAGCATTTCGGTATGAATTAAACTAATATAATCTTATCTTTGTAATCGATTTCCGGTTAAACAAGGTTTGAGTAAGTCGGAATATTACATGATCTACAATAAAAAAAATCTAATTGATGAAACCAACTATTATTGATTTGTTAAACCAAAGTGTAACTAAGTATACGCACAACCCATTTTTGTGGGAAAAAACCGACAAAGAATTCTTACCAACTACGTATTTCGAAACTAAGCAACAAGCTCACATCTTGGCAGCAGGATTAATTCAACTGGGAGTAGAACCGGGCGATAGAGTGGCACTGCTTTCGGAAGGACGTAACGCATGGATAATAGGCGAGCTTGGCATTCTGCATACCGGTGCTGTGAGTGTGCCGCTGTCGATAAAACTGGAAGAGAGCAACGATCTTATTTTCCGACTGATACATTCAGAATCCAACTACATCATGGTATCCGGAGGACAGCTAAAAAAAATACGAGCTATTGTAAATACGCTCCCACTAATAAAGAAGGTTATTGTTTTTGATGAACAGGATACATACGAACCAAATGAAATAAGCCTGACCACACTACTTGAAAACGGACGGAAATATCAGCAAGAAAAGCTGGATGGAGTAGAAAAGCGGGCAAAAGCGGTGAAGCCTGATGATATGGCCAATATCAGCTATACTTCGGGAACTACCGCCGACCCTAAAGGTATTATGCTTACTCACCGGAATTATACGGCTAACGTGGAACAAGCATTAACGCTGATGGATATACCCGCTTCGTACCGCACGTTACTCATTCTTCCTCTCGATCATTGCTTTGCTCATGTGGCTGGTTTTTACAGTTTCATGGCTTGCGGAGCCAGTGTGGGGACAGTTCAAACCGGAAAAACAGGCATGGAAACATTGAAAAACATACCAATCAACATCAAAGAACTAAAACCAAATTTACTATTTAGTGTTCCGGCTTTGGCTAAAAGCTTCCGCAAAAACATTGAATCAGGCATTCGTTCGCAAGGACCGGTAATCAGTTGGTTGTTTGATACGGCACTAAAGATGTCTTACTCGTACAACCGCGAAGGATACAACAAAGGACGTGGACTGCAAATACTAAAAAAACCGTTGCTGATGCTATTCGACAAAGTGCTATTCTCAAAAATACGCGAAGGCTTTGGCGGAAAACTCGACTTCTTTATTGGAGGTGGTGCGTTGCTGGATATTGATTTACAACGTTTTTATTATGCCATCGGCATTCCGATGTTTCAGGGCTACGGACTGTCGGAAGCTACGCCCATCATTTCATCAAACGGCCTGAAACATCACAAACTGGGATCTTCCGGTTATCTGGTAAAACCGATGGATCTGAAGATCTGCGATGCCGAAGGCCGGGAACTTTATAATAACAAAAAAGGAGAAGTGGTGATAAGAGGCGAAAACGTAATGGCCGGTTATTATAAAAACGACAAAGCTACGGCCGAAACGGTTGTAGACGGATGGTTGCATACGGGAGACATGGGTTACATGGATGATGATGGATTTTTATATGTGGTGGGTAGATTCAAAAGTTTGCTTATATCCAGCGACGGAGAAAAGTATAGTCCCGAAGGCATTGAAGAATCTTTGACTGACAATTCCCATTTTATCGACCAGGTAGTGCTGTACAACAACCAGAACCAATATACATCGGCACTTATTGTAGCAAACAAAGAAGCTTTGAAACGGTATGTGTCGCGTAAAAAACCACAGCTGAGCTGGGATGCACCCGAAGCTAAAGAGCTTGCGCTGACTAAACTCCAACGTGAGATTAATGAGTATCGAAAAGGAGGCAAGTTCGAAGGCATGTTTCCCGAACGATGGTTGCCGGCAGCAGTGGCAGTACTGAGCGAGCCGTTTACCGAACAAAACGGACTGGTGAACAGCACGATGAAAATTATGCGCGGCAAAGTAGAAGAGCGGTATGCAGTCCGAATAGAGTCTTTGTATGCAGCAGGTGCCAAAGAAATTATAAACCCCGAGAATGAGGCGGCCTTGTAAGTTGTTGATCAGATTGTATAAAAGCAGACACCTTAATAAGAGCTTTTCCAAAGTTTAAAACTTTGGAAAAGCTCTTATTTATTATAGCAGATTAGTAATCAGCTGGCTTATTTTTTCGAGATAGAGCACATCCGTTTCGTCCAACGCATCGTATCGCTCGCTATCCACATCGAGTACGCCCACAACCTGCTGCTGCTTGTCGAAAATGGGTACTACAATTTCGGAAACAGAACTACTACTGCAGGCAATGTGCCCCGAAAAGCTATTCACGTCAGGCACCAGTAAGCTTTCTTTTTCGACCCAGGCCGTTCCGCACACCCCTTTGCCCCGGGCAATACGTGTGCAGGCTATAGGTCCCTGAAATGGTCCCAATACAAGCTTATCTTGCTTTACCAGATAGAAACCCACCCACCACCAGCCAAAGGCTTCGCGTAAAGCAGCCGACAAATTGGCCAGATTAGCCGTCAGATCAGGTTCTCCACTTACCAATGCTTCCAACTGTGGCAATAAACTCTTATATATTTCTGTTTTGCCAGCTCCGGCTGCCAGCTTTAATTCTTCTGCCATCTCTTATCCTTGTCTGTTTATTGTGTCTGCAAAAATACGATATTTAATTCTAAATATGGAAGTCAATATTTTCTGTTTTTCATAGGGGGAGAGTTCGAATAATCGTTTTCATGGAAAAGGTAATTGACATTGATCGACCAATAGTTGGAAAATGTCAGATCAAAAATAAAGCGATATGAGATTTCCTGCTTTGAAAAAAGAAGTGTTATTCTTTAGTATTTTCATGTTTAAAAACGTATATGAGTCTATTATGGATAAATAATTATCGAAAAACAATAAGATGCTTTATTTATTCAGAAAATATCCTTTCCTTTGTGTTCGTAATTAATAGAGTAGAATTTTATCAGAACAAAAAATATATTATTTAAAAATTAAATTATGAAGAAAAACCTTTTTCAATTGGGGTTCTTGTGTTTATTGCTGGTGCTGGCTATAAGCGCACGAGCTCAACAAGTACAGCCACTTCCGATGGATCCGAAAGTACGTTATGGAAAGTTGGATAATGGTCTGACCTATTACATTCGGGCTAATGCAGAGCCCAAGCAACGTGCTGAGTTTTACATAGCTCAGAATGTGGGTTCTATTCTCGAAAATGATAATCAGAATGGACTTGCTCACTTTCTGGAGCACATGGCATTTAATGGAACCAAAAACTTTCCGGGTAAGGGAATCATTAGTTTCCTTGAAAAACACGGAGTCAAATTTGGTGAAAATATCAATGCTTATACGGCTATTGACGAAACGGTGTATAACTTATCGAATGTGCCTACGGTTGAGGCTGGAGTTGTTGACAGTGCCCTGTTGGTATTGCATGACTGGTCGGGTTACCTTTCTTTGGATGGAAAAGAGATAGATGATGAGCGTGGTGTGATTATGGAAGAATGGCGTACGCGCTTCGGTGCCGATCGTAGAATGATGAAAGAATCAAACAAACTCAGATATCCGGGTTCGCAATACGGCATTCGCGATGGAATTGGTGATACAGCTGTAATCAAACATTTTAAATATGACGTGATTCGCGATTATTACAAAAAATGGTATCGTCCGGACTTACAAGCCATTTTGGTGGTGGGCGATATTGATGTAGATAAAACGGAGGCCAAGATAAAAACCTTGTTTTCGTCTATTCCTAAAAAGGCTAATGCCGGAGAACGACCGATTTATACTATTGCCGACAATGATGAACCTATTATAGCTATTGTTTCTGATCCGGAAGCAACTCAAACCCGTGTCAGATTGGATTATAAGCACGACAAATTGCCGGTAGAGGTACAGGCTTCTATTCAGGGCTACGTAAAAGGGGCTATCGATAATCTTATTTCAGGAGTTCTCGGCGAACGCTTTGATGAAATCTCGCAACAAGCCGATGCTCCTTTTGTACGTGCTTTCAGTGGCTATGGTAGTATTGTAAAGTCAAAAGATGCTTTTATTATGCTGGATATTCCGAAAGAAAGCAAAGAAACCGAAGGTCTGAAAGCATTACTACTCGAAGCCGAAAAACTTAAACGTTTTGGGGTTACCAATGCCGAACTCGAAAGAGCTAAAACCAACTTGCTGAAAAGTATGGAAACGATGTATAAAGATCGTGAACACCAAAAGAATAATGATTTGGTGACACAATACGTTCGTAATTATTTAGATAATGAACCTGTTCCGGGTATAGAATGGGAATATCAAACTCTGCAAATGATTTTACCTAAGCTAACTGCCGAAATGGTAAATCAGGTTGCCAAATCTTATGTTACAGATAAAAATCTGCTTGTTACAATAACTTCACCAAACAAGCCATCTGTGAAGATTCCTACTAAAGATCAGGTTTTGGCTGCAATTGCTGAAGCAGGAAAAGCACAGCTGACTGCAAAAGCCGAAGAAGTAAACAATAAGCCGCTGATAGAAAAAGCTCCCAAAGCAGGAACCGTAAAAGCTACTGCTAAAAATGCAAAACTGGGAACCACCGAGTGGACGTTGAGTAACGGTATAAAAGTAATTTTCAAACCAACTACATTTAAGCAAGATGAAATCTTATTAAGTGCTTATAGTGAAGGTGGACTTTCGAAGGTGTCAGATCTTTCTCTTCTTCCGTCAGCTACATTAGCTACTTCCATCGTAAGTAATAACGGTTTGGGCAATTTTTCGCAAGTTGAGTTGAGTAAAGTGCTTACCGGTAAAGTTGCTTCTGTTCAACCGCAAATAAATGCATATGAAGAAGGTTTTAGTGGAAGCTCATCGGTAAATGACTTTGAAACTTTGCTGCAACTGGTTTACCTGTATTATACCGCTCCACGTAAGGATGATAACGCTTATGCTGCTTTAGTGAATATGTATCGTACAAATTTGGCAAACAGTGATAGCGATCCTCGTAAAGCCTTTTCGGATACGATAAATACCATGATTACCAGTCGGAGTCCGCGTACAGTAATTATGAACCTGAATACTCTCGATAAGATCGATCAGAATAAGGCATTAGCATTTTTCAAAGATCGTTTTGCCAATCCGGCCGACTTTACCTTCATTTTTGCCGGTAACGTTGATCCGGCAAATGAAAAAATAAAAAATGTAATTTGCACCTATTTGGGAGGTTTGAAAACTACCAAAGCGATTGAGAAATTTACCGATAACAATGTACGTAAACCGGAAGGAAAAGTGTCAAATACCTTTGAGAAAGAAATGAAAACTGCCAAAGCTTCTAATTTCATTCTGTACAATGCCGATATGTCTTATAATATAGTAAACAATGTTGTAATGGGTGTTATTGCCGATATTCTTGATATTCGATATACTGCCTCCATTCGTGAAAAAGAAGGGGGTACCTACGGTGTCGGTGTGCGGGGCAGAATAAGTCACGAGCCAATTGATAATGCCTCTTTGCTGATGCAATTTGATACCGACCCGGTTAAACAGCAAAAGCTTATCGGAATGATTTACGATGAGGTGAACGAAATTATAAAAAATGGTCCAAAAGCAGAAGATGTTCAAAAAGTAAAAGAAAACCTTCTGAAAACCTATGCCGAGGATATCAGGGAAAATAGCTGGTGGTTGAGTAACGTTGAAAGTTACTACCATAATAAGGTTAACTATGTTGATGAGTATAAACCGGCAGTAGAATCATTAACTTCAGAGCTAATTCAATCGACCCTGAAGAAGTTGGTTGATAAAGGCAACGTTCTGGAAGTGGTAATGAAACCAACCAAATAAAAAGTTTTTCTGAATAATCATAAAGAGGAGCAGTTCTACGGAATTGTTCCTCTTTTTTCTTTTGGAGTAATTAAGTAGCTAGTATTACTTGATTTCGGTGTATTCTTTTTGTGTTTACATCAATGCGAATTATTATGTAATATCAAATGAATATAGATCATTAGATAAACGATACTATGATAAAACTATATAATCAATAGAGAATAGACGATTGATAGAAGGTAGATGAACGGTAGATGAGCGGTAGATTAGCGGTAGATTAGCGGTAGATTAGCGGTAGATTAGCGGTAGATTAGCGGTAGATTAGCGGTAGATGAGCGGTAGATTAGCGGTAGATTAGCGGTAGATTAGCGGTAGATGAGCGGTAGATAAACGGTAGATGAACGGTTGATGAGCGGTTCATCAGCGGTTGATGAGCGGTAGATGAGCGGTAGATAAACGATAAATGAATATAGAATAGACGATGCAAAGCTATACTTGATAGTGGATGGATTCTTTCTATAAGTAATAACTATTTATTCGTTTTCTTGTTGGTTTCAATATGAAATTAATCAGGAATATGAAGTTAGTGCCTTGTTATTAACACTGAATTCTTTCTTTTCGGAAGAGTGTGTCAGAGTTGATCAAAAAATTACAAAAAGACATTATTCCATTTTCTTAATAGACCTCCTATCACTAATAAAGTATTACCTTTGTCTGGTTTAGGTTATATTCTGTAAGTGATAATTTATCGCACATATTTCATTTATAGAGAAGAATATAGTTTTGTTAACCATATCTATTGAAAACACGAATCACAGTCATGTTAAACAGAAGAATAAAGTTTGTCCTTATATTTGTCTTCGGATTGTTGCTTGTTCCACTGCATGCACAAACGACTTATGGGGATACAATCTTTTTTGAAAATTTCGGGCAATACACAACACGTGTCAGCTCACTTTACATGCCAGCCGGAAGCTATACTTTTGCCAGTGCGAGTGGATCCAGCAATGAAAAAGAAATTCAGGATAACTATTACGCTGTGGTAGATCCGCGACACATTGCCGATGCTAATCCTTCGTCGTACTTCTGGACTTCAACCAGCCCGACTTCTTTTATTCCAACCGGTTCACGACCTTATTATACTGCCGATCATACCGGTGATACAAATGGTGCTGTGATGGTTGTAAATGCCGGTACTACGGTGAATTATATCTATAAGCGTTCGCTGCCTCTTAAAGCCGGATTTCGCTACCGTTTTTCATTCTGGATTTATGTTGTGGCCCGTAGCTCCCAATTTTCTATGGAGGTGGTAAATTCAACAAACAGCACTACCAAGACATTTCTGGGGCCCGTACTAACTAACGAAGGCTCCTGGATACAGTATAATCTCGACTTTCCTGTTCCTCTGTCAGCAACAAATACGACCAATAATGTGATTGCCGGACTGCAGAACAATTATAAGCTGATTGATGGAAATGATTATTATATTGATGATATATTATTAAGCACACTTCATACCGATCCTCTTGCAGTCACAGCATCAAACAATAGTCCGGTTTGCCAGCAATCTGGTATAGTCCTCAGTCTAAGTTCTACCGGGGGAGCTTCTCCATTTACGTATGCGTGGAGCGGTCCTAACGGCTTCACATCCACCGATCAAAATCCAGTTCTTTCGAGTGCCTCTCTGGCTATGACAGGAGTTTATACAGTGACGGTTACCGATGCGCTGGGACAAACGGCAACGGCAAGTACTACTGTTGTTGTAAACCCGGCTCCAGATACTGATTTTGTTCTTTCATCCTCTAATGTTGATAATCGTCATAATTCGATAATTTATAGTGTTGTACCCCAAACAGGGGTAACTTATCTCTGGGATTTTGAAGATGGCACAACCGATACTCAATCCACCTCAACACATTACTATACTATAACCGGTACTACTTCCGGATTTGTTATCCGACTAACGGCCACCGATTCGATTGGTTGTAGCAGTACATCTTCCCGTACCATCGAAGTTACCCCATTTATTCCTACTATTTTTACTCCCAATGGAGATGGAGTGAACGATGTTTTTATGACCGGATACGACTTGCAGGTATTCGACCGGAATGGAACTGTATTGTATAAGGGAACTTCGGGGTGGAATGGAATGTATGGAAATAAAAGGATGGACAATGATACCTATTTTTATTTGCTTTATTACACAGATAAAAACCATAAGACCCAAACCCGAAAGGGCTATGTTACGTTGAAAAGATAGACTATGTACGAAAAGCTAGACTATGCTACTGCTCAATAAAAACATATTTTGTCCTTGTGAAACATATTTTCGTCAGATATTGTACTCTGGAATCTGATTCTTTCTGTAGAAATTGCTAGGTGAGAAGATATTTTACTTATTTTATAGAATTAGGAACTCATTAATCGTCAGTTTTATTTAAAAAGATAATCATCAAATTAAATACTCTTAAAGATGTAAAAACGGTACTCTTTCAATATGCTATATGGTTGAAAATAAAAGTATTTTTGTTGGGTTGTAAACTTTATAGGTCGTATGAAAAAAATAATAACTTTCCTTGTATGTTGTTTGCTTTCCTCGTTTACGTCTACATTTGTTTATGCTATTGATCCTTATTCCAAAAATATCGGTTTTGAAACCGGAACCTTTGCCGGCTGGACAGGTTATACCTGGACTTATAGCACGGAAGTTCCATCCATAAACACTTCAGCAGTAAAAGTTACTCTTCCTACTGCCCGCAGACAGGTTATTATGACCGATACTACAGCTTACGATGCGAATACCGGAAATGCATTGAAAATAATTCCTAAAGGATATCGTTACTCTGCTCGTCTGGGTGATGCCATTAAATCCGGTGATACAAATCCCCGGGGGTGGGAACAAAGTCTGCGATACAGCATGAAAGTCGATTCGACGAATGCACTTCTGCTTATGAAATTTGCTTGTGTGCTCCAATATGCCAGTGATCATACGGCTTTGATGGAGCCGCGCTTCCGCCTTACCTTGTACGATCAAAGTGGCAATACGATAAACGATTGTGCCAACTATGATGTATATTCATCTAGTGGTAATGTGACTGGTTTTCAGACTTACACTCCGTCGGGTTCGCAAAACCCCAATAAATGGAGAGACTGGACATCAGTAGGAGCCAACTTATTGAAATATATCGGACAGACTATCACGATTGAGTTTATGTCGGCCGACTGCACTGGTCGGTATCACTACGGTTATGCCTACTTTGTTGCAGAGTCGCATCCCATGTACATCACTGTAAAGTATTGTACGGGCGATACAAATGCAAGTCTTACAGCTCCAGAAGGTTTTGGAACATACAGTTGGACGGATAGTAACGGAACGGTAGTAGGCACTTCTCAGGTGCTTACGCTGACTTCTCCTGTTGAGGGGGCAACCTATACCTGTAGTCTGACTTCGGCAACAGGTTGTAAGGTTTCTCTGACTTCGGTTATAGCCAAATATGAACCGAATGCCGATTTTAGTTATCAGCTCGTAGATTGTAATAGTTTAACAAATACAATTAAATTTAGTGATTCGCACCTCGCCACGCATGGTACTCTGGGGTATAAATGGGATTTTGGTGATGGCACAACTTCCACAGAACAGAATCTATCGCATGTTTATTCCACCTCCGGTATGCATCAGGTTAGTTTGGTGGTGAGTAATCCGCCTTCATTGTGTACTGATTCAGTTAGTAAAACAGTAGAGACTTTTTACCCGCCTCTGATTGGTATTTCGGGAGATTCTACTTACTGTCCCGGTAGTACTACCACGCTCAAGGCACATGGTGCGTACAGATATCTGTGGAGCAATGGATCCACAGCTGATTCCATTCTGGTAGGAAAAGATACAACTGTTTGGATGATTGGCTATTCAAGTGTGGGGTGTTATACCGATACTATCAGATTTAAGGTAAAAGAAGAACCAGACTGGACTTTTAATACTGATGGAAAGGTGTTGTATTGTCAGGGTGACAGTACCATTCTTTCGGCTTCGGGAGCGGCAAATTATAAGTGGAGTACCAGTGCGACAACCAGTTCAATTATAGTGAAAACTCCCGGAGTGTATACTGTTATCGGCTCAAATGCCCGGGGATGCGAAAAGTCCGGAACTTTTAATGTAGTGGAAGATCCGTTACCAAATTCAGATTTTACTGTATCGGCCAATTCTATTAATGTTCGATATAATCAGTTAACATGCAGTGTGTCAGACGGAAATGGGGCGCAGTATGAATGGGATATGGGTGACGGATTGACCGAAACAGGATCGTCGATCGAACATACTTACACTATTTTAAGTGGTGTACTGGGATATACTATTGTGCTTACGGCTACGAATCAAAATGGTTGCGTGAATACTTCTTCGAAGGATATTGAAGTAGTTCCTTTTATCCCCAATATTTTCACTCCAAATGGTGATGGGGTAAACGATACTTTTATGTCTGGATTTGATTTGCAGGTGTTCGATCGGAATGGTACTACAATGTATAAAGGCACTTCAGGTTGGAATGGAACGTATGGAAATAAAAAGATGGATAACGATACGTATTTTTACGTACTTCATTACACTGATAAAAATCAAAAGCTCCAGACCCGTAAGGGTTATATTACATTGCAACGATAAATGATTATGAAAAGATTAACTATATTCTTTTGCATAACAGCTTCTTGTGCTGTTTTTGGAACTAAGGTAATGGCACAAACCGATATCAGTATGGCTACGCATTGGTATAACCGTGCCAATTATAATCCGGCTTCTATCGCCAGAACAGATTATATTTATCTTTTCACCGATGTTCGCCGGCAATGGATTGGAGTGAGTGGAGCACCAACAGTTTTTAATGTGCAGGCTTCCGAATATATACACGACTTGCGCTCGGCATTTGGCATTTCGTTGGTTAGTGATCAGATTGGTGCAACACGAGCCATTAATCCGATGCTCACATATGCTTATCGTATTTCTAACGAACGTGATTGGTCTTTGTCAATGGGGCTGTCAGCAGGTGTTTTTGCTCGCTATATTGATGGTTCTCTTTTTGAAGCTGAAAATGTGAGCGACCCCTCCGTTTATTCGGACATGGAGCGGATTCTTCGTCCGGATGCTAATGTGGGAATAGAACTTCAGACTACGCATTTTGTTCTTGGGTTGTCCAGCACACATTTGTTTTCAGTTTCCAAAGATAGTACCTTGTTTTTAAACTCCAACCATCGCTACGGCTATGTTATCTATAAAAATACGGATCTCGATTTGTTTAATTATAATATCGGATTACAGGTTGTCAATCGCTCGAGCGTTACTGTGTTAGAGGGGAATGTATCCGTCCGTTTTAAACATGAAACCGGTCTGAATACTGGTCCTCGTGAAATTTTTGATTTAGGTTTGACGTATCGAACGTCCAATCAGATGACTTTTCTTTTTGGAGTGAATATATCATCTAATTTAAGAGTTGGCTATGCTTATGATCAGAGTTTTCTGACCGGTTATGGAAAAAATACCAGCCACGAGGTCATGCTCGAATACCGCATTCCATCTAAAGCGGCTTCCACATGTGTTCAATGCCGGAATACTGATTATTGGTATTATTAAGTTTTTAATTCAGAAAAACATTCTGAGGATATTTTTATGAAGCTCTCTCAAAATACACAGTTTATCCTCTTTTTTGTCAAATCTGAATACGAACGGAATTGAAAGTTGCAACAGGCTGTTGCTGGGAGTAGCAACGGCCTGTTGCCAAAACAAACTGAATTTTGAAGATGCTGATCTTTATTTTAAGATATTTACTATCCAATTAAAAAACAGCCACCTCAAAAACAAGAAGACAGCTTTTTTTGAATAATAAAGAAGAAAGGTACATCACTTTTGATAGCCTCATAAAGAAAAGAATTATACCATCTATATTTATCTTTAATTGCCCAGAAAAGCTGTATTTATTACTGGATAACTTCAGTCGATTTTTTCCCCGCATAGCTTCCATCAGGCCCCGATTACTGATTTTTGAACCTATTTTTGAACGAAAATCAATAAAAAACAAAAATAATGCACTGAAAATTTGGCTCGTACCTACATGTTTTTGTTATTTTGCACCCGATTTGTACCATCGTACACATAATTAAAAGAAAGTATGTCCAAAAATCTTGTCATTGTAGAGTCACCGGCTAAAGCCAAAACGATAGAAAAATTCCTCGGATCCGATTATCATGTTATGTCCAGCTTCGGACATATCCGGGATCTGGCAGAGAAAGGAATCGGTATAGATTTCGAAAATAACTACGAACCGCAATACGTAGTTTCTACCGATAAGAAAAAGCTGGTCTCGGAACTTAAAAAAGCAAGTAAGGAAGCCGAAACGGTTTGGCTTGCTTCCGATGAGGACCGCGAGGGAGAAGCTATCGCCTGGCATCTATACGAAGAACTGAAACTTAAGAAGGATAATACCCGTCGGATTGTTTTTCATGAGATTACCAAAGATGCTATTCTTCATGCTATAGAAACTCCTCGTGATATTGATATAAATCTGGTAGATGCCCAACAGGCTCGTCGGGTGTTGGATCGCATTGTGGGTTTCGAGCTTTCACCTATTTTGTGGCGCAAAGTTCGTCCATCTCTTTCTGCGGGTCGTGTGCAGTCGGTAGCTGTACGTCTGATTGTAGAACGTGAGCGGGAAATCAATCAGTTTGTTCCTGAAGCATCTTATCGTGTTAACGCTTTATTTTCTTCGATAGACAGCGCCGGAAAAGCAGTGGAACTTAAGGCTGAATTACCTCAACGTTTTGCAACTAAAGCGGAAGCATTGGCTTTCCTTGAAACTTGCAAAAATGCGGAGTTTAGTGTTGATAATATAGTAACGAAACCTGCAAAGAAATCGCCGGCACCTCCTTTTACTACTTCCACGTTGCAACAGGAAGCTGCCCGTAAGCTTGGTTTCTCAGTAGCTCAAACGATGCAGGTAGCACAGCGTCTGTACGAGGCAGGAAAAATAACCTATATGCGTACCGATTCGGTGAATCTGTCCGATTTAGCATTAGGAACTTCGAAAGCTGAAATTATCAGTATGGCTGGGCAGAAATATGTACATACTCGTCAGTTTAATACCAAAACCAAAGGGGCTCAGGAAGCTCATGAGGCTATTCGACCTACTTATATGAACGCTCATACGGTGGAGGGATCGTCACAGGAAAAACGCTTGTATGAATTGATTTGGAAGCGTACCATCGCTTCTCAGATGTCG
>Ga0302171_10000084_pt1 | contig 17506 bp, 13 predicted proteins | sample I_Fen_N2_2_FD_193495 | JGI IMG/M metagenome (GOLD analysis project Ga0302171, IMG submission 193495) | Peat permafrost microbial communities from Stordalen Mire near Abisko, Sweden - I_Fen_N2_2 | ecosystem: Environmental > Terrestrial > Soil > Wetlands > Permafrost | place: Sweden: Abisko... | reverse complement strand
CAATGTTCGCTCACCCAGACGCAGGCGCAACTCACCTGTCGGGTCGGGTGCGCGCAATGACAACGCGGTCCGCTCTTCAACGGATAACAGGTCGACCAGCGCAGTGAACAGGTCCGAGCCTTCACGGCCAGGTTTCAACGCCGCAGAAGGCCAATAGCGATCCGCGACCTTGATCAAGCGTCGGCAATCCGGCGCATCAAGCGGGCCACAGCGATCCAGCAGCCGACCACCCTCAGATGCTTCCAGCACCTCGATGCGCAAGGATGTCGGCCACCCAGGTAACCGCGCCAGAGAATGCAAGGCCAGGACATCGGATTCGGGGTGGACAATCGAGCGCAAGTACAGGCCTTCATAGGCCCGGTTGAGCCTGACATGCTGCTGATATTCGCGCGCTTTATCGTCCAGCCGCCTGAGCACCCTCACCGCTTCGGCAGCATCGACCGGCCCTTCGATCTCCACGCCCGAACGGTCGAGGACTTGCTCCACAACCGCTTTCGGCAAACCGGGGTACTCGCGCTGGAACAAGCGGACCCATTCATGATCCGAGTGCTGGAGTGCCTGATAACGGGCGTTGAATAAACTGGCGCGTGTCGTCGGATCGGCGGTCGCCTCAAGCTCATGGTCAAGCTTGAAGCGGGCAATGGTATCGGCCAGCAGCGGAGTCGGCGGGCGCCCCGACTGCATCAGACGCAACATGTCATCGTTAACCGTACTCACCCGGGCAATCTGGCCCAGGACCTCGTCGCTGAAGGACGCGAACGGTGCACACACGCCGCGCATGAGTTCCAGGCGAGTCGCAGGCGGCTTCAGGGCTGGCGCGGATACGGGTTGAAGCGCTGTATCGGTCAGTGGCTGGAGGCTCGATTCACTGCTCGGCTCAGGAACGTCGTGAAGACTTTCGGCCACTCGGCCCTCGACCTTGAGTGCGGCAATCGATCTGGCCAGCGGCAGCGCATTGAGCAAGCCGAAGACCGTGCGTGTCACGCCTTCCGAGCGCTTTTCCGGGGTGTCACCGTTGACAGCCTGGTTGATGCCATAACCGGCGTCGATGATCCCGGCCAGCACCAGCACGCCCTCGCCTCCGGGAATGAACAACGCCAAAGGGCCCAGGCAGTTGATCCACTGTACGAGCGGCTCCACCACCGCGCTCAAGTCGTCCCGGTTGACTTGGGCATCATCACGGATGGTGTTGACGCTGGCCATGGCCGCCTGCTTCATGGTCAGCACCAATTCAGCGAACGGGTCAGTGGACGCGGGTGAGCGCTCAATGCCCACATAGTCCTGCGGGTCCCAGAATCCGTCATTGTTGAAAAACCCGGCATTCTTTTTCAACCCGTGCTCCCTTGGGAACACCGCCATGCCCTCCAGCGCTGTCAACACGCCCGCATGGAAGGTGCCGTCTTGCCGATCATCTTCGACAAAGTGCATGGCCAAAGCCTGCCCTGTCTCGGCCACCTTGCCTTGGGCAACGATCCATTGGCGCAGGTGCTGGATGTCGACGAATTCATGCAGCGGTGAGGAGTTGCCCGGGATGTACAGCAAGACCCTGGAGCTGGTGCGCTGGCGAAAACACCAGAGATCGGTCGAGGTGTAACGGTAGATCGTCAGGCGACCGGCGACGACGGGCGAATGGACGCGGGTTGCTGCATTCAATTGAGTGATGGTCAGTGCGTCCCAGGTCTGCCGCTCCGGCAACCCGCACGCCAGCAGCGCCAGCGCCATCCCCTCCTGGGTCAAACTGCCTTCCTGGTGTTGCAGGAAAGCGCTCATGACGAAGGCAGCCTTGGTCGAAGTCCTCAGGTCGCAAGGCGCCGCACCTGCGATCTGCTCATCCGAGGGCCAGGCGTTTTCAAGGTAGGCCTGATAGCGGGTTTTCAGATTCAACTCCCACACCCACTGTTTGAAGTCCGCCGGCCTGAGCGCGATTTGCGTGGTCGGCCCATAGACCTGCGGCACGGTTTGCCGATAGATGCCTTCGTACGTGTGATGGTTGCCATTGCCGTGGTCAGCAAATTCATCGACGTTCTGGACAATGCGAATGGACGGGCCGACGTCGGGCGGTGTGTAAAGACCGAATACGGTTTCAGCGAAACGGCCGTCACCGACGGTTTGATAATTGGACAGCAGCGCCTGTACCAGCGTCTGTGAGCTCGCCACCTGACCTTGCTCGACCCCGTCTTGCGGCGGATGTCCTCTATAGTGGTAATCCAGTGTTACCAACTGCGCGGTCTGCGGGTCGATGTTCTCGCCCCATTTTTTCCGGATCAGTTGTGTGCCGAATTGCTCGGGAGATTGCGGCAAGGCGCCGTTCACCATTGAGTTCAGTGCTTCGTGCATGGGCCGATCAGTTGTGGCGAACGCAATGTGAGGGTCACGCGGTTGGTCATTCATGTGCATTCCATGGCAAACATTGGGAACACCAACATAACCCTCCGCCACGCCCTCGAAAGCAGGACGGATCGACTCCTGACCTCGGAGAATTCGCCACGCTCTGGAGGACAACCCTGCAGATTGCCAGGCGAAAAAAAACCGGGGCAAATGCCCCGGTTCGATGCCTGTCGATGTGTTACCAGAAGCGCTGCTGGGTCAAGCGGCTCCACCAACTCAGCAGAACGCGATCGACCGAACTGCTGGCCGCCATGCCGATACGCTCTTGCAGGCTCTTACGTTCGGCGTAGTGCAGGTGATAAAGCTCGGACTGCTTGGCGCGTTCGGCCAGATACTCATCACTGGTCTTCAGTTCGTCCACCAGTTGCTTTTCCAATGCCGCGACACCCAGCCAGATTTCACCGGTGGCCACCTCGTCGATAGCCAGTTGCGGGCGGTAGCGCGAGACAAAGTTCTTGAACAACTGATGGGTGATATCCAGGTCTTCCTGGAATTTCTCCCGCCCCTTCTCGGTGTTTTCGCCAAACACGGTCAGGGTGCGTTTGTATTCACCAGCGGTGAGCACTTCGAAGTCGATGTCATGCTTTTTCAGCAGGCGATTGACGTTGGGCAACTGCGCCACCACGCCGATGGAGCCAAGGATCGCGAAGGGTGCGCTGATAATCTTCTGGCCGATGCACGCCATCATGTAGCCACCGCTGGCCGCGACCTTGTCGATGCAGACGGTCAACGGCACGCCCGCTTCACGGATACGCGCCAGTTGCGAGGAAGCCAGGCCATAGCTGTGGACCATGCCGCCGCCGCTTTCCAGGCGCAGTACGACTTCATCCTTGGGGGTGGCGAGGGTCAACAGTGCGGTAATTTCATGACGCAGGCTTTCAGTCGCTGACGCCTTGATGTCGCCATCGAAATCCAGCACGAACACCCGGGGTTTGGCCTCGGTTTTTTTCTTCTGCTTTTTCTCGGTTTTAGCCTGGGACTTGCGCAAGGCCTTGAGCTGGTCCTTGTCGAGCAGGGTCTGCTCAAGGCGCTCGCGCAGGCCTTTGTAGAAATCATTGAGCTTGCTGACTTGCAACTGCCCGGCAGACTTGCGTCGACCTTTGCTGCGCAATGCCGCAAAACTGGCCAGGACCACCAGAATGGCGATCACCAGGGTCACGGTCTTGGCCAGAAAACTGGCGTACTCGGTGAAAAACTCCACAGGGACTCCTCAAACGATGCGCGGCATGAACGCGCGCGGATAACTCCAGCATACCCATGCGCCGCCCTTGCGACCAGCTGTGAAACCTCTGGCAACGGGCGTCTAACGAGCATTTCAAACAAGCGTATGTTTTTTCATTGACAGCTCACCGCCATCCTCATAACCTCGCCGAACCTTCAACGTACCGGGACGACGCGGACGTGGGCAGTATCTATTTGATTCGACATGGCCAGGCCTCCTTTGGTGCAGACGACTATGACGTCCTGTCGCCCACCGGTATTCGCCAGGCGGAAATCCTCGGTCAACACCTGGCAGAACTCGGCATCCGCTTCGATCGATGCCTGTCCGGCGACCTGCGCCGCCAGCAACACACGGCCAACAGTGCGCTGGAACAGTTTGCCGCCGCAGGCCTGCCGGTCCCGATCCTGGAAACCGATTCCGCCTTCAATGAGTTCGACGCCGACGCGGTGATCCGCGCCCTGCTCCCGGCCATGTTGCCGGACGAACCGGAAGCATTGGACATCCTGCGCAATGCCGCGCAAAACCGCGCGGAGTTCCAGCGCATATTCGCCCTGATCATCGAGCGCTGGCTCGCCGGCACTTACGACACTCCGGGCCTGGAAAGCTGGCTAAGCTTTGTCGAGCGTGTGCAGGCCGGTCTGAACCGGATTCTCGAACAGGCCGACAACACGCAGAAAATCGCCGTGTTCACCTCCGGCGGCACCATCACTGCCCTGCTCCACCTCATAACGCACATGCCTGCAAAGCAGGCTTTTGAACTGAACTGGCAAATCGTCAACACCTCGCTCAACCACCTGAAGTTCCGTGGTCGCGAGGTGGCACTGGCTTCCTTCAACAGTCATGCGCACCTGCAACTGCTGAAGGCCCCGGAACTCATCACGTTTCGTTGAGTCCGGACTATTGTGACCCTGGCTGTAATCACCCAGCTCCTATTACCCAAGAAAGGATCGAACCATGACCTCCGTAGCTGATGCCGTACAAGCAATGAAAGCCAAGTTCAACCCAGCCGCTGCTGCCGGTCTGGACCTGGTTTTCGGTTTCCGCATCGACGACACCAAGAACTTCTCGCTGGTTGTCAAAGACAGCACCTGCGAGCTCAAAGAAGGCGAGAACCCGGACGCCCAGGTCACTCTGGTGATGGACGGCGAAACCCTGGAAGGCATCGTCAGTGGCGAAACCGATGGCATGCAAGCGTTCATGGGCGGCAAACTGCGCGCTGAAGGCGACATGATGCTGGCGATGAAACTGTCCGAGCTGTTCCCGAGCTAAGCCTGTCGCTCCCACTCTTCGGGAGCACACCTGATTGCCAACGAATCCCGCCCCTAGTGGCGGGATTCGTCGTTTCCGGGGCAAAGAATCGTTCAGCCATGGAATTGCCGTCTATATTTCTTGTGGCCGCATGCATCAGACACCGACCGATTGCCCCTCGATCCTTTTGCGCGAAGCACTGCCATGAGCCCACCTGACGACCACGACGGCGTCAATCGCCGAAGTGTACTGCAAGGCCTTTCGGCAGGAGCCATAGGCGCCTGGATCAGCCCGCTGCTTGCAGGGAGTAAAACCATGCCCGACACCCCCGCCGATCTCATTTTGTACAACGGACGCCTGCACACCGTTGACCGCAAGAAACCCCAGGCCAGTGCCGTGGCGATCAAGGACGGGCGCTTCGTGGTGGTTGGCAGCGATGCCCAGGCCATGGCCTTGCAGGGGCCGGCCACGCAAGTCGTCGACCTGCATGGTCGTACGGTGATTCCCGGGCTCAACGACTCACACTTGCACCTGATCCGTGGCGGTCTCAACTACAACCTCGAACTGCGCTGGGAAGGCGTACCGTCACTGGTTGATGCCCTGCGCATGCTCAAGGATCAAGCTGACCGCACGCCCACACCGCAATGGGTGCGGGTGGTGGGTGGCTGGAACGAATTCCAGTTTGCCGAAAAACGCCTGCCGACCCTCGATGAACTGAACAAGGCTGCGCCCGATACGCCGGTATTCGTCCTGCATTTGTACGACCGCGCGTTGCTCAACCGGGCCGCGCTGAAAGTGGTCGGCTATACCCGCGACACGCCGAACCCTCCGGGCGGCGAAATCCAGCGGGACGCCAACGGCGACCCCACCGGCATGCTGATCGCCCGCCCCAACGCGATGATTCTGTATTCGACCCTGGCCAAGGGTCCGAAGCTGCCGCTGGAATATCAAGTGAACTCCACGCGTCAGTTCATGCGCGAACTCAATCGTCTGGGTGTCACCAGTGCAATCGATGCCGGCGGCGGTTATCAGAATTACCCGGACGACTATCAAGTCATTCAGCAACTGGCCAAGGAGCAACAACTCACCGTTCGCATCGCCTACAACCTGTTCACCCAAAAGCCCAAGGAAGAACTGACCGACTTCAAGAACTGGACCAGTACCTCGCACTACGGTCAGGGCGACGACTTCCTGCGGCACAACGGTGCCGGGGAGATGCTGGCGTTCTCCGCCGCCGACTTTGAAGACTTCCTGGAACCTCGCCCCGACCTGCCACCCACCATGGAACAGGATCTGGAACCCGTGGTTCGACACTTGGTTGAACAACGCTGGCCATTCCGCCTGCACGCCACTTACAACGAATCCATCAGCCGCATGCTCGATGTGTTCGAGAAGGTCAATCGCGACATTCCGTTCGCCGGTTTGCCGTGGTTTTTCGATCACGCCGAAACCATCACCCCGCGCAACATCGAGCGGGTCAAAGCCCTTGGCGGCGGCATCGCGATTCAGGATCGCATGGCGTTCCAGGGCGAGTACTTCGTCGACCGCTATGGTGCCAAAGCGGCTGAACATACGCCGCCGATTGCCCGGATGTTGGCCGAAGGGGTGCCGGTGGGTGCTGGCACCGACGCCACGCGGGTATCCAGTTACAACCCGTGGACTTCGCTCTATTGGCTGGTCAGCGGCCGGACTGTCGGCGGGCTGGCGCTTCATCCCCAAGGCCTGAGCCGCGACACCGCGCTGGAGCTGTTCACCCATGGCAGCGCCTGGTTCTCGTCTGAACAGGGCAAGAAAGGCCAGATCAAGGCCGGGCAATTGGCGGACCTGATTGCGCTGTCGGCGGACTATTTCCACATCGAGGACGAAGGCATCAAAGGCATCGAAGCGGTGCTGACCATCGTCGACGGCAAGATCGTGTACGGCAGCGTCGAATTCGAGAAGCTTGGTCCGCCACCGATCCCCGTGGTGCCGGAATGGTCACCGGTGGCCAAGGTGCCAGGGCACTGGAAGCCGCTGGCGCCGCTGACGGCACAGGTCCATCAGTGTGTCGGCGCGTGCGCGGTACATGCACACAGTCACGAACGTGCGCGCCTGTCGAATGCGCCGGTCAGTGACTTCCGTGGGTTCTGGGGAGCGTTAGGCTGTTCGTGTTTTGCGTTCTGAATCCCAGGCCTGACGAAGATCCCTGTGCAGAGGGGGGAAAAGTGATGCCTATCCGCAAGTGAACAGTGCTTTTACAATGCGAGCACTTCCGCCATCGGCCATCCCATGGACATCGATCTCGCCCGCACCTTTCTGGAAATCGTCCGCCACGGCAGCCTTGCCGCAGCGGCCGAGAAGCTCCACGTCACCCAAACCGCGATCACCGCACGGGTACAAAAACTCGAAAGCCAACTGGGCAGTACCCTGTTTGTGCGCAACCGCGCCGGTGCCCGCCTCACGCCCAACGGCGAAGCTTTCGTGGTATATGCCAATCAACTGGTGGAAACCTGGGAGGCCGCAAGGCGGGACTTGCCGTTGCCTGAGGGTTACCGCGATGTATTGCACATCGGCGGCGAGGTCAGTCTGTGCAACCCGTTGATGCTCAGCTGGGCCGGCGAGTTGCGCGAGAAAATCCCCAGCCACGCCCTGCGCATGGAAATCCGCGACGGCGAAAACCTGTTGCGCCAGTTGGAACTGGGGGTACTGGACGCGGCGCTGGTCTATCAGCCCGAGTATTGGCCGCGGCTTCAGGTCGAGCAGGTGCTGGAGGAAAAGCTTGTCCTTGTCCGCCTGCCCGGTCGTGCCGAACCTTACGTCTACATTGACTGGGGCCAGGACTTCCGGCGCCGGCACGATGCCGCTCTGCCGGAAAAAGCCAAAGCCGCCCTGAGTTTCAATCTCGGCCCGCTGGGCCTGCAATACATTCTGGAAAACGGCGGCAGCGGCTATTTCCGCACCCGTGTCGTGCGCAGTTACCTGGAAAGCGGTGTACTGGAACAAGTCCCGAAAGCACCGGAGTTCAGTTACCCGACCTATCTGGTTTACTCCCGCGACCGCGACTCGCCGACCTTGCAAAGAGCCTTCGACCTGCTGCGCGAAGTCATCCAGTCCGATGAAGACTGGTCGCAACGCTGGAACCCGTTGACCTGAATACGCCTTGCACCGGATCGTGGCACTCGTGTCGTCGAGGTTCTCCAGCCAACACGCCGGGATCGTCTACGCTGCTGGAGATAACGATAACGACAGGTGATTGCAGTGAGGCAGACCACCGAAGCATTCCGCAGCCGCTACCGCGCCAACATCCATCCGCGCTACAACCCCTGGCTTCACGGCACCTTCGTGCTGCTGTTCGGCGTGTTCGCCATGGCCGTTTTCTGGAGCACTGTGCACCAGGTGCAACCGACAGAATGGCTGGCGGTGCCTCTGACCTTGTTGCTCTTCAACTTCGGCGTGTACTGCGTGCATCGGCACCTGGGCCATCAGAAAAAAACTTACGCGCGATTGTTCTATGCCCGCCATACCGGCGACCATCACAGTTTTTTCGCACCGGGCCACATGACTTATGACAGCGCCCGTGACTGGCGGGTGATTCTGTTTCCGGCCTGGCTGATCGTGTTGCACACCCTGCTCATCACCCTGCCTCTCTGGTGGCTGCTCATGCAAGTGGACGTCAACGTAGCCGGGTTGGTCGGCGGTTTCCTGGTCCTCGGTTACCTGGCCTATGAAGCGTTCCATGCCTGCGAGCATCTACCGCCGCACAACCCGCTGACGCGCCTGCCTTGGGTCCGCCAGATGCGGCGCCTGCATGAGCTGCATCACCGCCGTGAGTTGATGCAGGAACGTAACTTCAACATCGTTTTTCCATTGATGGATTACCTGTTCGGCACCCTCTACTGGGAGCCGGAGCCGGCGATCCCGCAGCCGACGAGCACGCCCATGACCCGCATGCAGCATCAGATCGAGATCGCCGGAACGCCCTTTGCCGTACTGGCGTACGCCAGCAACGTGAGCCACTGGCCGCAGTGGCATCCATCGTCCCTCAGGATCAACGGACAAAAGGGTCCGCTGCACGCCGGCGCGCGGTTCGAGGAAGACATCCGCGCCGGTGGACGTGATGGGCATTTGCGTTGGGTGGTCGACGAGTACCTGCCCGGGTTGCGTTGGCGTGCCCAGGCGCTCGGCGACCATGGACTGTCGCTGATACTGACTTACGAATGTGAAGCCGTAGGCGAAGGCACGCGGTTTGTCCGCACGCTGGAGTATCAGTTCAGCGGCGTGGCGATGCGCCTTGCCAATCGGTTGTTACTCAAGCGCCGGATCGATCGTGAGTCGGCGGCCTCGATGCTGGCGCTGCGTGAGATGGCGGAAAAACACCTGGCCCTGTCGGAAGTCCGAGCGTGAGTCGCTCGCTCCGGTTACGCCACGGCTTGCTGCTGGTGGTCATTGTCGTTGCTGGCTTCTTGCTGCTGATGCCCACCAGGGTCAAACCCGTGGCCTGGACGCCAGCCCCCGCGCCATCGCTCACCAGCGGCACCTATGCCGACAATCAGCGCCTCAAGGGCGTGGAGCCTGTTGGCGCTGCGGACATCGATGGCCCCGAAGCACTGCTGCTGGAAAACGATACGCTGATCACCGGCTTGCATGACGGCCGGGTGATCCGCACGAGCCTTGACGGCAAGGCCACCAAAGTCCTGGCCGATACCGGTGGCCGGCCCTTGGGTCTGGCTCGCCACCCCAGCGGCTTGCTGGTGATCGCTGATGCGGTCAAGGGTTTGCTGTCGCTGGACGCCCAAGGTCGCCTGGTGGCCTTGGCGACAGAGGCCAACGGCGTGCCCTTCGGTTTCACCGACGACGTCGCCATCGACACGCAGGGGCACTATGCCTACTTCAGCGATGCCTCCAGCCGCTTCGGCTACGGCAAGGATGGTGAGGCGATCATTGAACACGGTGGCGATGGTCGCTTGTTGCGTTACGACTTCCAGACCGGCAAAACCTCGGTGCTGCTGGACAAGCTGGAATTTGCCAACGGCGTGACCCTCGGACCGGACGATGCCTATGTGCTGGTCAATGAAACCGGTGCCTATCGCATCAGCCGCTACTGGTTGAGCGGCCCCAAAGCAGGCACCCACGATCTGTTCATCGACAACTTGCCAGGCCTGCCCGACAACCTCGCCTTCAATGGTCACGACCGTTTCTGGGTGGCGCTGTACGCACCGCGCAACGCCTTGCTCGACGCCACGGCGGCCCATCCGTTCATACGCAAGGTGATCGCCCGTGCCATGACCGTGCTGCCCAAACCGGTGGAGAAACGCGCCTTCGTTCTCGGGCTCGATGTCGAAGGCAGGGTCATTGCCAACCTGCAGGACAGCAGCAGCGGCAACTACTCACCGATCACGACCGCGCGCGAATATGGCGACTGGCTGTATTTCGGCTCGCTGAAGGCGAAACACATGGTGCGTTTGCCGCTGAGTGCGGCGCTGCAATAACAACGCAATCACATTGCAGCAGTGGGCAAGCCCGCTCCCACAGGGATAGGAGTCAATCGGAATCCAGGTCAATACGATCGCGCCTGTTCGGCGGTTTGCCTGCTTCATCATCCGGCACTTCGTCGAGGCCGGGGTCTTCTTCAGGCTTGACGGCATTGCGCCCCGGACTCAAAGGCTCGGGATGGGTGGGGATGGGATCGAAGCCACCCTGTTCTTCGCTGGGGAATTTTGGATGTGTCATGGGGCACCTCGTCTGTCACCGTAATGACGGTCTCTGATCATTCGAGGTGCCGGTCGTTAGCGCCGTTCCAATTGTTCAGCCCCCGGTCGTCGGAGGCTCATGAGATCTTTCAGGACGGCGACTCGAGTTGTTTGACGATCTTGTCCTTGACCATCAGGCGCGTCTCCTTGAGCTTCTTCACTGCGTCATCACTGGACTTGGCCTCCTCTGCCTTGACCACTTCAGCATCGGCCAGCGAATACTTGTTAAGCAGCGAATCCAATAACGGATCCTTGGTGCGTTTGTGCTGGATTTCTTCCTTTGAGCGTTTCAGATCCTGATAAAGGTCGTGTGGCACCGGCATGGAACACCTCCGTTTGTTAATCGGCAGCAAACGCCTCTGATTGCGCTCGCCAACTATCAGAATGGCCTTGGTTGACCGGTTCTGTCGACCACCTGTCAGACCAGCGGTGTCCGTTCGTCGTCCTTTGGCCAATGCAATAAAACCTTTTCCCGCCTGGCGGCCTCCACAGCTTAACGATCATTGCGATCACCCATGAAAATTGCGTGGAGATGTACTGATGGACGGATTCAACCTGCGCCACCTCACTCTGGCCGTCGCCTTGAGCATCTGCATGGGCACGGCCTTCGCCGCGACTTCCAACGACTTCGTCGATCACGCCGCCGCCGGTGGCATCGCAGAGATCGAAGCCAGCAAGCTGGCCCTGGAAAAAAGCAGCTCGGCCGACATCAAGGCCTTCGCCAACATGATGATCACTGATCATTCCAAGGCCAATGACGAACTGGCGGCCATTGCGAAAAAGAATGACATCAAGGTTCCAGACAGCACGACACTGACCAACCAGGCCAAGGAAAAAATCCTCGACATGCGCGATCAATCCTTTGACGCGGCCTATGCCAACAATCAGGTCAAGGCCCACGAACAGACCATCGAGTTGTTCAAGAAAGAGGCCAACACCGTCACCGACGACAAGACCAAAGGCGCCGTGGAACTCAAAGGCTTCGCTCAAAAAATGCTGCCGGGGCTGGAAAAACACTTGGATATGGCAAAAAAACTCCAGGCTGCGCACCCAAGCAAATAACTTTCTTACACACAAAAAGGCCGCATCACGGGATGCGGCCTCGTTGCATTCAACCTAACCGCCATCGGTATCAATGTCGGCGTCGGTCTCATCACCCGGCTTTGGTCGATCCGGATCGGGCTTGAAACCCGGACTGAACTCATTGTCGTTATCGCTGTGAAGGTTTTTCTGGTCGACCGCTTTGTCGGCACTTTCCGGCTCGGCCGTTATCGCATCGTCCTCTGGACCCCTTTCATCGCTCATGATTACCTCGGTCGTCGCTGTCATTGCGGGGCTGGAACAGCCCGGCCATACAGGTTCGAAGCCATCTCGCGGGCGACGTTCCATCCATTGGCCGATTCGGCACAAGAAACACAGGCATGAGCTGCCACCGACCATTCACACCGCGCCAAGCACCCGGGCCAAAAACGGCGCGGTCCGGCTCTTCTTGCTCTTGGCGACTTTCTGCGGCGTCCCCGCCACGACCACCTTGCCGCCCTGATCCCCCGCCCCTGGGCCGATATCGATCACCCAGTCGCTCTGCGCCACCACGCGCATTTCGTGCTCGACGACGATCACCGTGTGCCCCGCCGTCACCAGGTTGTTCAATTGCTCCAGCAAGCGATCGACATCCCGTGGGTGCAGTCCGGTGGTGGGCTCGTCGAGCACATAGAGCGTGGCGCCACGCTGGTTGCGCTGCAGTTCGGTGGCCAGTTTGATGCGCTGGGCTTCGCCACCGGACAGCTCCGTCGCCGGTTGACCGAGGCGCAAATAGCCCAGGCCAATGTCGCGCAGCACCTCCAGCGAGCGGCGGATAGCCGCTTGTTCGGCGAACACTTCGACCGCCTCATCCACCGTCAATTGCAGGACCTGGGCAATGTTGCGGCCCTGCCAGCTAATCGCCAGCGTCTCGGGGTTGTAGCGGTCACCGTGACAGGTCGGGCACGGTGCATAGACGCTGGGCATGAACAGCAACTCGACGCTGACAAACCCCTCGCCTTCGCAGGTCGGGCAACGGCCCTTGGCAACGTTGAAGGAAAACTGCCCGGCGTCATAACCCGCCGCTTGTGCCTCGGGCGTGGCAGCGTAGAGTTTGCGCACGTTATCGAACAGCCCGGTATAGGTCGCCAGGTTGGAGCGCGGTGTGCGACCGATGGGCTTCTGATCGACTTGCACCAGACGCTTGATCGACGCTAGCCCCGCCGTGACCTGGCCACCGCTGACTTGCGGCGTGTCGTCCTCCAGATTCAGCGCCTGCGGTTCGCTGTCGGCGGCCGGGCGCCCGAGGTGTGCGCCGACCAGTTCCAGCAATGCCTGGCTGACCAGACTCGACTTGCCCGAACCCGAGACACCGGTCACCGCCGTGAAACAACCCAACGGAAACTCGACATCGAGGTTATCCAGATTGTTGCGGGTAATGCCTTCCAGGCGTAGCCAATCCCCGGCCTTGCGGCTGGTACGGACCTGACTGGCCTGCTCGGCGAACAGGTAGGCGCGGGTTTGCGATTCGGCCACTTCAGCCAACCCGGCCGGTGGACCGCTGTACAGCACCCGCCCGCCATGCTCCCCCGCCGCCGGGCCGACGTCGATCAACCAGTCGGCACGCTGCATGGTTTGCAGATCGTGCTCGACCACGAACAAGGTATTGCCGGCGGCCTTCAAGCGTTGCAAGGCGTCGAACAGCGCCTCGCCATCCGCCGGATGCAGGCCGGCCGAGGGTTCATCCAGCACGTAGATCACGCCGAACAACTGCGAGCCCAACTGCGTCGCCAGGCGCAGACGCTGCAACTCACCCGACGACAACGTCGGCGTGCTGCGCTCCAGCGCCAGGTAACCGAGGCCAAGGTCGGTCAGGGTGCTGACCCGTTCCAGCAAATCCTGGGCGATCCGTTGCGCCGCCAGGCGTTTCTCCACCGACAGGTTCGGCGTATGGCGTACATCGGGGGCGTTGGCGTGTCCGCTGGCGCCATGGGCCACGCGCTGTTCACGGGCCTCGCGGGTCTGGCTGTGGCTCAGCACCTCGCCCGCTTCATCACCCTCCTCCAGGTAATGCTGGGCCGCCACCGGCTTCAGCACCTCAGCGACTTGCAACAACGGCATTTGTGACAGCGCGCCGATGTCGTAGCCGGCAAAGGTCACCGACAGCGCCTCGCGTTTGAGCCGCTTGCCCTCGCACAACGGGCACGGGCTGCCGATCATGAACTGCGACACACGCTTTTTCATCAGCGCACTCTGCGAGTGGGTGAAGGTGTGCAGGATGTAGCGGCGCGCGCCAGTGAAGGTGCCCTGGTAACTCGGTTCCATTTTGCGCTTGAGGGCGACCCGGGTTTCCTCCGGGGTGAGGCCGGCGTACACCGGCACCGTCGGCGTTTCCTCGGTGAACAGAATCCAGTCGCGCTGCTTTTTCGGCAAATCGCGCCAGGGAATATCGACGTCGTAGCCCATGGTCACCAGAATGTCGCGCAGGTTCTGTCCTTGCCATGCCAGGGGCCATGAGGCGACGGCCCGCTGGCGGATGGTCAGGCTCGGGTCCGGGACCATCAACGCCTCGGTGACTTCATACACCCGGCCCAGGCCGTGACATTCCGGGCAGGCACCCTGGGGCGTATTGGGCGAAAAATCTTCGGCGTACAGCATCGGCTGGCCTGGCGGGTAACTGCCGGCGCGGGAGTAGAGCATGCGGATCAGGCTCGACAACGTCGTCACGCTGCCCACCGAAGAACGCGTGCTCGGCGTGCCCCGTTGCTGCTGCAGGGCCACGGCCGGCGGCAAGCCTTCGATGGAGTCCACATCCGGGACGCCGACCTGATCGATCAAGCGCCGCGCATAAGGGGCGACGGATTCGAAATAGCGGCGTTGCGCTTCAGCGTAGAGGGTCGAAAATGCCAGCGACGATTTTCCCGAACCGGACACCCCGGTGAACACCACCAAGGCATCGCGGGGAATATCGACATCGACGTTCTTGAGGTTGTGTTCCCGGGCACCGCGTACCTTGACCATGCCGGAGGTTGGATTGGAGGTGCGGTTTGAGGTCATCAGGTCGCCTTGATTAGATATCTGAAAAAACCGAATGACTGTAGGCGCTTGCTTGGCAGCGAAAGCGGCCTTGCAGTCAGTAAAGATACGACTGACTGACGCGATCGCTGCAAGCCGGCGCCCACAGGTTTTTGGGTCAGCCGTTGAGCACCGTACGAATCATCCGGGTCAGCGCATCGGGGCTGTAGGGCTTGCCCAGCAAATGGGTATCCGGGCTGAGTTGGTGGTTGCGCGAGATAATGTCACGGGTATGCCCCGAGGTGAACAGCACCGTCACGGGCGGATTCTGCACCTTGGCCCAGGCCGCGAGATCCGAACTCTTGATCAGGCCCGGCATGACCACATCGGTGAAAATCAGGTCCACCGCCACGCCTTCCAGCAACATCTGCATGGCGATGTCGGCATTGGCGGCCGTCAGCACCTGATAGCCCTCCTCGCGCAAAAACTCCACCGTTGAAACGCGCACCGCTTCATTGTCCTCGACCACCAGAATCCGCTCGTGTCCACCTCGTTGCGGCACTTCAAGAGTGGGGATTTCATTGCCCGCCGTGCGCAGGCTGCGCGGGAAGTAAAGCTGCACCCGGGTACCTTCGCCGACGACGCTGAACATCTCGATATGCCCGCCGCTCTGTTTGACGAAGCCGAACACCATGCTCAAGCCAAGCCCCGTGCCCTGGCCGTCGGGTTTGGTGGTGAAAAACGGTTCAAACGCCTGGGCGAGCACCTGCGGCGGCATGCCTGCCCCCGTGTCGGCCACCGATACCCGTACATAGTCGCCGGCGACAATGCCCTTGCTGGTGCAAAATGCGCGATCAAGGCGGATGTTTTCCGCGCTCAGGTCGATCGTGCCCTCACCCTTCATGGCGTCACGGGCATTGATGGCCAGGTTGAGAATGGCATTTTCCAGTTGATTGCGATCGACGAACACCTGCCAGAGGTTGGCGGGCGCACGCATTTGCACCTGGAAGGTTTCACCCAGCGCACGCTGCAACAGCTCACCCAGGCCATCGAAAATCTGCTCAGGCGTATAAATGGCCGGGGACAAGGGCTGGCGACGGGCAAACGCGAGCAATTGCGAAGACAGTTTTGCCCCACGTTCGACGGCAGCAATCGACGCCGCCACCCGGCGCTGGACATTGGCGTTATTCGGCTCATGCCGGGCCAGCAAGTGCAGGTTGCCGGCGATCACTTGCAACAGGTTGTTGAAGTCGTGGGCCACGCCGCCGGTCAGGCCGCCGATGGCTTCGAGCTTCTGTGATTGGCGCAATTGTTCTTCCGTCGCCAGCCGTGCCTCGACTTCATCGGCCACGCGTTGCTCCAGGTTGCGGGTGAACCTGAGCAAGGACTCTTCGGCGATCTTGCGTTCATGAATGTCGATCAACACCCCGGGGAAACGAAATGGCTCGCCCTGTTCATTGAACTCGCAACAACCACTGGCGAGTACCCACAGATAACTGCCATCAGGGCGGATGACCCGATATTCGGCATTGAAGGGTTCGCCAGTCGCCATCGATTGCCGAACCTGTTCCTGCAGCCAACTGAGATCGTCAGGGTGAATATGCGCTTCAGCGGTGTCTTGTGGCAGGTTGTCCAGCGGCTGTTCGGCGGGATAGGAAAAGGTGCGGGCGAAACGCTCATCGCCGCTCAGCACATTGCTCTTCACGTCCCAGACAAACGACCCCAGCAAGGCGCCGGCATTCAACGCCAGGCGTACGCGCTCGTTGTCGGCGCGATAGGCATCTTCGGCGGCCTGGCGACGGCGCTCGGAAATCACCCGTTCAGTCGTATCGACAACCATCGCCATGACCCCGGCGGGCTTGCCGTTATCATCGGCAACCGGGCTGTAATACAGGTCCAACCACACCTCTTCGGGGATTCCGCTGCGCAACAGCACCAACTCTTTGTTGCGGAAGGACAAGGTGCTGCCGCCCAGGCAGGTATCGACCACGTAGCGATTGAATTCGGCGACTTCCGGCCAGCCCAGCTCGACCGGAGAACCCAACAGATAAGGATGACGCCCGCCGGCAAACTCCGAATAGGCGTCGTTATAGATCATGTAGCCAGGTCGCCCCCAGAGCATCACCATCGGCAGTGGCGAGGCGAGCATCATCTGCACCGAGCTGCTCAGGCTCTTGGGCCAGGTATCGAGGTTGCCCAGCTCGGTCCGGCTCCAGTCGAACGCACGGATACGCCCGGCCATCTCGCCGCGCCAGCCGGCACACCCGTGACTATCCTCTAGAAACTGCATCGGTTGGCCTTATCCAGGAAATCACACCCGTTTGTTTCGAGCATCGCGGATGCCATTGGTTTCATAGAGGTATAGCTAATTCTCGCGATCCATCTTGAACGACCAAAACCTGTGGCTGGCAAAAAATCCCTGTGGGTGCATGCAGTTTCAGACCGGATGATCACACCTCAATCAGATGTTTAAGCGGGTGATAGCCGGTTTTCAACGTGGCGGCCACATCCAGAATCGCCTTCTCGATGCCATTCAAATGCATGCAGGTCAACTCGATCGCCGCGCTCTGGTTACCCGCTTCGATGTACTCGATCAACCGCAAGTGTTCGTCATCGCGACAGGCTTCGTGGCTGTCGTCATCCAGCGCGGCGGCGTACAGCGAGGCGCGGGAGATCAGTTTCTGGAACCAGTCCAGCAACACCGGGTTGTTCAGGCTGCGAGCCAGTTTGATGTGGAACTCGCCAAGCAAATGGATCAGGCGCTCATGATCGCCACTTTGATGCGCTTCGTCCTCCAGCAGCAAATGATCGCGTAAATCCTGGGTCACGGCGGTATCGCGACGACGGCACAGTTCGCTGACGATGCCGATTTCAATCAAACGCC
>Ga0302171_10000081_pt1 | contig 17831 bp, 18 predicted proteins | sample I_Fen_N2_2_FD_193495 | JGI IMG/M metagenome (GOLD analysis project Ga0302171, IMG submission 193495) | Peat permafrost microbial communities from Stordalen Mire near Abisko, Sweden - I_Fen_N2_2 | ecosystem: Environmental > Terrestrial > Soil > Wetlands > Permafrost | place: Sweden: Abisko... | reverse complement strand
CTGCCTGACCATCTTCTGCAATGCTGAATCGATGGCCCAGCACCCGAATTCATTAAAAATGGAAGTGCTCTTGAATATAATCAATGACTTATATGGGGCTGTCATAAAAAATGGAATGGAACATGTCATTAGATATGGAATTTAGCTTGCGTGGGTTGAACAGTTTTGAAAACTGGACGTTTTTTCGGAGGGAAACATAGAAACTTAAGGGTGGTTCAATTTGTGATTAAATTTCGACCAGGATTTGCGGGCGTTTTGCGGAGGTGTAGATGATGGTGTATTTCAAATGATCTTGTTTTACTAGATCAATAACGACACTCTCTGAAATATTCAGTTTCTTGCCTGCTTCCAAGCATGACATGTATTTTTTTAAATGTGCATTCATGAAATCCAAGCTTTTTACAGTGATAAATCTGACTCTGCAAATATCAATTTTTTCGATAAGGTGTGATCTGATAAAGCGAAGGTTTAGTGCGTGCTGATGGGTACTAAGCCGTTTTGCAGCCGATTTTAGTGTGATATGGGCGGCGAGCCACTGCTGGAGTTTTGATCGCTCAAGTTGGGTAAGTTCTTTCGAAGGGGTACTACACTCGCAATACGTTTTCAGGATGTGGTACAAGACAGCAACGCTGATCTCGTGTTGGTCTGCGATAATTCTCAGCTGTTGGATGTCTGGAGAGCATTTACTTTTTTTAATCTTAATATTCCTGAGTATTTCCCTCATTCTATCGAGGTCAATGCTATCTCTGAGATAAATGGCTGGTTCTTCGAGGTGACGGTCGTAAGCCGGTATTAAGTTGAGCTGGCTGCTAATTCTGTTCAAGGTTCTGCTAGAGATATTGAGTGAATCAGAGACGTCGCTGTAAAACACGAAGCGCGTGCTGAAATCGGTAATCGATTTATTAGGAATAAAATACACACGGTCGCCGATGAGCGTGTTGGGAAAAAAACCTCGTTTAACAGCGGCAGCCATTGAGGTTGCTGTGGTCTTGAGTAAAGCGGCTGCCGAGCCAAGCGAACTGTATTCTTCTGTACGCTGCGTGATGCGATGTCGGCGGGTGGGGTCCAGTCCTGCCCGAATGACTGTACACAGATTGGGGTGGCTATAGGCAATTGTGTTTTGCGCTGGAAAACGTTTATTCAAGATCGACATTTCAGCAATCAACGCTCGAGTGCGTGCTACGCCTGCGCCGATAGAGTATTGCAATTGACGCAGCGAGAGCTTGATTTCACTGCAACAGTTTTCCCTTTGGCAAGGACCGCAGGTACCACAATTTTCCATCAAGTAATCGATTGCATGCTGCCGAAGGGCCGGGTCATTGACCGTTGCCCAAACGGACTGAAACACGCTGACCGGGAGTTGGCGGTAGATGCTCAAGTCGACTTGAATGGCATGCTCAATTTGCGCATAAAATTGCTCAAGCGGAGTACACGCGATGTGATAAGGCTCGGCGAGTTTAATCCTTTGTGCTTCATCAAAAAAGTAACTGTTGATCGTGCTACTGGCGTCCTGAACGCCGAAGCTCGAGGGAATAGTTATCTGGAGTCTTTGCCGGTATGGAGTGATCTCTGCGTCTGCCAGGTTAAACCCGCACGCGCAGCTAAAACCACAGATTTTTTTCCACTCACTGACTCGGCCGCAGCTGGGGCAAGACGCTGTCAGCAGCACATTGTGTGCCGGGCAAAAATCGAAAAATACGAAATCTTGCGGATCCCTCGAGTAGCCCAATTTGAGGCACACCGGACACGAGAGAAACTGGCGTCTCAATGACCGTGTGGACACATCATGGTTGTGTACCTTGATATGGCATCCGCGCAAACGTTGTTGTGCCGGAAGTTCGTAAAAGGTTTCGTGTAAATTGTCTTTCAGGCAAGGTGCTTCGTTGCACAACAGGTCGAACAGCGGTTGATCCCTGAGCCGCAGGTCCAGCTCGCGCGAAGATAATGATATTCCCAAGGCTTTACACATGTCCCACACGCTCTGGTAACCGTTGCGTTTCGCAGTGCGTATCAGCACGCTCGTCGGACTTTCCAAGTAAAATGGACGTGCGACAAAAGACAGTACGTTCATTTGCCGATCGCCTTGATCACCCGTTTAGGGCTGATCAAAAACGGGTTGAGTTCTTTCCTGATGCGCTGGGGAAGGTCTAGCCCCTCGACCGTACTGGAGAAATCCCTAATGTTTAGCACCCCGTCGCCTCGTATCAGTGCTTGTTTAAATGCTCCATGAAGCACACGGCGGATGCAGCGCATATTGCCGCCGCTGGCCATGTAGATGGCGTTGGACATATGCAGGTCCGCCAGATACAGATCAGACTTCAGTTTTCCCAGCTTGTCGAGTTCCGCGGAAAACAGTGCCAGGATAGTTCTGAATTCGGAGAGAGGGTCGGCACTGTAGGCAAGGTGAGACAAATTGATACGGTACGGATAGCGAGCTGAAAGTTGCTTCAATGGCGTGATGAGAGTGGTGGGTTCACCTGACAGGAGAAAGGTGATTCCACTCTGATTTAACAAGTATTTAATCCAGTTGCAGGTTTGTGCCTTGGTTTTCTCAGCCCCTTTCTCGGCGAAGTTATGAAATTCATCCAATATGACCAATTGCGTTTCACGGGATTCCAGTTTTGTAAGGATCCGTTGTTCGAGGGATGCCACGGTGCCGCCCGTTGGAACATTGAATTTCGCTAAAATGGCAACCGCTACCGAGTGTATGGTCGGGAGAGGCGGTAGTTCCAAGTAGAGGCAAGGTAAAGTGGTGACCCATCCTTCGGCTTTTAACAGTGACGTCGGGGGACCCAAGAGCTGCACCAATCGTTTGCAGATACTGGATTTTCCAGTCCCGCTCTCGCCCATTAGCATAGGGCAGGAGGGCTCCCCGCATTCAATGGTGGTTTGCATGCTGGTCATGATCGTATCAATCGCCTGCTGGTATTGAGCATGCAGAATCGTGAACTCGCTAAATTTTGTTAACGTGTTAGTGATGTCCACATCAATGACCCTCGATGTACACCGATTTGATGCTTGCTCCGGGAAGGAGTAGGGGCGGACTGGTTACGGACTCTATTGTTACCGGAGCCGGGGTCGCTTTATTCGAGGTCTTCGCGGCTTTCTTGGCGGCTTTACGCTGGTCCTGCGCCTTGTTTTTTTTCCGCAGGTGGTACTCCTTTTCGATCTGCAGGATGTTCTGGCGAATGTGCAGCAAGGCTAAACACAGCTTGTCGGTCGAGTATCCCGCCTCCTCAGCAGCCATCGCGTCCATCACCAATCGGTGCTCGTACAGGCTCAACCCGGGCTGATAGCGCCGGTCGCGGGCGTCGGCGGGGACTAATATATGGGGGCTGTCCGGATGGTGCACCCAGACCTGACCCAGGTCCGCGATGTCGTAAAGGACGATTGCCTTCTGACGCGGTTTAAAATCGTGCTCGATTTCGGCTAAACCCGCACTGCTCCACTGCAGGTGATCGAAGCCGACAACGCCTTTGTTGATCCTGCAATGCTTCGTCGATCGTAGCGCCGCGTTGAGATCCTCCGCTGAATACTTTTCCGGCGGCAGTTGTTGGGACATGGCCTTGGCCCAGCGGGCGTTTGGCGACAGTTTTGTACGGCCGCGTCTGAGCGGGTGGTTGTGGTAGACATTCTCCAGCCAGTATTCAAATTCCGCCTGCAGTTGTTCGATGGTCAGGCTGGCGTGTGCCGCTGAATCATACCGGCCACAGTCGTTGGGACTGGAAAAGGTGGTGCCCGGCAGTGAATGGATGAAAGTATTGAACGTGGCATGAAAGGCTTCGATGTGCGGGCGGGCATCGGGCATTCCGGGGGGCGGTAACAACAACTGGATGCCAAGCGTGTCGGTCGCTGTCTTGACGTTGATGTTGTTGTTTTCGCTGCCCCGATCACCGGCGAGGGTCACAAGCTTGCCCCTCTCAAATTCTTCGCCAGGCACGGCCAATAGGGACATCCTCAAGCACTTCAAGGTTTTTCCAGCGCAGGGTGGCATCAGTGACAGGTCGTGGCCGATGATTTTGCCGCTCTTCACTTCAATGATGGCCTGCAAGTGGGCCACCTTGCCCATCAACTCGCCGTCGCCATCGACGAGCATGATGTCGCACGGCGTTTGACAGTCGATTTCACCTTGTTCCAGCAAGTACTCGGGTTCGTCCCAGGCCGGCCCGAATTTGTTGTTGTCGGCCGCCGCTTTGCCGCCCAAGCGCGCTTTGTCAGTTTGATAGTGACAAAGGCGCTTGATTTCGCGGCGCACGGTGCTGAGGGAGGGCACGGGCAACAAGTGAGCATTGGTGCTGCGGCGAACGATGTTGTCCTGTGTGATTTGTCCTGTGATCCAGCTGTGGACTATTGCAATACTGTTTTTCTGTTCATTGAGGTAGGCCTCGTTGATAAAGCGCAGCACCACGCTGCGTACAGCTTCCGGCAGTTGTTTGCCACGAGGGCGGTCACTTTTCTGCTTGAGCAAGGACCAGGGAGACCAGTTGCCCTGTTTGCACAATGCCGTCCATCGCCACAGCGTGGTGTAACTCAGTGCTTTGGGTTCACCGCGTTCGACGGCGAGTGCCTTCAACTTTTCGACGCAGGCTTCGCGGGGTAAAGCCCCTTGAAATTCCTTGCGGATGGCCATGACAATAAAGTGGTGGGCTTTGGCGCGGATCACGTCGGGATCGGTCGAGTTCACAAACCGTACGGCGGCAGAACGTTCGATCGGCGGGCATTCGGCCAGCACAATCTGTTTTTTCAGTGACAAGTCGTCCAGTGCGTCAGGCGTGAGGAACAGCGTACGTGTGCCGTTGGCATCGCGGAAGGAAATGAGCTCGCTGGTGATATTGATGACTTCGTACAGCCGACCGTCCATCAAGTAGCGTCCACCGATGCCGGGCGGCGGCACGCTAGCGGACTTCACAAAAGCCTCTGCTCAATGCGCGACTGACGGTTCAGGGGTTGGCTTAAGTCGGTGCTGAGCTCGCCACAAAATAACCAGCGATAGATGGACCTGAGACTGGGGGGGTAGTTACTGTCAAGCAGTTCTCCCAAGGTGAAACTCGTTTTATAGCGGGCCAGGAAGTCGCGAAGGTAGGCCTCTTCGCGGACGCTGATCCTGAACCCTTGAAAGTACAGGTAACGCAGGTTAGCAAAGTGGTGAGGTGGCATTAACTGCTGTTTGTCGGCCCGTCGCCATTCGATTTGCCATGCCTGACACCGCGCCGCGAAGCTGTCCAGCTTGAACCGAGTGAGTTCCTTTATTTGCTGAAAATCGGCTTTGACCTCGGTGAAATGGTTTTCCGATTGCTCGCGCAGGACAAAAAAGTCCGGGGTGTAGCGCATCAAGCCCCGTTCCGTTTCCCAGGTGAAAGTATGGGGTTGGGCGTAGTAGGCGATGACATCGCAGTCCCATTCCAGCCAGACACAATACGCCGCCTCCACCGAGCCTTCGCAGAGCACGGCCCGGTTGTTTTTCAGGGAGGGAAAATAGATCGTGTAATAGCCTGGCAGTCCGCGACGAAGGTCGCGCACCGGCGCACGATCGCCGGCCAACCACGCCTGTTCATTCCACATCAGCTTCTCCTCTGGCAGGCGGTGGCCGGCCGCCAGCGTGCGCGGGCGGGCGGCAATTCAATACGGTCAAGCGCGGCGCCGGTGATGTACGACGGCCGGGCACCAACTGGCCGCTGCTCGGACTCGGTGGGTCGCGGCCGGGCGATCGCACAGGGCGCCACCGTCAGGGCCGGGCTGCCCGTCATGGAGGGCCGTGAATTCAGGCGATGCCCGCCAGGGGGCGTGGCCGGACGCACCTGGCCCCCGTCCAGCCGGCGTTCCTCGCGCGCTATCCGCGCGCTCATGGCCTCGATCTCAAGTTGGTACTGCATGCGCGTCCTGATGGCACCTCGGTCAGGACCTGGGTTTAACATCTGCACCTGCGCATAGCGTTCAAGCAGTAATCGTATTTTCGCCTGAGTCACCGAGGAGTGATCGTGACAGCGACAGAGTTCATCCACGATGAGCACGTGTACGCGTTCCGCCGAGTGCTGGGCTGCGCCCTCCTCCAGGCACTGGACCCGCTGGGGGCAACGCAGCCGGAGTTCTTCAGCGCCTTTGCGCGCAGGACTAGGGTCAGCCGGTGCTTCATACGGGATCATCGCTGGCCACGGCGTCGTCGCCGTCCGCTGAATCGCCGGTCCGGTCAAGGGCTCGGGGTCGTCCAGTGGCGTCCCACTGGGCAGGAGAGGTCGGTAGCGAGGGTCCAGTTGACACAGGCGCCGGTAGGTCAAGTGCTTAGCCTTGATCAGGTCCTGCTGCTGGATCATCTGCCACGCTTGGTCGCGCGAGAACACTAAACATTGTCCGTCCAGCAGGTCTTCCAGGCGCAGGTGGGTCGAGGTGAGGCCGGTCGTCTTGTACAGGCGACCGCCGACGTAATACAGCGCATGCGTGGAGGGGGCGTGCAAGCGGTTCATGGGTGTCTCCTTGTTGGGTCTGAAAGGGGCGGGTCAGGGCAGGAAGAACCTGCGCTGGGATACCTGGACAATAGGCGCGAATCGGGTGGCTTTAGGAGGGCGGCCCTGCCCTGCCCAGCCAGCGAGCGTCATAACCCATCGTGCGGGTAGAGCGGGTGACGGCGAAGGCAGGGCGCACGACTGGCGTTTGCATTACTGGGCGCCTGGGCGGCGGCGAGAGGGGCGAACAGCCATGGGCGCTAAGTTCACCGTACACCTGTGAGGTGTATGCCGCCGACCATAGTTGCCGAATGAGTAACAGTGCGATCAGGGGATTTTTCCTGATTTTTTTTTGGTTATATAGGTAATCATTCAAACGCTTGCCGTCGGTTGCTCTGCGCCCGTCGAGAGTTTCCGCAAATGAAAAATGCGCAACGCGAGCACAGTCATGCGCCCATCCGCTGTACCGTTTTTAACGGCGTACACTGAGGTTCGCATTCCTGTGGTGGGTGGATCCAATCATGACCATCGTCGAGCAGCTCACGTGGCAAAATCTGCGCATGTCGATGGCTCTGCAGGCGACCGCGGCGCACCTTGGACTTGAGCCCAGCGCCGCGATCATGGCGCGTTGGGCCGAGGTGACGACGGGAGGGGAGCGGGGTAGTCAGCGAAAGGTGCGCTGGGGCGCCATGCTGCTGGGGCTCGCCCATTCCAATACGGTGTTACGTTTGCTGGGCAAGCAGAGCCCGGCATTGACCGCGTTGATTGAGCAGCCGCTGTGGCGAGCCTTGGGCTGTGCTCGCGTCACTCACGAGGACATCCGGCGCTGGCTGCCGTTGACGACGGTGCCGACGATGAAGGCCCGGCGCTTGATGGGGATGCCGGGCACCACGTCGCCGGTACGCGTGGCGTGGCTGCTGCTCTGGCTCAAGGTGACCCCGCCGGTCCATCCGCTGATGCGGTTGTTACTCAGCCGTGCCCTGAGGTGCGAATTGCCGCGCCTGTTGCTGACGCCGCCGTGGCATGCGCGACGCCACGGGCTCAGCCGGTTGCTGAAGGCATGCCTACCCCCTTCGTTGGCCGACCAGGCCCCGCTCTGGTATGACACCGAGCAAGCGCTGGATGACAGTGTGCGGTTTTGGTCGTTGTTGCGGGCGTGGGGCATGGGCACCCCGCTGTTTCGCGATGAAACCCAGTGGTGCCAGTTCTGTGACGTCTGTGACCGGTTGTCCACAGAAGAGTTGCGCGCCGTGTTCCTTGAACTGTCGGTGTTTGATCGCGAGCGTGATTCGGTGTTCGAGGTGTATACCTTGCGCAGGCTGTATCAAAAGCTCTACCGCTTGCGCCGCGCCGCGGCCGATCCATCAGCGCCCACGCCGGATTGACTCAGGCCGGTGCATCGCCCGCCGGGGGCGTCGGCGCTGCCAGTGGGCGCGCCGCGAGCTGACTGTGGCACACCGCCAGCTCGATGCTGAGTTGTTGGCGTTGACCACTGAGTTCGTTGAGCGCTTCGCTGGTCTGGCGCAGTTGTTCACCCAGCGACAGCCGCGCGGCGATCAGTTGTTGTGCGTCATGGCTCAGGCGTTCGACGCGGCGTTCGAGTTGCGCAGTCTGCAGTTGCTGATCACGTAACTTTTGCCGTTCCAGGCACACGCTCAGCTTGAGCGCAGCCTGCTCTTCATTCAGTTGCGAAGCCCGCTGTTGCGCTTGGGTCAGTAGCAGTTCCAGTTTGCGCTGCTGTTGGTGGCTGTCCTGGCGAAACTGCTCGTGCTGACGCTGCTGCGCCGCATACTGCTCGTGACTTTGCTGGCGAAAATGCTCGAGATTTTCCCGCGTGTGCTGGTGCGAGGCTTGCAGTTGGGCAATCAGCGTGGCGCGTTCACTGAGGGTGGCCTTCAGGCCATGGACGTCCTGGCGCGCCAGGCGCAGCGCCTCATCCTGCGTCGCTTGGACCACGGCCTGCTGTTGGCGCTGCTGCAGCTCGTCGCGCAGTTGGCTGTTCAACTGCATCAGCTGCGCTTGATCGGTCCGTTGTTGCGCCTCCAGGGCTTGCACCTGGGCCAGCAACTGCTGTTCCCGTTCCGCGCCGCGTGCCTGTGCCTGTTGCACGGTCGCTTGCGCCTGCTCCAGCAACTGACTGCGGATGGTCTGCACCACACTCAGCAGGCGCTGGTCGATCACTGTGGCCGGTGCTGGCTCGGCAGCGGGCGGCGCGGCGGCCTCGAGTTCTTTCAGGTAGCGCGAGATCGTGCTTTTCGAACCGGTGTTGCCCAGCTCAATGCGCACCGCGTCGATGCTCGGCCGCCGGCCCCGCCCGAGCAAGGCCGTACGGGCCTCACGCACCAGCGCCAGGTTGATGCCACCGCGAGCCATGAGTCACCTCCAGACGATTTCGTAACGTGTTATGTGACCTGTAATTACAGGCTACAAATGGTATGCATCGGGTGTTTGACAGAACCGTGCCTGGCACGGAGTAATCTTGACTTACCCCATGTCAGCGGCTTTTTTGGCGTTTTTTGCCATCGCAGCCGGTACGCCGCGCCGCTTAACGGGGCAGTTTCTGCCGACCCCGCCCGCCATTGCGCCATCCTCCGTTCAGCGTAGTTGGCTTTTGCCCACGCTTCGTTGGCCGTAGGCGCAAACGAGGCCAGAGCAACCCAGGCTCGTCCGTGGCCGTCGCATATCTGTCCGGCACTGTACGCTGGAGGGTAGGCAGTATTTCGGGAGGGCGTGACGACACTCACAGCGAGCTGTGCTGCGGGTGACTGTGAGCGAAGTAAAGGCGACAAGTGCCGATCGCTGCACAACACGAAAGGCCTTTTTTCCGGGCTAGCGTAACAAGCCGCCGCGACTGCCGGCGCCAAAGTACCCGAATATTGTTCCCGGGTTGCCTGAGGAGCGCTGACTCGCCTGCATCGCGCTGGACCCCAGGGCCTGCTGCGATTTGCCCACCCTCTGATCAGCCTCGAGCGCTGTTGCTGGAGCGAGTTCTGGACTTGCTCGGATTGGCGGCCGCATCCGGCAAACCTGTTGAGGCGACAGTCACATCGCCCGTCAGTCATGAAAAAATAGGCAGAATGGCCTGGAATCAAGATTTTCTTGATGCGCTGAAGAAAACTTCGCGGCAAAGGCCAGAAACTCAGGATTTTGCCCAAATTGGCTGTACAAGCCACTGCAGGGGGGCGGTCTTCCCTTGCGCCGGCCGGCCACGGTTTAGCGGCTCACTCGGATCTAGCGGGTCGGGGCGTCGTAGGCGCACACGCCCCTCGTGCTCGACGTGGGTGATCCGCCGGATCATCGACCGATTGCGCTCAAGCAGAAGGGCGCGATTGCACTTGCGGCGACTTGCACTGCCATGACGCCCAGATCAGCGACACAATAAACGCTGCATGGGGTAGGGCAACTTGGTTGGTTCTACTGAATGGCGAAATGCTTCAACGCAGCAGTCGGGCAACACTCACTACCTTCGGGAGACCCTGATACCTGAACGGCTATCTTGGTCGCGACCTGCACAGCGCCCTCCAAAGAGATAACGTTGCGGTCTGGCAAACTCGGTTCAACGCCGCGTGGCGGCTCGTCCAGCAAGCGGACGAAGCGAGCTAATAGTGGCAAATTAATTGCTTATGGCTAGTGCAGACAAAAGTAGTGAATCAGTCCCTCATTGAGCGACCGCTAATGGCCGAGGCTGTGTAAAAATGTTTTTGAGCGCGAGAGGTACTCAAAATCGGACTGGAAAATCGCGTTTCTACGCGAAATCCTCATATGCTGACGTGCCGATAAATTTCAGATTTAACGTAGATGCGCATACTTCAATTTTTGTGAAGCGTTTTTTACACACTCTGGACCCAAAGCTGCCCGTTACGGAATGCTGCAATCGGCCGATTCTGTTGAAAAAGTCGGCTATGGTTGCCACGTCAAAAAAGTACGCGCTTGAGATTGAAATCTTTACTTTGAGCAGAGGATTCCGGGCTCAGATTTCGCGTAGCTGCGCGCAAAAAAGGCGTTTTCAGCAGTCAGTACGCGGGGAGTCTGGAAGGACCGACTTTTTCAACACAATCGGCCAAAAGCGGACGCCAGCGTTACACCCCTATCGACACGGCACAGCAATACATCAGCGTGTTACACACAATCAATTGGGCGACCATAAATCCCAACGCGGCTCCCAGGAATGCAAAGCTTGCAATAAGCCATGGCCAGCTTGCTTTCACACGGTACCTCAATAGCCAAACTGACACGGCTGCGAGCGCTTTCTCACCGAGTCGCTACTCAGGCTGCCGGGCGTGCGGGACATTCGCAGCAACTTCGTGATCAAGACCATCAAGCCCTCAGGGGGTTGCCCTTGGAGCATTTGCCGAAGTAGGTGCCCGCCGAGGCATTTTCAGTGCCCGTTAGATCGAGCGCCGCCCGTGCGACGCTCGATTGCGCGGTGGACGCTGTAGGCTTCGAAGCGCGAGGTCACGGTCATGACGGCGTGAAACACGAGGCTCCCGCCACCGTGCTCAACTCGCTGATGGGCGTGGGTCACGTGGCGGGCAAGATCGGTATCCCGGGCCTGTACGTGACTGAGGATCCGGGTGCAGTCGATGCCGCCGCAAAAATTGGCAGCCTGAGGGCCGCATGTTTGTGGGGGGGCGGCGCAACGCTGTGAAGAATCGCGATGTACTTAGACACCGCCATCTAGCAAGGTCCATCAGCTATGAGTCATCCCAGCCACCTCATCCTCCGCTGCAGCCAGCACGCGCACTGGGGCAGACCTCAGCAACTCTTTAGGGGCCTTACCGCCTAGGCCGCTGTTAGCTGACGCGAACCAGTAGGCCATGCCCCAACCATCTTTTTGAGTCGCCAGCACCTTTAACACGTTCTCCAGTGCAGAAAGGGGCAGGTAACCGTTCATTGCGTCTAAAGCGTAAAGTGGGAAGTAATCAACTCCCTCATGGCACAGCGAAAAGATGCGGCCATTCTGTTGCCACTCACGAGGTTCTGCCCCTCCAACACCCCGATCAATGGACGTGAGACGGGACACCTCTGCTGCCGTTACCCAATCACCACTGAGCAGAATTGCACTCTTTGCCTTGGCAACCATCATCGCTTGCTTGAACAAGACGGAAGGCACCGGCGTAGTTGGCGTACAAATCCTCACAATTTGAGCGAGGCTATCTTCGGATAGTGACTCCAGTTGTGCGGAAAACAATCCATTTAGCACCCGCAGGCCGCCCATATACATCTCTAAGGTGTGCGGTGAATCCACCTCTACGTCGATGGTGATCCGAGTTTTCACGCGGTCTGGACGAGTATCATCTGAACCTTTATTTAAGCGATCTGAAATTTGCAAACGCGCGAATTTTGGCACGATGATCGCCTCCTCAGGGGTGTGTTCAATCAAAACCTAACTGAGTAAACTCCATCTCTCGCCGGAAGGAAATCGTTGACTTTCGTATTCAGGGATTAGCGCGGAGCATGCAGTCGCGCTAACAACAGGCGAAGCCGGACTTACCCCAAATTCAGGAGCGCAGCCTGCTCAAATCCAGATGATGTGATAAGTCATACACGCATGACTTGAGGAAAACGCTAACGGCGTCAAAGCTGACCTGCGATCTACGTCTAGAGATGATCTGGACCGTTGCGGGGTCGGTTTAGATACATAGCCGTCCACCGACGCCACCAAGTAGCTGATGGCGTGTCGCGACATCAGCCCTGCGGGGGGGGGGGGCAGATGGAACTGCTTGAGTTTGTTTTTGCTGCGGCTCTGATACGCCACTTCCAGTTTCCGGCGCTCCAGCAAGCCGGTTGAAACATAACTACAGACGTGCGGTGCAATGCTGGCAAGCAGCAAGGTTTGCCGTTGGGAATCGTTCTGGAGTCAGGCTGAGCGCAGTTGCGCCAGAGGCGCCACGCGAGGGCGGGGCGGAGCGCCCATTGGCCCGCCACCACGTTGGGGGACGACGGAGCTGACGAGAGGATCGGCGTGGCCGCTGGCAAGCGCCGGGCGGTCCATTACCTGACAGCGGTCCGCCCGAGACCGCGCCTCACCCACCGCGAGCACCGTGATGAAAGGTAAGCGTAAAGTCAAAACGCATAAATGGCAGCAGATCCAAGCTTGGACTGTCCAGGCGCAGCGACAAATCGAGCAACGCTCGACGCGCGCCTCGCGGTTTTTGGACGTAGCCCTGGCGGCAGGGCGCGAGGCGGAGCCGATCGGCCGGCTGGCTGGCAGGTGACCGGTGACGCTGTTGCTGGCGCACCGGCCTCCCGCCAGCGTCCGGGCACCTCATGGCGCGGCAGCGCCATCACCCTCGGCCCGGTCGAGCGGCGACTGATGGGCAGGGCCGCCCGATCGACCGGCGCACAGGAGGCTGCCCCATGCCTACCACTCAAGAGGCTACTCCATGTTGGCTGAAGTGATGCACGCGGCGGCTTACCGTGCCTACCGGCTCCGTCTGCAAGCGGCGTTGCACATTCCCCTCGACGCTACCGCCCAGGAGATCCACCAGCTTATCGCAGCGGGGTTTTCGTCCACGCGGGTCGAGTGGTTTTACACGCGCGGGGCCTTCATTGCGGCCGCGCTCAACCAAATCATGTCCTTGAAAGCCCTCCGCGGCCGTGTAGCGTGCAGGGAGCGCTTGACCTTGGGCGAAAGTGATCGCCTGTATCGCTTGGCACACGTGACCGCGATGGCCGAGGTGCTGTTTGGCGACGAGCAGAAAGCGTGGCGCTGGCTATGCAAACCCAAACAACGCTTTGCCGGGCAGTCTCCTCTTGCACTGCTCAGTACCAGCCCGGGCACGCAACTGGTGGAAGAACTGCTGATTCAGGTTGCCGAGGGCATGGTCTTGTAAGGGGGCATATCCCGGTGTTGCTGGGAGCACTGATCCTTGCTGGCAGGTTGATGAGCCCCGCTACAGTGGATTCAACCGGTCGATGCAACAGATTGGCTGCTCTGGCATACGGCTCATGGTGATTGCTGCCTATCACAATGAATGGGTATCGACCTCAGGGGCTTTCATAGGACCTAGGTACTATGGTTTAAACGACCGAATGGTCAGCCCTATTTTCCGATAACACCATTAGTCGCTCCAACTGATTGAAGTCCATAGTGACTAAACGCATGACCTTTGGACTGACGGCATAAGAATTTCGGATAGAACTTATCCGAATAGAAGATTTTTCAAATGGATACTGCGGGCATAACACTAGAGCTCGCTGCGCGCATCTTGCTGATGCATTGCACGACCGCACAGGGCATCAATAAAACCGTATGGAGCAAACGATGTTACGAGGCAAAGTAGCTTTAATCACTGGCGCTGGGGGTGAGATAGGTCGCGCAGCTGCGCTTTTGTTTAGTCGTGAAGGTGCGCAGGTCATCGTCAGTGACATCAGCGCAGAGGCGGCTAAACAAACAGCGACGCTGATCAATGAAAGCGGTGGTAGCGCAATCGCTATTGCGTGTGACATTGCTGATAGGGCAAGTGTCGATGCATTGATTGCGGGCGCCATTTCTCACTTCGGGCGACTGGACTGTGCATTCAACAACGCCGGTATCAACCTGAAGGAAGATGTCGATTGGGATATCGAGGCATTCGAGCGTTCCATGTCGGTAAATACGTCGGGAACGATGTACTGCTTGACGGCCGAGATCAATGCCATGCGCCGTTCCGGTGGCGGCTCGATAGTTAACAACGCGTCAGTTATGGGGCTTGTTGGATCGACCAAGCAACCTGGCTACGCGGCTAGTAAACACGCCGTTGTCGGGTTGACTAAAACCGCAGCGCTTTGCTGGGCGGGAGAAAAAATCCGAGTCAATGCAGTTTGCCCTGGCGCGGTTAGAACCGTAATGACTGAAGCCAGCATGTCGATCAGCCCTCAAATCCGTGCTCGGCTCATGTCGATGTCTCCGATGGGACGCCTTGCCGAAGCGAGTGAGATTGCCGAGGCCGCGCTATGGCTTTGCTCTGAACGCTCAAGTTTTGTGAATGGCGTTGCTCTGGCCGTCGATGGCGGATTCACGGCAGGGTAAACGGTTCAGCTGGGAGCTAAGTGGGAGGGCCATGCGTTTCTATCTCTGTGCGCTTAGTAGGTTTTTGTCCTTATGAACTTTAGCGTTATTCGCCGTAACGTTTCTTCGTCATCAGAAGCGCGCGGCCCTATATTGAGACTACTTATCTATGCGTTCGATCAATTTCCTGGCTGCCGTCTTTGTGTCATTGCTTGCCGCTGGTCAGTCCTTCGCGGATGAAGAGCAGCGCGCCCGGCAACTCCTGCAGCAGGCAGTCGACTACTACCACGTACAGGGCGATGCAGCGTTCGCCGCCTTCAGCCGCCAAGGTGAGTTTGTCGATGGCGAGCACTATGTGTTTGTCGTCGATACCAAGGGAACAATGTTGGCTAGTGGTGGCCCATCAGCGGTATTGATTGGGCGTGATGTATCCGTAGCGTTGGAACCTGAACTGCATGATGCATTCCGCCAGGCATCGATCGGTGATGAGGGGATTGTCAGAGAGGTCGAGTACCGCTGGATGAACGCTCGTGATGGGCGAGTTGAGCGCAAGCGTGTCGTGTTCCAACGCGTTGGCGACCGCCTGATTGCGGTAGGAGTGTTCCTACCTAGAGCGACACCAGAGCAGGCGAAAAGCCTCCTGGATCGGGCTGTTCAGGCGTTGGAGAGGGATCCCCAGGCTAGCTTGGCGGCCATTAATGCGCTGTCGGCGCATTTTCGCGAAGATGATCTTTATGTGTTTGTCATTGACTTGAGCACTGGGCGCTATGTAGCTCATGGTTACAATCTGCGGTTGCTTGGTGTCCCGTTCACTAGCATTAGTGATCCTGATGGCAAGCCAGTGGGTCAGCCGATCTTGGCGTTGATGCAGCATCACACTGAGGGAGGCTATGACTATCGATGGAAGAACCCGGTATCAGGCAAGGTAGAGGACAAGTATGCGTTGCTGCGCAAAAGCGGAAACTTACTGGTTGCGGTGGGTTACTACAAAGCACCTAAGTAACGTGCTATGTCCTGTTCTCAACCAGGTGCCGCTGATCTAAGGGCGCGAGCTTGAACGCCCATCGCGTTGAGTGCGAGGCGAATCGTGTCACGTTGAGTGCCGTCTCAGGAGGGGCTGTGTCCCGGCCTCTGGCGGTTCAATGAAACGCTCACCGAGTTTGGTTTTACAGCACAATTTTGGTAACGCCTCCTGCTCCTGCGAGAAAGTAATATGGAGAGGTGTATGCTTAGGCCTGTGCCGTTTTATGGTTGTAACTGACTTGTTAAGGGCATAAGTATTCAACTTAATACGATGCATTGATGTTCATTAAGGTGTATGGTTAATGCACTGTACGTACACACATGCATCTGAGGTTATCCATGTCTAAACTCGCAGAGTTCCGTCAGCTGGAGAAAAACTTGGCTGAGCAGCTTCAAGCACTTGAAGTCCTGAAAGGCGATGTAAGCCTCAAGAAGGAAATTGAATTTGAATCTAAGTTGCGTGACCTTCTCGCCAGGTATGGGTATAGTTTGAAGGATGTAATAAACCTGCTTGATCCACAGGCTGGTCGTCGTGTTTCAATTGCTGAGCCCAAAGCAGCTAGTCGCAAACCTCGCCAAGTTAAAGCTTATAAGAATCCCCATACTGGCGAAGTGGTCGAAACCAAAGGCGGCAATCACAAGACGTTGAAAGAGTGGAAACTAAAATACGGTTCTGATACCGTAGAGTCCTGGCTGAGCAGGTGATATTGTTCGTATAAATTAAAGGGCCTTCAAGGGCCCTTTTTTATCGGCGAAATTATATTGAGTTTAGCCATTTTGGTATCGGTGAGTGAGTGTGTGACTTATCCTAGACGGGTTGGCTCATGCCTTCTCGTAGTGAAGGTTGGGTATCGGCAACGTACTGCTACTGCCAACCGAATAGTTTAAGCCCACAGTCTAGAGAATACTCGGAGAGCAGAGCTATTGTAGTGCGAACACTTATAGAGCGAATGTTTTCATATCCGAAAGAACGATATTGACGACGGTACTGAGCTTCTCACGCATCAGCGACTCTTGTCTTTCTGCATCGATATCTTCACCAGTCAATGCTCTGAGTTGTAAATCGCCTATTGCTGCACCAAACAAGATGCTCGCCACCTGATCCAAATTCTCTATTTTCAAGCGATTTGAGTCTCGAATAGCGCGTAGGTGTGCGAGGAGTATCTGCCTCCCTGTTTCAATCCCTTGTTTGCGGAAGCGAGTGGCCAAATCCGGTGCGTTTCGGGATTCGGAAATTACCAGTCTGGTCAATTCGATTTGGCGGGGGGCAAGTACCCATGCAGCTATGCGTATCAGTGCTTCGGTGAGCAGTTGTTCTGGCGTTTGACCGATATCCGTTTGAGTCGAATCACTTGGTTCGCTTACCTCGACATCGCATACGAGTGCGGCAAACAGAGCTTCTTTGCTCTCAAACATCTGATACAGCGTTTTCTTCGACATGCCACTGCTTTGAGCGATGCGCTCCATATTCGTAGAGGCATAGCCTTCGTCTACGAACAATAGACCCGCTGCCTCCAGAATGCGGCCACGCCTCTCTTCATGTGAGAGCACTTTAGCTCGGCCAGGGCCGCGTTTGGCCGGTTGCGACATTATCGGTGATCCTCGGAATGGGCTTGACGAATAGGAAACTGAATGGTTTCCTATTGTTAGGAAACCGGGTAGTTTCTCAATTCTACCGAATGTTCGGGGGCGAGTCACATTGAAAGGCATCAGCAAGCCCACCTCTGAACCTAAGTACATGGAACTGAACGGTTTCTCACATTCGAAATTTTATGGGGTCAAGGGGGAAGGAGAGTATTGCTGGGCGCTTTCCCTCAGATGACCATTTGTACGATCGTATTTCATCAGCCCTAAAAGTTTCGGTTTAGATATATCGGTAAAAATGCCCCATTCGGCGGCAAAATTTAACGAAGCTCGAGGAAGTAGCACAGATGTCGTCAATTTTTTCGCCATACCTGCTTGGCAATTACAGTCTGCGAAACCGTATTGTTATGGCACCGATGACGCGCGCGCGCGCTTCGAACCTGAACCCGGATGCCACTACGGCACTTTATTATGCACAGCGTGCCAGTGCCGGTTTGATCATCAGTGAAGGTTTGCCTATTTCCCAAGAGTCGCGCGGAGCGGTGTTCATTCCTGGTATCTACACCCACGCGCAGGTAAAGGCCTGGAAGGGCGTCACCGACGCGGTACACGCCGAAGGAGGCCTGATCTTTGCTCAGCTGTGGCACGTAGGTCGTGCATCCCATGTCCAGCATCAGATTGGCGGGCAAGCTCCGGTGAGCTCTGTGGCTAAGGCTGCCAATGCGCAAACCTTCATTTTGGATGAAAATGGTACGCCAGCCCGAACGCTCCAAAGTCAGCCACGTGCTCTT
>Ga0302171_10000073_pt1 | contig 18300 bp, 19 predicted proteins | sample I_Fen_N2_2_FD_193495 | JGI IMG/M metagenome (GOLD analysis project Ga0302171, IMG submission 193495) | Peat permafrost microbial communities from Stordalen Mire near Abisko, Sweden - I_Fen_N2_2 | ecosystem: Environmental > Terrestrial > Soil > Wetlands > Permafrost | place: Sweden: Abisko... | reverse complement strand
TGTCTAATATTTAAAAAATATCAAATTAGTATTTTTGGAGTCCTAATTTGAACTCAGACATCTACGTTACTTCGTCGTCACAGCCCAAGCCGAGAATTTCACGCGAGCAGCCGAACAACTTAGAATTGCCCAACCCCCGCTTGGGCAGCAGATACGTGATTTAGAAGATGAAATAGGTACGCCGCTTTTTCACCGTGTAGGACGCGGCGTCATACTCAGTGACGCAGGTAAGGCATTTCTGATATCGGCGCACGATATTCTTGCGCGTGCCGAGGACGCTCAAAAAAATGCGCGCCGTGTTGCGCGAGGTGAGGTTGGCTCATTGAAGCTGGGCTTCACCGAATCCGCCTCATTTAACGATACCGTTACAGGCTTGATCAGACGTTACCAGCAACAGCACCCCAAGGTGGAGGTAAACCTGGAAGAAAACGATAGCGAATCGCTCATTTCCAGGCTCGGTCATGGCGACATTGACGCAGCCTTTGTCAGGCCGCCCTTTGCTATGGGCGGCGACATTGACTTCATCACCTTATCCGAAGAACCACTTATTGTTGTCCTGCCTGATGGACACTCATTAATGTCACGCAAGGAGCTGTCGCTTGCTGATTTACGGCAGGAGAATTTCATTCTGTATTCGCGCAAATCCGGTTATGGGCTAAGTGCAGATATCGTGGCCGCCTGCCGTCAATCTGGATTCAATCCGACCATCCGCCAGCAGGCCCCCCAACTATCGTCCGCTGTAAACCTGGTATCTGCGGGAATGGGTATTGCGGTAGTACCCGAATCAATGCAGCGAATTGATCGCGATGGCCTGCATTACAGAGCGCTTCGGCTTGATTGGCCCAAGGCTGTACTTGGACTGGCCACGCGAAAAGCAAATCGGTCTGCAGTCGTCGACGATCTGATTACTTCGGCAAGAATCGAAACTTCGTAAATAGATCTTCCGATACAAACCATGCTATTCCGAGCTGCAACTACCTGCCCAATATCAGTAACGCGTCTGAAGTATCCAGGCGGCGAAAACCAGTCCCTGAATCGGCAGCGAAACAACACGACAAAATTCTGATGGCATAAGTCAGCGGATTCCGGTTTAGCCGTAGACAAACTGCAAGAAACCATCGCTTGCGAAGGTCTGCCGACCTCCTCTTCGCAAGAGCGTTTCCACCCGGCATTCCGGTGCAGTTCATCTGAATGTCGAAGCGACTTATACCCGCCCTGCCGGCCCAGTCTTGAGCCGACTTGATGTCACTCGTGGACAGGCACACTATTAGTTTCCCGAAGCCATGATTCGCTAACGGAGTAGCAAAATGGAACATGCACTGAAGATCCTCGGTAAAGCCTCGTCGATCAACGTCCGCAAGGTCTTGTGGACGTGCGAGGAACTGGGTCTGTCCTACGAGCGTGAGGATTGGGGCAGCGGTTTTGCCTCGACCCACAGCCCTGAGTTTCTGCGGCTCAATCCCAATGCAAAGGTGCCGGTGATCATCGATGAGAACGGGGCGCTGTGGGAATCCAACACCATCTGCCGTTACCTGGCCGGCAAACACCACCATCACCATGCCGAGCTGCTGCCCACCGAACCGGCCGCGCGGGCCCGGGTGGAACAGTGGATGGATTGGCAGGCGATTGAGCTCAATCCGTCCTGGAGCCATGCATTCATGGCGTTGGTGCGCAAGGACCCGGAATTCCAGGACCCGCATCGACTGGACGTCAGTGTGCGCGACTGGAACCAGAAGATGGGCATCCTCGAACATCAGCTGGCAACCACCAAGGCTTATGTGGCCGGGCCCACATTCACCTTGGCCGATATCGTCATCGGGCTGTCGGTCAATCGCTGGTTGATGACACCGATCGAGCGCCCCGATTACCCGGCCATCGATGAGTACTTCAGGCGTTTGGCGCAGCACCCCGGTTTTCTCAAGCATTGCTGCAACGGCTTGCCTTGAGTACTCCGTGTGCCAGTGTGCATCGGTGTCGGCCCGGCGGTCGAACCCTGCCGCCTGACGGCAAGGCTTGACCGCAAACGTCCGATACTCGCCGGACAAAACAAATTAAGCACTTGATATATAAGATATTTATCTTATAGGCATATTAATTGCTAAACACACTGCACCGCCAATACCTACAAGGTCTATTTATCATGCTGGTCAGTGCAAAATTAAACCAGGTGACGCCACTGCCCAAACGGCCCGGTGAAAATCCAAACGCCGACGCCGCTGCCGGGCTTCAGAGCGGCCTTCAAGGCGCCATGATGCAAGCGCTGCAAAACAATGTGCAGACGCAAACCGCGCAAGCCAGCGAGCAGGTACAGGCATCCGCCACACAACTCGCCACGCAACAGGTCAGCCAGGCCAGTAAAATCAGTGACAACGTTGATGAAGCGTTCGCCAAGACCCGCGTGAATCTGCAGGCGACGACTGCAAGCGTACCGGCGGACACCCAGAACAAGGTCGGCAGTGGCTCGGCCACCGACGAATTCAAGGACTATATGAGCAAAACGCCTGAACAGCGTTTGCGCGACAGCATTCTGAAAGAGATGGGCCTGACGGAAGACCAGGTAAACGCCATGCCTCCTGAACAACAGTTGGCGATTGGCAAGGAAATCGCCGAGCGCATGCAGGACAAAGTGAAACTGGCGCAGGCCGAGAAAGACAACGGCAGCAGCGGTAAAGGCAGCAGTCAGGTGGTCGACAAGTTCCTTGCTTCGCTTTAATGGCGCCGGAATAAAAAGGGGCCCTCTTACCGGGCCCCTTTGCATTTGGCCGCAATCAATTCAACTGCAAGGTCGAATTGAACTGGCTGATGGCGTCCACCACGTGCCGCGAGCCCTGTTGAATCTCCAGAATCACCTCCCCCGCCTCATTCGCCAGCTCTACCCCAAGCCCGGTTCGACTCAAGCTCGACTGCATGCTCGACACAGCACTGACTGACAAATCGTGGTTCTTGCGCACCACTTCGACAATTTCCACCGTTGCCTGGCTGGTGCGTGCGGCCAGGCTGCGCACTTCATCGGCCACCACCGCGAAGCCACGTCCATGCTCGCCGGCGCGGGCTGCTTCGATGGCGGCGTTGAGGGCTAGCAGGTTGGTCTGATCGGCAATGCCGCGAATGGTCTGAACGATGGTGCCGATGATGTCGGACTGTTTGCTGACGGCCTCGATGCTCACCGCCGCTTCGTTCAAGTCGCGGGAAATGTCCTGGATGATCTGCACTGTTTGCTGCACCACCTCGGACCCTTTGCGCGCGCAGGCATCGTTTTGTACCGAGGTGCTGTGGGCCGATTCCGCGGCCGTTTGCAGGGTAGTGACCTGCTCGGTGATGTTGCTGGCGAACTTCACCACTTTGTACAGCCGGCCCTTGGTGTCGAACAGCGGGTTGTAGGACGCTTCCAGATAAACCATGTGGCCGAACTTGTCCTTGCGTTCGAATCGGTGCGAGTGATATTCGCCGCGATTGAGTGAGGCCCAGAACGCTCTGTAGTTTGGCGATTCACTTTCGCTGCGGTGGCAAAACAAACTGTGATGCTGGCCGACGATTTCATTGAGCGAGTAGTGCATGGTTTTCAAGAAGTTGTCGTTGGCCGTGATCACCTTGCCGTCGGGGGTGAATTCGATCACCGCCATGGAGCGCCCGATCGCGGCGAGCATGCTCTCGTTTTCGTGTTCTTCGTAGACTCTCGCCGAAATGTCGCTGGCGATTTTAATCACACTGCTCACTTGCCGATCAGGACCGTAGACCGGCATGTAGCTGGCTTCGAGCCAGATCTCCTTGCCGCTCTTGTTCAAGCGTGAAAAGGTGCCACTGACGGGCTCGCCACGGGCCAGGTCGCGCCACAACCTGGCGTACTCTTCGCTGCGGTAAAACGCCTCTTCGCAAAATATCCGGTGGTGCTTGCCGCGTACTTCTTCGACGCTGTAACCCATGGCGCTGCAAAAGTTTTCGTTGGCATCGAGCACAATGCCGTCCGGGGTAAATTCAATCATCGCCATCGAACGGCTAATGGCGGCCAACTTGGCATTGGCCTCGCTCAGCGCACAGCTGAAACGTTCGATTTCCTGCAGGTCAGCCTTGTGATGTAGGTTGAACATGTTCGTACCACCTTGAGCGCGGTCTTTTGATTAATGAAAGTTGCTGATCTTTCAAATCCACCACTACGTTCCACAGAACACACGCGCCCCATCCACGGGAGGGACTTGTCAGGTGATAAATGATGTTTAATCGGAGGGTCCCTTTAGTGACACTCTTATCAAGACATCCTTCTCTTGATCGCCCGGATTCGGGCCAGCCCTAACCTACTCACAAGCAAACTCCCTTTACCCGATTGCTCCATTTTGCCAAGCCTGGGTGCCTTGCAATGCGCACTCTCACGGTTGAACGCCGGTCACTCGGAAGCCACCGACATGGTTAGTTACAGATGAGCATAGACAGCCGTCATGGCTAAGCAAGGCCACTAGTCGGCCAGCACTGAGGACAAAATCGGTTCAGTCTTGGTGTGACTGAGAAGGCATCCCAAACAGGGATCGCTGGGCAGCATCGAAGTCATGAGGCATGGCGTTGCTCCGATCGGGATCATTTCCCTTCTGTGCAACGACGCCGGGTTTTCTTGCAGATTTTTTTCTTCACTGGACGAACAGCGGGAGCCCTTGGACCGGGCTCCCTGATCACGGGATCAATGACCGAAAATATCGACTTTCTTGGCCTTCTTGTCCGCACGCTTCTCAATGGCGGTTTTTGCCGGTTTTTTCTTTGCTGCTTTCTTTGAATCCATACCTTTGGACATGATGCGTACTCCACTCACACGGGATGTGAGATCAGGTATACACCTATCCTTGGGGTCGCGTTCTTTTATAATCGCCCGCTTTGCACACCGACAGTCCGGTCCCATGCCCAACACTCAGTACACCCGGCTCGATGAGCCTTTATGGCCGTTGATGAACAAGTTTTATCGCGCCCACCAATCGTCGATGAAAGCAGTCCGCGACGCGCAATTGTGGGTCGCCCGGCGTGACGAATTCGTCGGAGCATTGTGCTTGCGGCCGGTGTCCGGCGGGCATTGGCTGACGGGGTTGTTTGTCGATCCGGCCTGTCGCGGGCAAGGCATCGCCGCCGCGTTGATCGCTGCCGCGGTGGAGGACACCGAAAGCCCGGTCTGGTTGTTCTGCCACCCGGACTTGCGCGGGTTTTACGAGCGGCGCGGCTTTGCCTTCGATCCACCGATGCCCTATGCCATGACCGAGCGCCTGAGCCGTTACGCGCGCAGCAAGCCGATGATCGCCATGGGCCTGGAACCGCTGGTCAGGACCATAGGGTAACCGGTGAGTCGGAGCGAGTGACAATAGCGTCGAGATCACCTGTGGGAGCACGCTCGCGCCCACAGTGGTCTTGTTGAGGATTCAATCGTCGGCGTTCGGATCAAGGTCCGGGAACATCACTTCGGTAAACCCGAACTTGCTGAAATCGCTGATGCGCGACGGGTATAACCGGCCGATCAGGTGATCACACTCATGCTGCACGACTCGCGCATGGAAACCCGAGGCGATGCGCACGATGGGCTCGCCCTTGGGATCGAAGCCTTCATAGCGGATGTGTTGATAACGATCCACGGCGCCGCGCAACCCCGGCACCGACAGGCAGCCTTCGAAACCTTCTTCCAGCGTCGGACTCAGCGGCGTGATCAAGGGATTGATCAGGATCGTCTGCGGCACCGCTTCGGCTTCCGGATAACGCTCGCTGTGCTCGAAGCCGAAGATCACCAGTTGCAGGTCGACGCCGATCTGCGGTGCGGCGAGGCCGACACCCCCCACGCTTTCCATGGTCTGGAACATGTCGTCGATCAATTGCCACAGTTCCGGGCTGTCGAACATCTCGGCCGGCACCGGCGGGGCAATGCGCAGCAGGCGTTCATCGCCCATTTTCAGAATTTCACGGATCATGCTCAGGCTTCGTCAGTGGTTGGTTTGAGCGAGTGGTCCCGGCCCAGTCCCGACACATGGTGTTTGGGTTCGATGCTCGGGCCTTGCTCGCCGGGGACTTTTTCGCCCGGGTCCTTGCCTTCCTTGGACATGTGCTCGATCACCGCATTCATCTCGGCACCGAGCAACAGCACCGCAGAAGAAATATAGAAATACAGCAACAGCACGATGATCGCGCCGATACTGCCATACATGGCGTTGTAGTTGGCGAACTCCTTGACGTAGAAACCGAAGCCCAGGGACGCGATGATCCACACCACCACGGCCAGTACCGAGCCGGGCGTGATGAAGCGGAACTCCTGTTTGACGTCGGGCATCACGTAGTAGATGAGCGCCACGGCCACCATCAACAGAATCACGATCACCGGCCAGCGGGCGATGGTCCAGAGCGTGACAATGAAATATTCGAGGCCGACTTGCGCCGCGATCCAGCTCATCACTTGCGGCCCGAGCACCATCAATGCGGCGGCGATCAACAGCATGCCGGCGACGCCGACGGTGTAGAAAATCGACAGCGGGACACGCTTCCACGCCGGTCGGCCTTCGACCACATCGTAGGCGGCGTTCATCGCGCTCATCATCAGCCGCACGCCGGCAGAGGCCGTCCACAGGGCGATCACGATACCCACAGAAAGCAGCCCACCCTTGGACTGCTGGAGTTGGTCGATCACCGGGTTCACCTGCTCCAGGGCCTGGGGCGGCAGTACCAGTTCCGATTGCAGGCGCAGCCAGGAGAAGAAGTCCGGCAGGTGCAGGAAGCCGATCAGGGCGATCAGGAACAGAATGAACGGAAACAGCGAAAACAGCATTTGATAGGCGAGCGCCGAGGCATAGGTCGACATCTCGTCGTCGATGAACTCGGTGACCGTGCGCACCATCACACGGTGCAAGGGCAGACCTTTCATGTCCGGAAAAATCATTAGCGTCTCCTTTCGCCGCAAACAAAATGGTGGGTTAAGTCGTGGCGACTCAAGGGCCGTTGTCTACATCAAAATACTCTAGCTGGCGCCTTTGAAACAATTTCAGCCCTCAAGTTCAGGCTGACACAAAAACGGCCATCCGCGGATGGCCGTTTCTTACCTTTATTAAAGGCTGGGTTATGCTTTGTCGATGCCTTTCTTCAGGGCATCCTTGGCTTTGCCAACGGCTTGCTGGGCTTCGCCTTTCTTTTCCTGCATCACGCCTTCGGCGCGCATTTTGTCGTTACCGGTGACTTTACCCACGCCTTGCTTGACGTTACCGGTTGCTTCGTTGGCCATGCCTTTTACTTTATCGCCAGTGCTGCTCATGGTGTTTCTCCTGTGAACATCTCGATGAAAAAGGTCGTTACACAAGGTTGACCGGAAGCGTTTGCACGGAGTTTCATTTATTTTCAGCCCGACATTTCATCGTTCAGCGCAGGTTGGGCTTTATGTTTGCCCGGCAACCCCCGAGAATGCCGCAACGTATTCAGGCCATGGCGCTGAAGATCCAATCCCGTAGGAATGTTATGAAACTCGATAAAAAGCAGGCCATTGCCCGCAGAAACCAGGAACTCGGCGGTGCAGTGCTTGGCGTCAACAACTGCCACTTCACCGAATTGAACCGCAACCGCAACATCTGGTGGTTCGATATTCCGGTCGCGCGTCTGGCCATTGGTCAGTACGAGTGGATTCACCTGCTGATGCACGCCCCGGAAACCGACGAACTGTTGCACCTGAAAGTGCCGACGGTATTCCTGCGCGAGAAGCTCGAAGGTCTGGTGGTGCGCAACCAGGGCAAGCGCAAGGCCGCATTGAGCCTGGAACTGAGCGCCGACAAGGACTCGTACCTGCAGGACATGCGCCCGGCGGGCACCAACGTCAATTTCGCGCCGTTCCGGCAATAGCCCTTGCCACTAGAGCACTAACAAAAAGCCCCGCGTCTGCGGGGCTTTTTTTTAGGCGGCGTTCTTCGCCTTGATCTTCTTCAACTCTTCATCACGCAACTCGCGACGCAGGATCTTGCCAACGTTGGTGGTCGGCAATGCATCGCGGAACTCCACGGAGCGCGGCACCTTGTAGCCGGTGACGTTGGCGCGCATGTGCTCCATCACCTGCTCCTTGGTCAGCGTCACGCCTGGCTTGGCGACGATGAAGATCTTGATCGCCTCCCCCGATTTCTCGTCCGGAATGCCGATGGCCGCGCATTGCAACACGCCCGGCAAGGTTGCCAGTACATCTTCGAGTTCATTCGGGTAAACGTTGAAACCGGACACCAGGATCATGTCTTTCTTGCGATCGACAATGCGCATGTAGCCATCCGGCTGGATCAGCGCGATGTCCCCGGTCTTCAACCAGCCTTCGCTGTCGAGGATTTCATCGGTGGCGTCCTGACGCTGCCAGTAGCCCTTCATGACCTGCGGACCTTTCACGCACAGTTCGCCGATTTCGCCCATTGGCTGTTCAACACCGGCATCGTCGATGACTTTGCACAGGGTCGATGGCACCGGAATGCCGATGGTGCCGATCTGAATGTTCTGGATCGGGTTGACCGTCGCCACCGGGCTGGTTTCGGTCATGCCGTAACCTTCGCAGATGGCGCAACCGGTGACGGCTTTCCAGCGCTCGGCCGCCGCCAGTTGCAGGGCCATGCCGCCGGACAAGGTCACTTTCAGCGCCGAGAAGTCCAGCTTGCGGAAGCCTTCGTTATTGCACAGGGCCACGAACAGAGTGTTCAGGCCAACGAAACCGCTGAACTTCCACTTCGACAGCTCCTTGACCATCGCCGGCAAGTCGCGCGGGTTGCTGATCAGGATGTTGTGGTTGCCGATCAGCATCATCGCCATGCAGTGAAAGGTGAAGGCATAGATATGGTACAGCGGCAGCGGCGTGATCAGGATCTCGCAACCTTCATTGAGGTTGGAGCCCATGAGCGCCTTGCACTGCAGCATGTTCGCCACCAGGTTGCGGTGGGTCAGCATGGCGCCCTTGGCCACGCCGGTGGTGCCGCCGGTGTATTGCAGCACCGCCACGTCACTGCTGGCCGGGCTGGCTTCCGCCACTGGCTGACCATGCCCCTTGCTCAATACGTCATTGAACTTGACGGCTTTTGGCAGGTGGTACGCCGGGACCATCTTCTTCACGTATTTGATGACGCTATTGATCAGCAGGCGCTTGAGCGGTGGCAGCAGGTCGGCCACTTCGGTGACGATCACGTGCTTGACGCCGGTTTTCGGCACGACGGTCTCGGCCAGGTGCGCCATGTTGGCCAGGCACACCAGGGCCTTGGCACCGGAATCGTTGAACTGGTGTTCCATTTCCCGCGCGGTGTACAGCGGGTTGGTATTGACCACGATCAAGCCCGCGCGGATGGCACCAAAGACGGCAATCGGGTATTGCAGCACGTTGGGCAGTTGCACGGCGATTCGATCGCCGGGCTGCAAATCGGTATGCTGTTGCAGGTAAGCCGCAAAGGCACCGGACAATTCGTACAGTTCACCGTACGTGATTGTCTTGCCCAGGTTGCTGAACGCCGGCTTGTTGGCGAAGCGATGGCAGGATTGCTTCAACACTGCCTGAATATTCGGGTACTCGTCTGGATTGATGTCGGCAGCAACTCCAGCTGGGTACTTATCCTTCCAAAAGTCTTCGTTCATGGAAGCCCACTCCTCAGCAACGCGAATTCAGCACCGCATTTGATGCGATTATTATTGGTGTGATTATTGGTGAGTCTGGCTTTTTACAAGGCCGAGAAGTCACAAAGCGCGCCGAGAGTAGCAGCTTTGCCAAGGGTCGACTAGAGCCAAAAGCGGCCTCTACGGTCACTTTTGTGACTCAAGAACGACAAGCGGTCATTTTAGAGCAAAGATTCTATAAAGCACTGAAAGCCCCGAAAACCGGGGCTTAAATCAATGTAGGAGCGAGCCTGCTCGCGAAAAACTGGAGACCGCCGCGGGGCATCTGGTTCTACGCGTCATCGTTCAAGACAATCGCAAGCAAGCTCGCTCCTACACCGATCCACGCAAAGCGCGGCCATTCATCGATCAAGCGATATCACGCAACTCCCGTCGCAAGATCTTGCCCACCGGCGTCATTGGCAACGACTCACGCAACACGATGTGCTTGGGCACTTTGTACGCCGTGAAGTTTTCCTTGCAGTACGCCTTCAGCTCTTCAAGGCTGACCCCCGCTTCACGGGCCACCACAAACAACTTCACCGCTTCGCCCGAGCGCTCGTCCGGCACCCCGATGACCGCGCAGTTCGCGACTTTCGGGTGGGCCATGACCACGTCTTCAATCTCGTTCGGGTACACGTTGAAACCCGAGACGATGATCATGTCCTTCTTGCGATCGACGATACGCACAAACCCGTCCGGGTCGATCACGGCAATGTCGCCGGACTTGAACCAGCCCTCGGCATCCAGCACTTCTTCGGTGGCTTCGGGCTTCTGCCAGTAGCCCTTCATGATCTGCGGGCCTTTGATGCACAGCTCGCCGCGCTCGCCCAACGGCTGCTCGACGCCTTCATCGTTGATGACCTTCAGCGTGGTGCCCGGCACCGGCAAGCCAACCGTGCCGATGCGCGACTGGTCGCCATACGGGTTGGTGCAGGCCACCGGCGAGGTTTCGGTCAGGCCGTAGCCTTCAGTGATGCGGCAACCGGTCATTTGCTCCCAGCGCTCGGCGGTGGCCTTGACCAGTGCGGTGCCGCCGGAGTTGGTGAGCTTGAGGCTGGAGAAATCCAGGGTCTTGAAATCCGGGTGATCCATCAGCGCGACAAACAGCGTGTTGAGGCCCAGAAATGCCGAGAACCGCCAGTTTTTCAGCTCCTTGATAAAGCCGCCGATGTCACGTGGATTGGTGATCAGCACGTTGTGGTTGCCGGTCACCATCATGCACATGCAGTTCGCCGTGAAGGCATAGATGTGGTAAAGCGGCAGCGGCGCGATCATCACTTCCTGTCCTTCGCGCAGCAGCGGGTGGCCGTCGACAGCGGTCTGACTGAGGCAGGCCCGCGCCTGCTGCATATTGGCCACCAGGTTACCGTGGGTCAGCATCGCGCCCTTGGCCAGGCCGGTGGTGCCGCCGGTGTATTGCAGCACCGCGATGTCATCGAGGCCGGCGTTCAACGGCTTGATCCCCAGGCCCTGGCCCAGGCGCAGTGCACTCTTGAAGGAAATCGCCTGGGGCAAGTGATAGGCCGGGACCATTTTCTTGACCTTGCTCACCATGGTATTGACTAGCCAGCCCTTGGCGGCGGGCATCAGGTCGCCCATCTTCGCTTCGATCAGGTACTGCAGGTCGGTATCGGGCAGCACTTCCTGGACTTTCTGCCCGAACATGTTCAGGTACACCAGCGCCCGGGCACCGGAGTCCTTGAACTGATGACGCATTTCCCGCGCGGTGTACAGAGGGTTGGTGTTGACCACGATCAACCCGGCGCGCAATGCGCCGAAGACGGCGATCGGGTAATGCAGGACGTTGGGCATCTGCACCGCGATGCGATCCCCCGGCACCAGGTCGGTGTGGGCTTGCAGGTAACCGGCGAAGGCGGCGCTGTAGCGTTCCAGCTCAGCGTAGGTCAGGGTGACACCCATATTGCTGAACGCCGGGCGATCAGCAAACTTCTTGCAGGAACGTTCGAACACCTCGATCACCGACTTATAGGCGCCCGTATCAATGTCCAGGGGCACACCGGTCGGGCGTTTGTCATTCCAGAAATCAGGTTGCATTGTTCTTGTCCTCTTTACCTGAACCTATCCGGGCCACTTTTCTGTCTCTGTCATTTTTTAAAAGCAGAAAGCGAAAAGCGGAGCTTCTCGGACACTAGCAGCTATGTCGAATCAGGCAAATACGCGCACGATCGTCATAGATCGTGTGAATCTTCGTCCCATGGCGTGAGCAGATCAGACGCCCGACGCAGGATGCGCTATACACTTGGGTTGCAAGCCGCAAGTACCATGCCCCAGCAAAGGAAACGCCATGATCCACGACACTTTCTGGCTGACCACCAGCGATCACAGCCGTCTCTTCGTCAACCAGTGGCTACCGGCAGGCAGTCTCAAGGCATTGATTTTGCTGGCTCATGGCATGGCGGAACACAGCGGGCGGTATACGCGTCTGGCGGAAAAACTCTGCGAACAGGGTTACGGCGTGTATGCGCCGGATTTGCGCGGACATGGCAAAACTGCCGAAAACGGGACCCTCGGTCATTTCGCCGATAGCGATGGCTGGAGCAAAGTGGTGGGTGATCTGGCGTGCCTCAACCAGCACATCGGCCAGCAGCATCCCGACATGCCGATTGTGCTGCTCGGTCACAGCATGGGCAGCTACATTGCCCAGGCTTATTTGCTGCATCACAGTGCCAGCCTGCATGGGGCCATTCTCAGTGGATCGAATTTCCAGCCCGTTGCGCTTTATCGCGCGGCGCGGCAAATCGCCCGGTTCGAACGCCTGCGCCAAGGCCCCAAGGGCCGCAGCGCCCTGATCGAATGGTTGTCATTCGGCTCGTTCAACAAGAAGTTCAAACCGGCGCGTACCCGGTTCGACTGGCTCAGCCGCGATCCGAAGGAGGTCGACTTGTACGCCAACGATCCGCTCTGCGGCTTCCGTTGCACCAATCAGCTGTGGATCGATTTGCTCGGCGGGTTGCAGCAAATCAGCAAAGCGTCCAATCTCGCTCAGATCGATCCGGGCCTGCCGTTGCTGGTGATTGGCGGCGAATGTGATCCGGTGAGCGAAGGCAAACGTCTGACAGATCTGGCCAATGCCTTGCGCAAGGCCGGCAGCCAGAGCCTGCAACTGACTATTTACCCGCAGGCGCGGCATGAACTGTTCAATGAAAGCAACCGCGATGAAGTGACCGCCGATGTGCTGGCCTGGATCGCCCAGGTCTTGAGCCATCGTCGTCCACACCGAGCCGAATAGTTTTTTGTGAATTTTTTTATTCGTCACAGGAATTGAGACAGATGACCCAGGTTACCAACACCCCTTACGAAGCCCTTGAAGTCGGCCAGACCGCCAGCTTCAGCAAGACCGTCGAAGAGCGCGACATCCAGTTGTTCGCCGCGATGTCGGGCGACCACAATCCGGTACACCTGGACGCCGAATACGCCGCCAGCACCATGTTCAAGGAACGTATCGCCCACGGCATGTTCAGCGGCGCGCTGATCAGTGCGGCAGTGGCTTGCGAGTTGCCCGGGCCGGGCACGATTTATATCGGTCAACAGATGAGCTTTCAGAAGCCGGTGAAAATTGGCGACACCCTGACCGTGCGTCTGGAGATTCTCGAAAAGCTGCCGAAGTTTCGGGTGCGCATTGCCACCCGCGTGTTCAACCAGCGTGATGAACTGGTAGTGGATGGCGAAGCGGAAATTCTGGCGCCGCGCAAACAGCAGAGCGTGACCCTGACCGAGTTGCCGGCCATCAGCATCGGTTGATCCCCCCCTGACCCGTGGCGAGGGAGCTTGCTCCCTCGCCACGGACACAATTTAGCGCGCACCCTCCTGCACCTGCACGCTCGCCGTCATCCCCGCACTCAGATTCAGCCCTTCGGGCACGTGGTCCAGTTTGATCCGCACCGGAATCCGTTGCGCCAGCCTGACCCAGTTGAAGGTCGGCTCCACTTCCGCCAGCAATTGACCATCAGGCGTCGTATTGCGATCGGTAATCCCGCGGCTGATGCTTTCCACATGTCCCTGCAACGCCTCCCCGGCGCTCATCAACCAGACCTTCACCGGATCGCCAACGCGAATCCGCGGCAGTTTGGTTTCTTCGAAATACGCCTGCACATAGAAGGTCGAATCGTCGATCAACGCCATGACCGATTGCCCGGCATTCACATAATTGCCTTCGGCCAGGCGCAGGTTGGTGATATGGCCATTGCGCGGCGCGTAGACCTGGCTGCGGTCCAGATTGATTTGTGCCATCTTGGCTTCGGCCTGGGCTTCACGCAGTTCGCCACGGGCAATGCCCGCGTTGATTTGCGCGTTTTCACGCAGTTCGGCGCTGATCGCTTGCGGCCCGAGGCTGGCGCGACGGCTGGCTTCGCGCTCGCGTAGATTGAGTTGTTGCTGACGGGTCTGCACCACCGCCAGGGCCTTTTCCAGCGCGGCTTCGAAACGGTCACGGTCGATACTCAACAACAGGTCGCCGGCCTTCACCTGCTGGTTGTCATACGCCTTGAGTTCACGCACCCAACCCGACACGTCCGGGGAAATCACCACCACATCGGCACGAATTCGCGCGTCGCGAGTCCAGGGCGTGAGCATGTAGTACTGCCATAAATGGAACCCGGCAAAAATCGCCACCGCCACCAGACACAGGGTTACCGCGACACGTACGGAGGTACGCATATTCAACTCCTTATAAGGGACCGAGGACGAAGGTAATCACGGTCAATACACAGACGTACAAGGCGCAATCAAACAATGCTTCATGCCAGATCCAGCGGCTCACCGGGGTCAACCGCAACAACAGGCGCAAGGCGCCGGTCACCAGCAACGCCAGCACCACATAAATCAGAAACGGGCTGAGCAGTACCCCGCCCACCGACCACTCACGCAAGCCCATCGACGTCCTCCTGCTGGCGGCACCAGGCACGCCAGCTGTTTTGCAATTGCAGCACCGCGCCCTGGGCCAGCTTCACCGCGTCATCGGGGGGCAAGGCGTACAAGGATTGCAGCAAGGCTTGGCTCGGCTCGGCCAACGCTTCGGCGCGACTGCCAGCCGGACCTTGTTGCAGGACTTTTTCCAGGTGCTCCAGGTAGTGCCGTTGCGGTGCGGTCAGCGGCACCTGCGCCACTGCCAGGCTCAAGCGCAGGTGCAACAATTCATCGCCGATATCCAGGCCGAGCAAGCCATCGTCCCAGCGGCTGCGTGCTGGCTCCGGCAGCTCCGGATAAAGCCGCGCCAATTGCAGCAAACGGTCGGCCATGCGTCCGCCGAACCAGCTCTCGGCGCCGGCAAGATTGCGCCGGGTCAGGCGTACCAGGTCGCCAAGGGTCGCGGCCAACAGGCGTCGGGCATGCCAGGTCGGGTTGCGCAGGATCAGTAAATGAAACGCCAGCACCGCCGCACCGACGCCTATCACCATGGCTTGTGCACTGTTGAAAAACACGGCGACGTCGAACTTCATCTGATTCAACGGCGCCACCAGCACAATGAAGTGCAGACAGAACGAAGTCGCCGTGGCGCCAATCTGCGGTTTGGCCATGCCCAGCGCTCCGAAAAACAATGGCACGCCCAAGCCCAGACAGAGCATCGCGAAACTGCTCCATTGCGGCAGCAGAATCTGTCCGACGATAAACGCCACCGGAAGGGCCAGAAAAATCCCGCGCATGAAACTCATGCCGATCTGCGCGCCGTTCTCGCGGCTGGCGAACAGGCTGCACACCACACACGTCAGCAATAGCGCCCCGGCCGCGGCGGGCCATGCCGTCGCGAGCCAGAAACACGAAACCACCAGAAAGGCCAGCGCGCTGCGGGCACCGAACACCAGCGCCAGGGACAGGTCACGGTGTGGGGTCAGGGATCTTGGCGGGTCGAGGGACTCCCCCCCCTGCTCCACCGCTTGCAACGCGGTACCGGCCGCCAGCGCGGTGTCCATCAACAAGGTCAACCGCACCAGGCAGTAACTTTGCGCGGAGCTGATGTGCCGCGCATGGGACGCCTCCAGCAAGCGTGGGCGCAAGGCTTGCAACAGCGCGGGATCGCCGCTGCCGAGCGCTTCCTGGACTTCGTGCATCCAGGGCGATAATTGCGCCGACTCCTGTGGCTCCAACTGCTTCCACTGACGACGAACCGAACGGGCGATGCGCAGCAACATCAACAACTTCTGGCTCAGACCGCTGATGGCCCGCGCACGTTGCCGGCCGCGACGGCCTTCGAACCAGGCGTGTTCGCGCTGGGCGTCTACCGCGACGATTCTGCCGAGGATTTCCAGCAAGTCCTTGCGCGCCTGGCCATCGCCGGCCAGGGTCGCCCGCGCGGCGTTCATACCGCTGCGCCAGGCCGCACGGGCCTGATCGGCCAGTTGCAGCTCGACCCGCATCGGCCAGAGCAAGGCACTGCTGGCCGTGGCACAGACAATCCCCAGGCAAATTTCCGTGCATCGCGCCACGGCCTGATCGAACACTGTCAGCGGATGGGCAATGGCCGGCAAAGCAATGATCGCCACCGTGTACCCGGCCAGCACAAATGAATAAGACCAGGCGCTGCGCAGCAGGGTCGAACTCGCCGTACACAGTCCGAGCCACAGCGCCAGGGCCAACAGGAACAACCACGGCGTCTGGGCGAAAGCGCCCATGAACACCACCGACATGATCGTCCCGATCAATGTGCCCAACAGCCGCGCCAGGCCCTTTTGCAGCACCATGCCGGACAATGGCTGCGCCACGATGAACGCCGTCATCAGCGCCCAGGCCGGTTGCTCCAGCCCCCAGCGCAGGGCCAGCCACAGTGCCAGGCCTCCGCCGATCAGGGTCTTGATCGCGAATTGCACGGCACGCAGGTCAGGCGCCAATAAAGCCTGGAAAGTGATGGGCACGAAAGGGACTCTTGGAAGGACGATTTAACGATAGACGGCTTCAGTGAAAACTTGAGAAACAAATTATTAGCTAGCTATCGATGTCCCGTCCAGCGCTAATTCACAGGCACAAAAAAACGCCAGACTGGCTGGCGTTTTTGACAGCAAACGTACGCTTACGAGCGTGCGCGTGCCTGGTTACGCAGGACTTTCACTTGATCGTGATTGCGTTGCACGCCGTGGTACTGACGCTCAACGAGGTCGCGAATGCCTACCAGGTTATGCTTGTTGATTTTTTCCATGGCGTCTCGGTATGCCTTCAGCGCATGGTCTTCGCCACGCTCGGCTTCATTGAGCACCGCTTCTTCGTCCTTGCCGGTGAACATCGACTTCACGTCAACCCAGCGACGGTGCAAGTCACCACTGACACTGGTGGAGGTTTCCGGATCGCCGCCCATGGAACGAACCGCACTTTGCAGTTCAGAAGCCGCCGTGGCGCACTCTGCGGAACGTTGCGAGAACAGGGTTTTGAGTTCAGGGTGTTTGATGTCTTCAGCGCAAGTCTTGAACCCTTCCTGACCGTCCTTGCTGGTTTCAATCAGGTCGTTGAGTACAGAAATCGCTTCTTTATTCATGTCAGTCATTTTTCAATTCCTTGCGGGTGGATGAAAGTTGCAATAGGTGTTGCACCTCGCATGCCAGCTTTCTATCGACCAATTACTCCTTGTATTTCAAGTAGTTATGAATATCGGTTAAATCTGTATCCGTTTCTTTTGCATGATCTGTCATTTGGCCTGCATGCAGAATGCCTGTATTTTCCAGACTGATTGATTCCAGGCGATTGATTGATGAATCCTGAAAAACTCGAACTGCTGATAACTCGCCAGATGCCCTTCGGCAAATACAAGGGCCGAATCATTGCCGACCTGCCCGGCCCCTACCTGAACTGGTTTGCCCGGGAAGGATTTCCCCACGGCGAACTGGGCGGTCTGTTGGCCCTGATGCAGGAAATAGATCACAACGGCTTGTCTGAATTGCTCGAACCTTTGCGTGCCAAACACGGCAAACCCGCGCCACGCCACTGAAATGTCCACTCATCGAGTTGCCCATGCCCGATAACACCCGCCGCGCCCGTGATGAATCCTTCTGGCGGACGTTTGCCGACCGCTACGATGTCCAGCCCGGCCCGATCAACCTGGAAAACGGTTACTTCGGACGCATGTCGCGCACGGTGGTCGAGGAGTATCAGCGCAACATCGAACTGATCAACCGCAGTAACTCGGTCTATGTACGCCAGCGCTTCGAGGCGAGCGACGGCCTGAAGATCCGTGCGCGGGTGGCCGGACTGATTGATGTGCCCGCCGACGCGGTGGCGCTTACACGCAACGCCTCGGACGGCTTGCAGTCACTGATCCGCAACTACAACCGCTTGCAGCCGGGCGACCAGGTGCTGGTGTGTGATCTGGAATACGACACGGTCAAGGGCGCCATGCGCTGGCTGGCCCGTCACCGTGGCGTCGAAGTGATCGAGATCGAACACCGGCATCCCGCCAGTTTCGACAGTTTGCTGACCGCCTATCGCGAAGCTTTCGTGCGTTATCCACGGCTCAAGCTGATGGCCCTGACCCATGTCACCCATCGCACCGGTCTGGTGATGCCGGTCAAGGCGATTGCCGCCGCAGCCAGGGAACACGGGGTCGACGTAATCCTCGACGGCGCCCATGCATTGGGCCAGTTGGCGTTCGATCTCGAGGAGCTGGGCATCGCCTTCGCGGCCTATAACCTGCACAAATGGATCGGTGCGCCACTGACCCTGGGCTTCCTCTACATTGCCCCTGAACGC
>Ga0302171_10000072_pt1 | contig 18309 bp, 15 predicted proteins | sample I_Fen_N2_2_FD_193495 | JGI IMG/M metagenome (GOLD analysis project Ga0302171, IMG submission 193495) | Peat permafrost microbial communities from Stordalen Mire near Abisko, Sweden - I_Fen_N2_2 | ecosystem: Environmental > Terrestrial > Soil > Wetlands > Permafrost | place: Sweden: Abisko... | reverse complement strand
GCTGAACCGTACAACATTAGTGGTAGCCCACAGACTTTCTACAATTAAACGTGCCGACGAAATTTGTGTATTGCACGAAGGTAAAATCGTTGAACGCGGTAAACATGATGAACTTATCGCGATGAATGGATATTACAAGCGGTTGTGTGATATGCAGTCGTTTTGATTAGGAAACAAGTAACAAAAAAGAGTTTGATCGATACCGGTCAAACTCTTTTTTTTGATGTTAATGTTATTTAGACATCTCCTGTTATTTCAACATCGAATCAATTACTTTCGTCATTTTATTAAACTCCACTGTGTCGTACAATCTGGTAAGGAAAACTATTTTCCCTACTTTATCAATAATTACATTACGGGTAATACCGGCTTCGCGAAGAGCATATAAAGCAAAAATGTCGGCATGAGAATCTAATCCGATAGGATAAGTGATGGGTATGGATTTGGCAAATTTCAGCACGGTTTCTCTTGGTTCATCACGATCGATAGCCATCAACATGAAATTAGGATTGTTTTTATGCTGCAGCCAAATATCACGTTCGATAAATGGCATTTCCTTTCGGCAAACGCTACACCAACTTGCCGTGAATTGCAACATGACAACTTTGCCTCTCAACTCGGAAAGCTTCACTGTTTTGCCATTGGTAAGTTTCATGCTGAAATCCGGAGCCTGATCACCTACCTTTACAAGGTACGCCCTGTCATCTTTAGTTTGCCCAAATGCTGATATGGAAAGTATAACTATGAGGAGCATTAAAAGTTTTTTCATACCAATCATATTTAAAATTATGAGGTTCGTTTTTTTAGATATCTGTTGAACAATAGTACAAAAACCAGTATAAGTTCATCTCATACCGGCTTTGTTTTTACTGTTTTAAATTACATATCCCATTGTTCGCAGGTTGCAATAAGGTCGTCGAAGGTTTTAATTTTCGATTTAGCCTGTACTTCGAGCATTTGTGTTTCCATTGCTCCGTCGTATGTTTCTTCTTCCACATCGCGAATCACACCTACCGCTACTGGCATTTCAGGACCTTCCATTAACGCCAGTTTCATATGAAGGGTCGTATCTTCACAGGATGCATCGTGAATCAGAATATCGCTTTCTTTTACTCCGTTTTCGCCAATGGTAACTGCCTTTAGGTTGAATCCATCAAGCACTAGTCCTTTGTTCTGGTCTTTCCCAAATATCATGGGTTTGCCATGTTCCAGCATAATCAGACGATCTGTACGAAATTCTCTTTCAGACAACCAGCTATGCGCGCCATCATTGAAGATAACGCAGTTTACCAGACATTCAACGATCGAAGTTCCTTTATGGCGGGCAGCTGCCAGCATGGCTGTTTGCGAATTCTTTAAATCCACGTCCAGCAAGCGGGCAAAGAAGGTACCCCGTGCACCCATTGTCAACTCAGCAGGACGGAATGGACGTTCCACTGTCCCAAAAGGAGACGATTTGGAAATAAACCCTTTTCTGGATGTAGGAGAATATTGTCCTTTGGTTAACCCGTATATCTGATTGTTGAACAAAAGAACGTTTATATCAACATTGCGGCGTACGCTATGAATAAAATGATTTCCACCAATGGCCAGGCAGTCGCCATCACCGGTAATCTGCCAAACCGACAGTTTAGGATTTGCCACTTTAACCCCCGTAGCTACGGCAGCACCACGACCATGAATAGTGTGGAAGCCATAACTGCTCATGTAGTATGACAAACGTGAAGAGCAACCTATACCTGTAATGATTGCTGTTTGATGAGGTGGAACCCCAATCTCGGCCATTACTTTTTGTAAGGTGTTCAATACGGCATAGTCGCCACAACCGGGACACCAGCGCACATATTGATCGCTTTTAAAATCTTTTGCTGTATATTGTTTTGTTATTGTTTCTGTAGTTTCCATGATTTGAAATTTAAAAAAAGTTAGAACGCAAAATGCTGATTTTCTATTTCAATAAGTTGTTGAAGCATTCTTCCAGTTCAGCCTCTGTGAAAGGTTGACCCTGGACTTTATTGTATTGTAGAAATTCAACTCCGGCAACTTTTGACCGTAGAAAATTGGCAAATTGTCCGCTGTTTAACTCACATACCACCACTTTCTTGTAATGTTGAATCACTTCTACGGCATTTTTCGGAAGTGGATTGATATAGTTGAAATGAGCCAATGCAACTTTCTTACCGTTCTTGTTGGTAGAATTTATAGCACTCATCAAGTGTCCATGTGTTCCTCCCCACCCAATAACCAATAAATCGGCATCTATGTCTCCTTCCAATTTCAACTCTGGAAGAATCTGGCTTACATTATTCACCTTTTGTTCACGGGTATCAACCATTAACTGATGATTAAGTGCATCTGTTGAAATAGCACCGGTTACATAGTCTTTTTCAAGACCTCCGTTTCTATGACCGAAACCTTCCATTCCCGGAATGCTCCAATAACGTACTTTCGATTCATCGTTACGCGATGCCCCATTATAACCTTCCATGTCAGCTTTTACGAAATTCGGTTTTATCTCTGGTAATTCAGCCTCTTTTGGAAGTTTCCATAAAGAAGTACCGTTTCCAATAAAAGCATCACTCAATAATATAACAGGTGTCATAAATTCAAGAGCTATTTTTCCGGCCATAAATGCCTGTTGGAAGCAATCGTCAGGTGTACTTGCTGCTATTACCACTACCGGACTTTCTCCGTTACGTCCGTAAAGTGCCTGTAAAAGATCAGTTTGTTCTGTTTTAGTAGGCAGGCCTGTTGAAGGACCACCACGCATTACATCTATAATGACCAGTGGCAGTTCGGCCATAACCGCTAAGCCAATGGCTTCTGATTTTAGTGCTAACCCAGGCCCTGAAGTACTGGTCGCAGCCAGATATCCTGCAAATGAAGCACCAATAGAGGCGCTGATTCCGGCTATTTCATCTTCGGCCTGTACTACTTTCACTCCCAGATCTTTGCGTAAGACCAATTCGTGCATGATGTCTGTGGCTGGAGTAATCGGATAACTTCCAAGAAATAATTCAAGGCCTGCTTTTTTTGCAGCTGCAATCAATCCCCAGGCAGTAGCTTTATTTCCGCTGATGCTTGTATATTTTCCTTTCGGTGTCTCGTGCGATTTATCAATAAAATAAGTCGATATAGCTAAATGCAAATTGTTTCCATAATTAAAACCATCAGTAAGTACTTTTACGTTTGCATGTAGAATGTCGGGCTTTTTACCAAATTTATTTCCAAGAAAATGAATAGCCTGATCTATCGGTCTGTTAAATAACCAGCAAATCAAACCGAGGGCAAACATATTCTTACTACGTAAAACAGTCTTATTGTCAAAACCAAAACCTTCAAGGCTACTTTGTGTTAGTGTTGAAAGAGCAGCCGGTATTAATTGAATAGTGTCGGATATGCCTAATTCTTCGAATGGATTTTCAGTGGTAAAACCAGCTTTGTCATACCCGGATTTATTAAAGGTATCCGAATCGAAAATCACTACACCACCTTTTTTCAGGGCATCGGCATTTACTTTCAAAGCTGCGGGATTCATTACCACCAATACATCAGGATCGTCACCCGGTGTATATATTTTACTGGATCCTAAGTGTACCTGAAAACCTGAAACGCCTCCCAGTGTTCCTTGAGGAGCACGAATCTCAGAAGGGTAATCAGGAAAAGTGGATATTTCGTTTCCCAGAATGGCAGAAAGATTAGAAAAAAGTGTTCCGGTAAGCTGCATGCCATCTCCCGAGTCCCCCGAAAAACGAACAACAACATTATCTAATTCAGTTTTATTGTTTGTACCCATGTTTCTTTTATATGTTTAAAATGGATTAGTCAAAGAAGAATGTGCTTTTGTACAAAAGTAAGCAAAATCGTTTATTTTTGCAATTATCTTTATGAAAGCTTACAATATTTGATGGTTTTATAGAACAATACCTTTCTTTTTTGCATTATTATACTGAAAGGACCATGAAAGATAATGCCATAAAACAAAAATCAAACCAGATATGTTCTATCTGGTTTGGCAGGTGCCCGGTAAATACTACCCGGTTTTAGTTCTTAATTTATTTTGGATTGAAACAATAAATTAGAATTCGGCATTATTTGGAGTACGTGGAAATGGTATTACATCGCGGATGTTAGACATACCGGTAACGAATAATAACAAGCGCTCAAACCCAAGGCCAAAACCTGCATGAGGAGCTGTTCCAAATTTACGGGTATCCAGATACCACCAGATATCTTTTGTAGGAACACCCATTTCTTCAGCTCTGTTTTTTAGTTTTGTATAATCTTCTTCCCGTTGTGAACCGCCAATAATTTCTCCTATTTTAGGGAATAAAACATCCATTGCCCGAACTGTTTTTCCATCATCATTTTGTTTCATGTAAAATGACTTGATTTCTTTCGGATAATCGGTTAGAATAACTGGCTTTTTAAAATGTTTCTCAACCAGATAACGTTCATGTTCGGATTGTAAATCTGTTCCCCAGCCAACAGGAAATTCAAATTTCTGTCCTTTAGCAATGGCAGCTTCCAGAATCTCGACGCCTCTGGTATAAGTCACACGTTCAAAATCATTCTCTACAACGGATTTCAATCGTTCAATAAGTTCCTTATCGTACATATTACAAAGGAATTCAAGATCATCCTGACAATTATCCAACGCCCACTTAACGCAGTACTGAATAAAATCCTGAGCCAGCTGCATGTTTTCCTCTATCTCGTTGAAGGCCACTTCTGGCTCTATCATCCAAAATTCAGACAAGTGACGTGGTGTATTTGAATTCTCAGCACGGAAGGTTGGGCCAAATGTATAAATCGATCCCATTGACATGGCTGCAAGTTCTCCTTCAAGCTGACCTGACACCGTTAGGCTGGCTTGCTTGCCAAAGAAATCATTGCTATAATCAATTGCACCTTCATCATCTTTTTTCAGGTCGTATAAGTTCATTGTGGTTACCTGAAACATCTGTCCGGCACCTTCACAGTCGGAAGCTGTTATAATCGGGGTGTTGAAATAAAAGAATCCGCGTTCATGAAAGAAGGTGTGAATCGCTATTGCCATATTGTGCCTGACACGGAAAATAGCGCCAAAGGTATTCGTCCGTGGACGAAGGTGGGCTATTTCACGTAAAAATTCCAGTGTATGTCCTTTTTTTTGCAATGGATAAGTTTCAGGGTCGGCGATACCGTAAATCTCAATTTTATCAGCCTGTATTTCCACTTTCTGGCCTTGACCCATCGATTCTACTAATTTACCGGTCACGCTGATACAAGCACCTGTTGTAATTGGTTTTAAATATTCATCTCCGAATTTTTCATTATCAGCAACTACTTGAATATTATTAATTGTTGAACCATCATTCAACGCAATAAAACTTACATTCTTATTGCCACGGCGCGTACGTACCCACCCTTTTATATTCACCTCTGCACCAAAATCAGTTCGTTTTAATGCGTCAACTATAATTGTTCTACTCATACAATTCGGCTTATTGAAATTTTTATGATTTAATTATACTAATTTAGAATACAAAAGTACTAAATTTCATTGGAAAATATACCCTTAATAATACAAAAAAGCACCGGTCTCTTGTTGAACCGGTGCTTTTTGTATAAACTTAAGAGCTTAATTATTTTCTCCTTAATTGGTCTACATTTCCAATCATACTCATGGCACAACGGAATCCAATATCATTGCTTGATTTATTCTGATCCAAGAACCGGCGTGTGGAAGGATTTAACCAATATGCCCGGTCTTTCCAGGATCCTCCTTTATATACTCGCGTCATATCGGTTACCGATGGTCTCAAAATATCTGTCGGATCAATTTTTACATTCCTTTTCAGGTTAGCCATTCCTGTCGTATCATTAAACGTAAAATCAATTTGCGACGTTGCATCGCCATCTTTAAAATTACGGACATCATCCCCTTTTGCCACTTCGGTAGCTATACGTCCCAGGGAATCAACTTTGTATATCTTATTCCCGAGTGCATCTACACTGGCAACTATGGGGGTTAAATAAACATTTCCTCTGAATGAATTATATTCGGCCATTTCATCAAACGATGTTGAACGATAGACATCTAGAACCCATTCGTTTACGTTCCCTGCCATATTATACAATCCAAAATCATTCGGATAATAAGAATTTACTGCATTGGTAATGGTTGCACGATCATTCAGGCTTCCGGATTGTCCCATCATATCGCCACGTCCACGAACAAAATTAGCCATCATTTGTCCCATTTGTTTCTTCGAAGGATTCCTAACCTGCGAACCTGACCAAGGGTAAATTTTACCTTCTTTAATCATCCCGTTTCGTCCTGAAGTTAATCCGTAGGCTGCAAACTCCCATTCAGCTTCTGTTGGTAAGCGGAAGTCTGAGAAAAGTATTCCGTCGGACATATCAACTTTTCGGTTTTTTCCGTACAAATCTTTTTTAGGCATCCTTCCGGCGGCAGGTTGGTAACTGGCTTGTTTTAAATATTTTTGGGTGTTAAATACAAAACTATTTGCAATTGAGTCCTGGTTGGTTTGCGTTTGTAGTTTTGAAAAGTCAGGAGCTTTAATAATTCCTGCACGGATTAAAGCCATTTCATTGACCCTATCGGTACGCCATTGGCAGTAATCCATTGCTTGCTCCCAGGTGACGCCTACAACTGGATATTGATCATATGCCGGATGAGTAAAATAATTTTCAAGATATGGTTCATTATAGGCTAATTCCTCCCGCCAAACAGTAAAATCGGGTTGAGATTTTTGTACAAGTCTTGGGGCTGTTTTCCCAAAAACGGCTTTCATCCAATTCGTATATTCACGCCAATCAATATTGCGTATTTCATATTCGTCCATGTAAAATGAACTGACGGTTATTTTTCGCGGTTTGTTATCGCGCGGTGCAGTAATATATTCTCCTTTTTCACCAATAGTGAATGATCCGCCTTCAATGGCTACCATGCCCGAAGGGGTTTGTGATACGTAACCTCTCTTAACGGTAAATCCTGCTTCAGTTTTATCATTGTATTTCCAGCCTGTCGTACGTGATGAAACACCGTTTGAAGGCTGATTGACGCAAGCAATCAAAGTTATTGCTAAAGATATTGATGCTAATTTAGCTATGGTTATCAATTTCATATTAGATGAAATAAATTAAAGAATGTAAAATGTTTAAAACAACTCTGCAAAAATAGTATTTTTTTTCCTGTAATTAATCTATTCGAAACGTTTTTTTGGAGTTTTCAAAAAAATGTTCTACTATAATAACTAGTTTTCTGCAAAAAACGTATACTTTACGATAAAATTTTCAATTATTTCTTATTCTGACAACTCTATCGCTATATTTTCTTACTTTTGCAATGACATTAACAACAAGGATGTATGGTTGATATTTTCAAGGTCGTGGAAACTAATTCTTTGCAACTCAATTTGAATAACCGGTTAATTGATTTGTCAACTCCGGTGGTGATGGGAATTGTAAATGTTACACCCGATTCATTTTTCAAAGAGAACAGGTTTCTGACTCACAAAACTATTTTGGCCGGGGTTGAAAATATGATCCTTCAAGGTGCTTCCATAATTGATGTCGGGGGTTATTCCACCCGTCCATCTGCCGAAGTCATTACACAGGATGAAGAGATAAAACGATTATCGGAAGGCCTGGAAGTTCTTCTGAAAAAGTTCCCTGACATCCTGATTTCTGTTGATACATTCCGATCGGGGGTTGCCAGGCATGTTGTAGAAAACTATGGGGTTGCTATGATCAATGATGTCAGCGGAGGTACTCTCGATGATTTAATGTTCGAAACAATTGCTGAATTAAAGGTGGCCTACGTGTTAATGCATATGCGGGGTACTCCCCAGACAATGCAAACGAATACAAAATACGAAGATGTAGTGTCCGAAGTCTTGCTTTTTTTGGAAAAGCGCCTGGCTCAATTACATTTATTGGGTGTAAATGATGTGGTTATTGATCCTGGTTTTGGTTTTGCCAAATCATTAGAGCAAAACTATAAATTGTTGAATAAACTGCATTATTTTAAGGAATTAAATGTGCCGGTATTAGCCGGTCTTTCCCGTAAATCGATGTTGACAGGGTTGCTTGGAATTGATGCCAATGAAGCTCTTAATGCCACTACGGCTGCTAATATGCTGGCGTTGGCAGGTGGTGCATCCATTCTCAGGGTGCACGATGTTAAAGAGGCCATGCAAACGATTCGTATTTACATGAAATGTATGGAAGAATAAATAGCCTTTTTAAAATAAGATTACAAATAGATAAATTCAAAATTACATGGGATTTCATATAGGCTTTAAAGATGTAATTGATATTTTCCTGGTGGCAATACTGCTTTACCAAACCTTTAAGCTGCTTAAACGAACCGGTGCTGCCAATATCTTTATTGGTATTCTGGCATTTGTGATTTGTTGGTTTCTGGTTTCGTATGTGTTTAAAATGGAACTCCTGGGAGGTATCTTTGATAGAGTCGTCAGTGTAGGAGCCTTTGCTTTAATTGTTTTGTTTCAGGAGGAAATACGCCGGTTCTTTTCACGGATCGGATCTAGTCGAAGAGGAAGTCTGATTCATACTTTGAAACGTCTTTTTGTTGCTGATAGCAGCGATAAAGAAAGAACCGATTTTGATCTCGTTCAAATTGTTCTGGCTTGTCGAAATTTAGCCAAAAGTTCAACGGGTGGATTAATTGTTCTTACCCGGAGCAACAATCTGGAGTTTTATGCCCATTCAGGAGAACAGATCGATGCAGCCATAAATTCGCGTTTGATTGAAAATATCTTTTTTAAAAACAGTCCGTTGCATGATGGGGCATTAATTGTCTCCGATCGGAAACTAAAAGCTGCTGCTTGCATTCTGCCGGTCTCCAAAAACCAGTCAATTCCAAAACGAATGGGATTAAGGCATCGTGCTGCATTGGGAATAACGGAGCATTCCGACTCAATAGCGATTGTTGTCTCTGAAGAAACCGGGCATATTTCCTGGGCTGTGAATGGTCAACTCACTGTAAATGTAAAGCCCGAGCAATTGGAACATTTCTTATCCGAAGTAATGGTACGCTGAGTTCGATCTGTTTTGTGCACTCCTAAAAAAATAAGTGCAACTTTTTCAGTTTCTAATTGTTTTAATAGATAACATGTTTATAAACAATATATAAATTAAATGATTATGAGTAAAATTTCAGGTGTAATTAAACCAGGTGTTGTAACCGGAAAAGACTTACAATATCTTTTTAAAGTGGCAAAAGAAAATGGTTTTGCAATCCCTTCGGTCAATGTAGTTAGTTCTTCCACGGTTAATGCTGTTATGGAAGCTGCAAAAGTTTCCAATGCTCCTATTATGATTCAGTTCTCCAATGGTGGAGCTGCCTTTAATGCAGGCAAGGGATTAAAGCTCGAAGGTCAACAAGCTGCTGTTTTGGGAGCTATTGCAGGAGCAAAACACATTCATACCTTAGCTGAAGCATACGGTGTATATGTTGTTCTTCATACCGACCATGCTGCTAAAAAATTACTTCCCTGGATTGATGGTCTGTTGGATGCCGGTGAAAAATACTTTGCCGAAACTGGTAAACCGCTTTTCAGTTCTCACATGCTTGATCTTTCCGAAGAACCGATCAAAGAAAATATCGAAATCAGCAAGCGTTACCTCGAACGTATGAGCAAAATGGGAATGACCCTCGAAATTGAATTGGGTATTACCGGTGGTGAAGAAGATGGAGTTGATAATAGTGGAATCGATAATAGCCTGCTTTACAGCCAGCCAGCTGATGTTTTGTATGCCTATCAGGAATTGAGCAAAGTATCTCCTAATTTCACCATTGCCGCTTCCTTTGGTAATGTGCATGGTGTTTATAAACCGGGTAATGTAAAACTGATGCCGGTGATCCTTAAAAACTCACAGGATTATATCAAGGAAAAGTTAGGCCTTTCCGAAAAACATCCTGTTAACTTTGTATTCCATGGTGGTTCGGGATCTTCACATGCTGAAATCCGCGAAGCTATCAGCTACGGTGTTATCAAGATGAACATTGATACTGATACTCAATGGGCCTATTGGGATGGCGTACGGGGCTTTGAAGCTGCCAACCACGGTTTCCTTCAAGGACAGATTGGTAACCCTGAAGGCTCAGATAAACCAAACAAAAAATACTACGACCCACGTGTTTGGCTACGTAAAGGTGAAGAAGCTGAAATCGCCCGTTTAAAAGTTGCTTTTGAAGACTTAAATGCCGTAAATAGCCTCTAAGAATTTACTATTTATTCAGTTACTATTTACAATTTAAAGATAGTATACTGAACTAAAAAATAAAGGCTGTCTAGATTCTAGACAGCCTTTTGTATGCAAACTAATTGACAATTAACAGTAAATAGTAAATTGTCAAATAGTAAATCAATCTCAAGCTTTTCCTGCACTACCCAAAACATTCACTGTTTTGTGAGCATAGAGTCTTTTCAATTCATCACGTGCTGGTCCAAGATATTTACGAGGGTCAAATTCTCCCGGTTTGGTAGCCAATACTTCACGTACAGCAGCTGTCATTGCCAGACGGCCATCTGAGTCAATATTGATTTTACAAACGGCTGATGCAGCTGCACGACGCAATTGATCTTCAGGGATGCCGATTGAATCTTTCAAGGCACCGCCGTATTTGTTGATGGTTGCAACATATTCCTGTGGAACGGAAGAAGAACCGTGTAATACGATAGGGAATCCTGGAATTAATTTCTCTATTTCTTCCAAAATGTCAAAACGCAATGGAGGTGGTACCAAAATGCCGTTTTCGTCACGTGTGCATTGTGCAGGGGTGAATTTGTTGGCTCCGTGCGAAGTTCCGATAGATATGGCCAGTGAATCAACACCGGTGCGGGTTACAAATTCCACTACTTCTTCAGGTTGTGTGTAGGTATGATGTTCGTGTGATACTTCGTCTTCAACACCTGCCAAAACTCCTAATTCTCCTTCAACGCTAACTCCATGTTTGTGGGCATATTCAACCACTTGTTTGGTCAGGGCTACATTTTCTTCGAAAGGTAAATGTGAACCGTCGATCATGACAGAAGAGAAACCTGTTTCAATACAGCTTTTACAAAGTTCAAAACTATCACCATGATCCAGGTGTAACACAACTGGAATATTCATTCCCAATTCTTTGGCATATTCCACTGCACCCTGTGCCATGTAACGAAGCAATGTCTGGTTTGCATACTTGCGTGCACCACTCGAAACTTGTAAAATAACCGGTGATTTTGTTTCAACACAGGCAGCAATAATAGCTTGCATTTGTTCCATGTTATTGAAATTAAAGGCTGGAATTGCATACTTGCCTTCGATAGCTTTTTTGAATAAGTCGCTGGTATTGACCAATCCAAGTTCTTTGTAATTTACCATATTCTTAAAATTTTATAGTTTGATAATTTGTCCGCAAAAGTAGTCTTTTTTTGTCAATTATGAAAGTAAACGATATCCTTTTGTTATAATCCATCCATCCAAGTGGATGGATGGATAGAATCCCGTTATAAGTTCCATCAGCATTCAGTATAGATATTCATTTTTCTATTTTTATACCGCCATTTATTCACTACGATGATAGAGATGTAATATAGATGTAACTTAGATATAATATAGATATAACTTAGATGTTATATATCATTAATAGGTTATTATATCTAAGGTATATCTATATTGAAAATAAGTTATATTTTAATTAATACACTGATGTGGTGGTGAATGCATGATAATATTGTCGACCCGCTTGCTATAGTGATTGGGTTGGTAGAGAAATGCGTGTTTTTTTTGTATTCAGTTGTAAAATTATTGATACTTTTGTAGGGATTGATTTGTTGAGGATCGAAAAAAAAATCTACATGCAATATAGTGCAAGATCTTTTTTAGTTCAGGATGAAGAATTATTGAAAATATCTTCATTTATTTTGAACAATATGATGAATTATTTGGTTTTAGTTATTGATCTTTAACTATTTAATCAATGAGTCTTTACTTACGGAAAATAATTAAAAGTTATGAGTTTACTTAAGGAATTTAAAGATTTTGCCATGCGTGGCAATGTGATTGATTTGGCAGTTGGTGTGATCATTGGTGGAGCTTTCGGAAAAATTATCGCTTCACTGGTGGCAGATGTGATTATGCCCCCGATCGGATTGTTGGTTGGTGGTGTTAACTTTGTGGACTTGAAATGGCAAATGAAGCCGGCCATGATTGTTGATGGGGTTAAAAAAGCAGCTGTAACCCTGAATTATGGGAATTTTATACAGGTAACATTCGATTTCCTTATTGTTGCTTTTTGTATCTTCTTGTTTGTGAAAGGAATTAATTCCATGTCGAAGAAAAAGGAGGAGGAAGCTCCCGTCGTTCCTTCCAAAGAAGAACAGTTATTGACCGAAATACGTGATTTATTAAAGAAATAAATCAATCTCCCACCGGTTAAAAAGACCCTAATAATACTTCTCAGCATTATTAGGGCGTTTTTATACCCAATTTAACCTGCCTTTGTCGGGGTAATATCCTTTGTTTATCGATTTTTGCTTGTATAGAGACTGTTTATGTTCCTATATTTGCAGCATAAATTTTTAAAAAATACTATAATGGAAAATGAAATGAAAAATTCGTTTCGTTCGGGCTATACAAAAGGTCTAGGCTTCGGACTGATTTTAATGCTGATTGGTGTGTTGTTTCTAGGTTATAACTTTGGAATTATACCTTACAATGTAAAAGAAGTAATTTTCTCATGGCCAATGTTGTTAGTTTTTATCGGACTGATTAATCTGTTCAAACGACATTTAATTTCGGGAGTGGTTTTGATTTTCGTAGGTGGATTCTTTCTTATTCCCAGGATTGTACCTGGTTTGGATGGACAGTTTGTTCATATCTATTGGCCTCTGTTATTGATTGCAGCAGGAATAGTTGTTCTGCTACAACGGGTTATTAATCCTAAATGGGGTTATGGGTCATGGGACAGAGACTGGCACCATCACAACCATCATCATCGTTCGCACCGCTATGATCATTCCAAATGGAGTGAAAATGCCAATACAAGCGGCTTTTCAAAAAACAGTGTGTTTGGCAGTGGCGATCACATTGTGCTCGATCCTGAATTTAAAGGAGGTGACCTGAATGCTGTATTTGGAGGTATAACCCTGGATTTGCGCAGAACCAGCTTGCCATTGGGCGATACCCAATTGGAGGTAAATGCAGTATTTGGAGGGATAACTATTTTTGTTCCGAGTGATTGGTATGTTGAAACTCATTTGGATGCTGTTTTTGGAGGATTCCAGGATAACCGGGTGCCTAAAGAGCCGCTTGATACAACCCGGAAACTGGTTATTACAGGCTCATGTGTATTTGGGGGTGGAGAATTAAGAAACTAATTCACAGAAGATGATACATCCATTTTTGGAAAATACGTCAAGAATAACTCAATATGTACTTCTCTGGACCGTATATGCCTTGCTGCAGGCATTAGTCCTGCAAGGGCTGGTTGCACTTCCATTCTGGATGATGTTGGCCGATGGAGTAATACATGCTGCTGTTTTTGGAGTGATTGGCATTCTTCTATGGAGTGTGGTGAAATACGGGAATTTTGAAGCGTTGACACTTTACCAGCGGTTGGTGAATAATGCGGCCATGGCTTTACTAAGTATTGCTATTTGGTTAAGTGTAGGTTATGGTCTCTTTTACATGGTGTTCGGGGTTGAATCATCTGCCTTGTTTATACGGGTACTACCCATCCGGGGAATGACCGGACTATTGATCTATTTGCTGATCATGCAACGGTTTCATATCGCAATTACCGAGATGAGCCAACAGGATGAAGGGGCAGAATCCCTTGAAATTACTGAAGAAATAAAACCAATGAAAGAGGTGCAAACAGAAATGCTGGAACGTATTGCTGTAAAATCGGGCACGAAGATTCATGTTGTATTAATTCCGGAGATACTTTATCTGCAGGCTGATGGTGACTATGTTCAGATATTTACAGTGCAGGGGAAATACCTGAAAGAACAAACCATGAAGTATTTCGAAGAACATTTGCCGGATAATCAGTTTGTACGGGTTCACCGCTCGGTCATAGTAAATGTTGAAATGATTTCCCGGATAGAACTTTATGAAAAACAGAATCAATTGCTGACGCTTAAAAACGGACAGCAAATCAAGACCAGTCCGGGGGGATATAAAGCGTTACGAATGGTATTGAATTTGTAAACCATTTTTAGGACTCTGCAATAAAAAAAGATTAAAGCAAACGTTGTTACATTTCTAATCTTGTAGAATGCAGACATATGATGATACATTAATTTACAGTTGTAATAAACAAAAAATATCAATATGAAATTTAGAATATCGATAGAGCTTCTGGTTTTTATCTTATTTGTAAGCGTGGGTTGTAATGCTGCGAAATTCAATAATTCTTCCTCTAAAGATAACCTTTCAAAGCAGGCTGATGACAATTACATAAAATCTAAAGGCACAAAACGTATTGTTTCATATAATGTGAAACACTGCGAAGGAATGGATAAAGTGATTGATTATGATAGAATTGTAACTGTAATCAGTAGCTTAAATCCGGATATTGTCTGTTTACAGGAACTTGATAGTATGACAACCCGATCGAATATGTATCAGGTCAAATTATTAGGGGCTAAATTAAAAATGCATAGTTATTTCGGTTCAGCGATACCTTATAAAGGGGGGCGCTATGGAATTGGGATTCTCTCGAAAGAAAAACCAATAAAAACGTACCATTATAGTTTGCCGGGAGTTGAAAAACGCACATTTCTGATAGCTGAATTTTCAACGTATGTTGTAATATGTGTTCACCTGGATTTGACAGAAAGTAATAGAATCGTATCTGTCAAATTGATTACAGATGAAGCAAAGAAGCTCCATAAACCAGTTTATCTGGCCGGTGATCTAAATGAAGAGAACACAAAAGGTGAAGTGTTTTCAGAATTTATGAAAAACTGGAATATAGCAAGTTTAATTAAAAATACATTCCCAACAGGAGCTCCAACGAGATGCATAGACTATATCCTTGCTTTTAAACAAGAAAAGACAAAATATCAAATACAAAACAAGAATGTGGTGTATGCTTTACAAGCTGTCGATGTCTCAAACGCATCCGATCATTATCCAATCTTTATAGACTTTAAATAATTAATCGTTTAGCACCCACATCTTTTAAGTTTAGAGGTGCATGTTCATTGGGTATTTCAGTATCTCCTGTTTCCAATTAAAAAGAGATTGACTCACGATATTGAGCCAACCTCTTTTTTGAGTATAAGTAATGATTTTATTAATCTTCTTCTTTTTTGGTAGCTTCGTATTCTTTAAGTAATTTTTCCTGGATATCCATAGGTACAAGTTCATAGCTGGCAAACTTCATGGTGAAAGAAGCACGGCCACCGGTAAGGGAACTCAGGGTGGTGGAATAGCTGCCTAATTCTTTTAAAGGTATTTTAGCGGACAGTTTCTCATATCCTTTTTCGCTGTGCATGCCCATAATGACAGCGCGACGACCTTGCAGATCGCCCATGACATCACCCAACCGGTCGGAAGGTGCCTGAACAACCACATCGTAGATAGGCTCCAGTAGTTTAGGACCGGCTTCTTTAAATGCTTGTGAGAAGGCATTACGTCCGGCAAGACGAAAGGATATTTCATTCGAATCAACCGGATGCATCTTGCCATCGTATACGATGACACGCACATCACGGGCATACGACCCTGTCAGTGGCCCTTGCTCCATACGTTCCATAATACCTTTCATAATAGCCGGCAGAAAGCGCAGATCGATAGCTCCGCCTACAATACTGTTCACCAGAACCAGCTTGCCGCCCCATTCCAGTTGAATCTCCTGTGAGTCACGATTACTGATCTTATATTCCTGTCCGTTAAAGCGGAATGTATCAGGAGCCGGCATACCTTCGTAGTAGGGTTCAATAATCAGATGAACTTCACCAAACTGACCTGAACCCCCCGATTGTTTTTTATGCCTGTAATCGGCACGGGCATTCCTGGTAATAGTTTCACGATAAGGAATCTTTGGTTCCTTGAATTCTATTGGTATTTTATCATTGTTTTCAACACGCCATTTTAAGGTACGTAAGTGAAATTCACCCTGACCGTAGAGTATTGTCTGCTTTAATTCTTTCGATTGTTCAATAACCCAGGTTGGATCTTCTTCGTGCATACGGGTTAGTATTTCACTAAGTTTTTCTTCATCCGATTCCAGCTTGGCCTTAATAGCCCTGCGATACTTTGGTTCAGGATACTTAATTTCCTTGAAGTCGTATTCGCATCCCTTTACATTGAGGGTATTTCCCGTGCGGGTATCTTTTAGCTTAACAGTAGCCCCAATATCACCGGCTACGATTTCATCTACCTTCGTGCGTATTTGACCGGCCACTGAGAATATCTGACTGATACGCTCCTTGGAGTCACGGTCAATATTTATCAGATCGGCTCCTTCTTTGAGTGTACCGCTCATTACCTTGAAGTATGATACTTCACCAATATGCGGTTCAACACTTGTTTTGAATACATAAATACTGACAGGACCTTTTGCATCCGCTGTTACTTCTATGCCATCAATAGTTTTAGGCTTCTCGGTTTGATTCACACTTGGTGATACGTTGCACAGAAATTCCATTAAGCGGCGAACGCACATATCCCGTCCGGCACATACACAGAAAACAGGGAACATGTCACGTGTCAGTAATCCTTTGCTGATGCCTATACGCATTTCATCTTCAGTCAAAGAGCCCTGGTCAAAGAACTTTTCCATTAACGCTTCATCATGTTCTGCCGCTGCTTCTACTAACAGGTTGTGAAGGTTTTGTGCTTTCTCAATTTCAGAGTCAGGAATCTCCAGTATATCAGGAACACCGCCTTCGGGTTTCCAGCGATACATTTTCATTTTCAATATATCTACCACGGCATTAAATTGAGGGCCAACAGTAATGGGATATTGAATAAGAACAATCTTATTCCCGTAATTCTCTTTCAGTTGTTCCAATGTCCGATCGAAATCAGCTTTTTCCTGATCCAGATGGTTGGTGACAAAAATAACGGGTTTATTAAATCTTTCGGTATAACGGAAGTGATTGTTGGTTCCGACTTCTACCCCATATTGGGTGTTGAGAAGGATAAGAGCGGTATCGGTTACGTTGAGTGAGGTCACTACACCACCAATAAAATCGTCAGAACCCGGGCAGTCAATAAAATTAAGTTTCTTTTCGTGCCATTCAGTTTGAATAATGGTAGAGAAAACTGAATAGCCATACTCTTTTTCAACAGGGAAATAATCAGAGACCGTATTTTGGCCGTTTACTGTGCCTCTGCGTTTTATGACACCACTCTCGTAAAGCATAGCTTCTGCAAGAGTGGTTTTCCCCGAGCTGGAACTTCCCAGCAATGAAATGTTTTTAATTTCGTTCGATTGATATACTTTCATATTGTATTAAAAATTAAAAGAATTAATACTAAAAAATTGTAGTTTTTTATAATGAAAAATCGTATGGCAATGTATGAAATCTCTATTAAAATTGAATTTCTAAATTATATGTTTTACAACAGGGATTTAGGAGAACCCCTAGCCCCTAAAGGGGAACTAAGTTACTTCTGTTTTGACCTGACTTGTTTAGGGGATATTATAGACTTGACTAATTTAATTCCCCTTTAGGGGTTAGGGGTAAACATTTTCTTCGTTTCATTCCAATACTCGGGAGACTTTTTGAGAAAGTAAAGCATGACAAGCAAGCAGATGGAGAAGATAACCCCGAATACGGCAAAGCTGTTCTCGGCAGTAAAATAAGTGGTTAGGGAAAAGAATAAGGTACCCAACAAGACAAACACAAAGGTGATAAGGTTCAGGTAGCCTATCATGTCGCCTAGTTTACGGCCCAGGTTGGAGTTCTGGAGCATGGACAGGCAGGGGATCTGGAACAATCCACCCATAAATGCTACACTAAATACGCAAAAAACAAAGAGCCACATGCTGAGTTGGAAGAATGTAAGCACCAAAAACAGAATACTCATGCCTCCTATGCCAATAAGTATTAATCCTTTCTTTACCTCTTTTCCTGAAATTCGTCCTGCTGCCCAACATCCGAGAGCAATACCAATAGCAGCGCAGGCCATTACCATGCCGGTGGTGGTATTTGAGGCGTGATAAACCTGCTTGCAGTGAATTACCAGATTCATTTGCAACATACCTCCGATAAGCCAGAAAGCCGATGCGCCAAATATGGCACTGTTGACATTTGAGTGTTTACGGGCGAA
>Ga0302171_10000070_pt1 | contig 18517 bp, 9 predicted proteins | sample I_Fen_N2_2_FD_193495 | JGI IMG/M metagenome (GOLD analysis project Ga0302171, IMG submission 193495) | Peat permafrost microbial communities from Stordalen Mire near Abisko, Sweden - I_Fen_N2_2 | ecosystem: Environmental > Terrestrial > Soil > Wetlands > Permafrost | place: Sweden: Abisko... | reverse complement strand
AATTATTTACAGCAACATGAGCTTTTTCATCTTTGTTTTGGAACTGACAGGACAATCCGCAACTAATAACGGGAAGTGGCTCGGCACCTATTTCTTCCGATAATTGGAATAACTCAAAAAATCCCAGTCCATACGATTGGAAATAGTCGGGGAAGAAACGGTTTGGGAATGTATATTCCCAACGGTTCTCATTTAGTTTACGATTCTCAACAGGTCCAACAGAATTTTTCCACTCGTAACGGGTTTGTAAATCGGTTCCCTCCACAATACAACCTCCGGGAAAACGAAAGACTCCCGGATGCAAATCATACAGCGCTTGTGCAAGGTCTTTTCGTAATCCGTTTTCACGACCTTTCCATGTATCAACAGGGAAAAGAGAAACGTGATCCATATCCACAGCATTTTTTGATGTAAGGAAAATCCGCAGACGGGCTTTCGCTTCGGTTTTACCGGCTTTCAATACAACCTGATATTTCTTCCATTCCTTTGAATCGACAGTCAGTTTTTGCGTACTAAACACATTACTTTCCGGGTCGATCAACTCTACGCGAACACTTCCTGAAGTATTTTCTTGAGGCAAACGAGCCCAAACAGAAAAGCGATATTCAGCATTCTGTTTTACGCCCACACCAAAGAACCCTTCGTTATCGAGTCCGGTTTGTTTCTCATCATGACCCGGGTATGAAAGGCGGACATAATGCGGATTGTTGGGGAAAGGTGCTTCGTCAGTACGAACTTCCACATTACCAAAAGTAGTCCAGCCCAACAAATTTTGGGGAAACTCAAAAGATCTGTTTTTAATCAGTTCGGCATACAGTCCACCGTCTGCACCATAGTTGATATCTTCGAAAAAGATGCCGTACATGGTTTTTTGGATGGGAGAGCCGACTTTTTTCAAATCGACCTGAATGTTATGCGTTTGCGAAAAGATTAGTTGTGTTCCTAATACAATCGAGAGTATAGATAACACGAAAGATTTGTTTTTTCTCATATTGGAAATCATGTTTTAGTTTCTAATCGGTTTTTTAATTATACAAAGTAAATAAAATCTATATGGTTAAAGGTGGACGAAATCTTCTTTTTAGAGGAAGAATGAATACTTACTGAAATTGAATTGTCAGGCTAGCCCATCTTTCATTCCATTTTATCATCAAAAAAAGAACTGGGCTGAACACCGAAATGCTTTGTAAAGCAGCGTGTAAAATACTTAGGATCATTAAATCCAACTTCATACGCAATCTCAGAAATATTTAGCGAATGATTTATCTGATTCTTTATGATCAATTCACGTGCAATGTTGAGTCGGTAAATACGAATAAACCTACTAGCCGATTGCCCTGCCAAATTCTTTAACTTTTTATGTAGCAAGCTGCGACTAATTCCCATAGCGTCCATAAATTCAGTCACATCAAAATCCGGGTTTGTATAGTTTTCCTTAACTACCCTCAAAGCTTTGTCGATAAATTTCTTGTCTAACGACTCACTGTCAAAGTTCAATGTTTCAGGATCCATGTTCTCGGCAAAATTGAGCTGAATTCGTTTCCGTTTTTCGCTCAGATTTCGGATTATTGCTTTTAATAGGTCTTCATCAAAGGGTTTCACCAGAAATGCATCGGCTCCAAGTTGAAAGCTTTCAATTTGTGTATCGGTTGAAGACTTGGCTGTAAGTAAAATAATAGGAATATGCGAAGTAGTAAAAGTAGTTTTTACCCGTTTACAAAACTCCATACCATCCATTTCGGGCATCATAATATCACTGATAATCAAGTCAGGAAGATAACGGTTAGTTACCTCAAGTCCCACAACTCCATTAGGAGCCTCAAGTACATTAAACTCATCGCTCAAAATAGATCGAATATATTGGCGCATATCGCTATTATCCTCGACGATTAATAAAACAGGTTTTCCTTTAGAAATGTCTTCAGAAATAGTATCATTCCCATCGGTTTGATTTGTAGCTATCATTTCAATAGGTTCACCATCCAACGATACAACACTTGACATCCGGCGTTCAATAGGTATAATAAACCGAAAACTAGCTCCTCCGGAAGCCTGATTTTTCACTTCAATTTTTCCATTGTGCAACTGAACGATTCGCTTACACAGATAGAGTCCAATGCCGGTTCCACTTTGTCCATATCCCGAGAAAGCCTGATTTTGTTTAGATTGATAGAAACGATCGAATATTTTTTCCTGATCTTCTTCGGGAACGCCTTTTCCAGTATCTTTTACCGCTACATAAAGCCGCTCCTTTTGATCTGATTTATCTACATAGGTACTGGCAACTACTGTAATAGTTCCTTGATTAGGGGTGAATTTAATTGCATTAGAGAGTAAATTACTCAATACCTTTTGCATGTTATCTCTGTCGAACAAAAACTCGGCCGGATTAATGCGGTATTGTTTACGGAAAATAACGCCCCTGTCTTTTACCAGGTCTTCGAATGGTAAAATCAGATCATCCAGAAATTCCACAAAATTCTGTTGTGTTTTTACCAATTCCATCTTACCCGAATCCACTTTTCTGAAATCCATGAGTTGATTGATCAGTGTAAGCAACAATCGGGAATTGCGTTGTACAATATTAAGTTGTTCAAGAACTTTCGGGTTTGTGCTCAACTTCAACGATCGCTCTACTGGTCCAAGAATCAATGTGATCGGGGTTCTGAACTCGTGTGTAATATTAGTAAAAAATGATATTTTATCCAGATTAGCCTCCTGCACTTTCTTGGACAGGGTAATAAGTTGCTCCTTTTGATGAGTAATTTTCTGATTTTGATTTGTCAACATTTCATTCTGTCGGGATACTTCTTGCTGATGCTCAATAAGTATTTCCATATTCGATTTGAGTTGATCTGCTTGTTCTTCGAGCATTTCTTTTTGTTGCTCAATTTCATGAGTACGCTCTTCCACCAATTGCTTTAGTTGAATCTTTTGTTTTTTCAATAAGTTGATTCGATGAACATAGTATTGATATACACTATAAATCAAAGAACTAAGAAACAGAAGGAGAAACCACCATGTTTTATAAAACGGAGGAATTACTTTTATTTTGAGAGTTGTAAGCTCGTCAGACCAGGTTCCATCGGTATTTGTACACTTAATTTCAAGTTCGTATTTACCATATTTGATGTTGGTAAAAGTTGCAAAGCGCCGATCTGAACTTACCTCAGTCCAGTTATTGTCGAACCCTTTCAGGCGATAAGCATATTTAATCTTATCCGCCAGATTATAACAAAGTGCAGAGAATTCCACACTGAATGTTTTGTCCGATTCTTTGAGTACAATCTGATGTAAATTAGTTCCTTCAAATTTTAAATGACGATCCGAATTTTTAAAATTCGGTGGAAATATATCTTCATTCAGGACTTTAATACGCGTAATCGAAGCTTTATTTTTGATTAATATCGGATTTGATTTCAACGGATCGAAACTGGTAAATCCAGCTACACTCCCAAAGTACATTTTTCCATCTATACCTTTGCAAAAAGCATCCCAATAGAATTGATTGGATTGTAATCCGTCTACCTTGGTGAAACTTCTGTTACTATCTTTACTTGGATCGTAGGCACACAAACCCTTGTCAGTGCTTAACCATATCCTACCTGCATCATCTTCAAGCATACCATATACTACATTATCCAGCAAACCGGTATTTTGATTGAAATTTTGAAACTTCATCCCATCCGTTTTTTCATTGAGACAATAAATGCCGTTACCATTGCTCCCAAACCACAAATGACCTTCTTTGGTCTCCAGTATGCAATTTATTTTCTCTATTTTGTGCGAAGCAGGATTCGTCAATTCATAACGAAAATGCTTGTAATATATCCTGTTCCGTTTTATATTTGTTTTATTCAAATAAATACAAAACAATCCATTACCAGCACCAACCCACAATCGTCGATTATGGTCAATATACATTCCGGTTATAAATTTTGGACGCTTTTCTAATGGTAAGTAACTTAAAACATGGGTAAATTGATCGTTATCCAGGTCAAGATAATCCAGTCCAAGGCGTGTGCCCACCCATAATGCATGGTTTTTATCATCCGATGCCATGGCAGCAACAAAATTATTGAATATAGATTTCTTTGAATTTGGGTCATTGTAGAATTGTTGAAATACCGGCTTATACCTGTCTGCATACTTCACTCTATTAATTCCTCTCCCCCACGTTGCAAACCAATAATCGCCACGATAATCCTGACAGATACTGCTGACAGAATTGTGACTTAATGATTTTGAATTGCCTAATTCGCTATAATAATGAGAAAAAGCGGTTGAACCATGCTTCCGTAGATTAAGTCCTCCCTCCACAGTGCCGACCCACAAGTCACCGGATTTATCTTCGTAAATGGAATTCACCGGATTCTTGGACAAACTTGTCGGGTTTTCCGGAGAATACAGAACATTACTAAAGATATTGGGATCAGGAGTCAAGAGATTTATACCCCCCTTTTCAGTTCCAACCCAAATGGAATTGTCATTAACAAAAACACAGCTGACAAAATTATTATTCAGAGAAACTCCATTCCAATTAGCTTCAGAGCTTATGTGCTCAAAATTATCCGTTCTATAATCATAGATATTTAAACCAATAAGGGTTCCTATCAGCAATTGTCCGTTTTTGTTTTTATTGATATCGGTTATGTAGCTCGACGAAAGAGAGGTATTCCGAAATGGATTTGCCAGATAGGGAGTTAAAGCCTCTGAATTCGGTTCATACTTGTAAAGACCGATAGAAGTTCCAACCCAGATTAAACCATTGTCGTAATACAACACATTTACAAACCCTAAAAAGTTTTTTAATTTCTCGTCTGTATTTACCTTCTTATACTTTCCGTTAGCTCCTTTTATCAAGCGACACACGGTATTATCAATTCCCAAAAACAGACTTCCATTGAGTTGCAAAAATGCAGTAACGGCAGAGTTACTTCGATAAATGATTTCTGTTTGGATTTTTTTGTCGGCAGTATAATGTAATTTCAGCAGACCTTTGTCATAACCAATCCACAAGTCGCCAGATTCATCTTTTTTTATGAAATTTATGGTGCTGGAATGCAGATTAAGCTTAGAATCCAACATGGCATTTGCTATTTCGCCGGTTTGATAGTTGAAGAAGTTGAGTCCATTTTCTGTTCCAATCCAGAAATTGCCATTATTGTCTTCTTCAATACAGTGAATATTATCACTCTGCAGAACATTTCCTAAGTTCCGACTATTAAAGTGGATAAAATCATACCCATCGTATCTGTCGAGCCCATTGCTGGTTGAAATCCACATAAATCCTCTGGAGTCACGGAAAATCTGATTTACCAGATTTCGTGACAAACCGTTGTCAGCTGTTAAGTAACTGATTTTATAAGGCAACGACCACGAAAAGTTTAAGCTGATAACTGTAAGGATGGTCAGAAGGAATATTTTCTTCATATTTTTGAAATAAAGTCCGCTACGAAAATAAATAAAATATCTCGTTTGTAAGGTGGATATATGTTTAATATATGCGGACTATTTCGTACAAGATCTTTTCAACCCCAATGGGCTTAGCATGTTCGGCGATAGAAAAATCTTATTTAAGATTAAGCGAACCGGTTCATTATTTTCAACTAAAACCAATCATTGTTTTGCAGAATACAGGTGACTCCTACATAGCTTTACATCGTTATGCTCCATATTTCTTTGCCGTATCAATCCAATGTTCAGCAAGTATCTCCGGGTTTGCACCTAAACTACGGGCAAGATGCAAGGCTACGCCCATGATTAAAACAGATGCTTTGTGCACCTCCTGCATGGTTTGTAAGGTTCCGAATTGTTCCTGCGCTTTTAGTAAGAGTAAATCACGGTGCTTTTGGACAAATAAAACCGGATCGTTTGTGTCAACCGAGATTTCAGGGACGATCAGGCTATCTATCCACTCTGATCCGATGTTGTTTGCTACTGTCTCCGGGGCTTCGTTGCCCATCTTTCTCCACAGCGGCAATGTTTCGGTATCTCCCGACCAGGCCAAACCGGTATCGAGCAACAGCTCAAAGGCAATATCTGCTAAGCTTTGCATCAGTTGTAAATATTCGTTTTGAGCCTTTTCAAACGCTTCTGTCTGCTGTCCTTTCAGGTATTCGGCTACGGTCAACTGTGGTAATCCGGTAACTTCGGGACACCCATCCAAACACGGGAACACTTCGCCCTGATGCATATAGCTAAGCGCTTCACTTTGTATCTGACGACCAAGCGGAAACAACCGACAGGCGAGCGGACGTCCTACATGGACACTGCATCCAACATTATCGATATACTGACTACAAGCTTTTTTATCTTGCCAACCGGCTTTACCATCAAAGCGCAAACGAATTCCGCCAGACTCGCAATACAAATCACGAAATTCACGAGGACTCACTTTTTTCTCTCTGGCCAGGCAAAACAGCTCCCAGGGATTAATCATCACCAGGTTTCCATGACAGCAGGTTCCCCTGCGCGAACAGGTAAGCGGTAATTTATCTTCAAGACTTAGTTTTGTTGTTAGCATTGTTCTTGTTTTTATTGGGGCGTACTCTTTCATATAGGAGGCTGTATCAAAAGTCTTTTTAGAACGCAAATTACACAAAATGCGCAAATTAACGCAATTTTATTGAATTGAAATTCAACAAATAATATTCTAGTTTACAAATCTTATTTGCGAAAATTTGTGTTATTTGCGTGCTTTTGATACAACCACCATACAGACGATCACTGGCAAAGAATAAGTTGTATAGCATCCATTCTGAGTTGTGCATGCTGAATGAGGGTTGCCAACGTTCCTTGTTCACCAACTGCTATCTGAATTTCTTCCGGCCTGATATTTTTATTTTTCTTTTGCAATATGAATAGTCGCTCTATTTCATGATTCAGCGTGAGGTTCATGCGTAACATTCCCCTGGCTATTTCTTCTTTGCGATGCGCTGCAGCTATACTTTTGGCTGCCGAAATCATATCGGGCAAAAGGGTTTCCACCACCCTTTCGTTGTCCAGCAAAGGATCGATGGAGCCGGCTGTTACCTTTTTGTCGAATGTTTCAACAGGATAACTATCTGTCAAGTCTTTGCCCGTATGATCTACCACAATTCGCAACGGAGTATTCGGCAGAAAACGGTCTACATAGATGCTTTGCTCGCCGGTTGTTTCAAGTACAAAAAGGATTTCAAGCAGCATGCCGGGTCTGTTGGAACCCCGCAGTACGCCGAAGCTTGCACTTCCGGTGCCCGAACTTAATACCATATCTATGGAAGCCGTTGTCATGGGATGATCCCAACTCAGAAAACTCATATCTTCCCTACTCAGCGCACGTTTCCGATCGAATGTAACCCCTATTCCTTCGGGCGAAATAGACGGAAACACTCCGGTGATTTCGGAAGTCGGTTGCAGAAAGTACGTGCGAGCAGCAAGGTCTTCCACTTCCACATCAAAGTGATGAAAGACTCTCATAAAATAGTTTTCAAGACTTCTGTCGCTGTCTTCTGCCTGAATCTGCTCCACCAGTTTCGCAGCTATCGCGGGGCGATACGAATTCATTTCCAGCAATCGGTCGCGTCCGTCGGCGAGGCGTTTCTGAAGTTCTTTTCTGAAGATGGAGGTTTCGGCTATCAATGTTTCCAGTTCCGGACAGGAGTCGGACGATGATACCGACCCGGAAATAGTAAGCAGTCGGTCGCAAAACAATTTGGAAATCTCATTTCCACCCTCTATATTTTCTTCAAAGGCATTCAGTCCTTCGTGAAACCATCGCACCAGTACCTGTTGCGGCGTGTTTTCAAGGTAAGGGATATGAATATGAATCTCCTCGGTTTGTCCTATTCGGTCCAACCGCCCGATGCGCTGCTCCAGCAATTCGGGATGAAGCGGCAAATCAAACAGCACAAGGTGATGAGCAAACTGAAAATTTCGTCCCTCGCTGCCTATCTCCGAGCACAGAAGAATCTGAGCACCGTCCGATTCCGAGAACCAGGCTGCATTTCTGTCCCGTTGCACAATGCTGAGGTCTTCGTGAAAGATGCCTACTTTCGGACCGAGCCGTTTCGTCAGTACTCCTTCCAATGCCAGTACCTTTTCTTTACTCTTGCAAATAAGCAATACTTTTTCGGGGTAAAGTTCCTTCAGCATCGACAATAACCATTGCACGCGGGGATCCTCCCCAAACCAATAGTGTTCGTCGGGCGTATCTGTTGGTTGCAAATCACGGGCAAACTCCGTTGCGAAACGTTCCGCCCACAAAGACGGGTCTTCGGTTTCCGACAACGGAATCAGATGAGCTTTACGGGTTGGAAATCCGGTCATGGCCGATCGGGTATTGCGAAACAACACGCGCCCCGGACCGTGTTGATCCAATAAATCTTCAATCAGTTTATCCCTTGCAGCGTCTCCTCCTTCGGCGAGAGCTTGTATTCTTTCTTTTGAGAAAATGGAGGTCAATAACTTTGTATCCTTAGCCGGTAATTTTTTCCCCAGGTGTAGTTTCTCTACGATATCGGCAATGTTTCGGGGATCAGACGATTCCAGTATAAAATCATCGTAGTTCGAGTAACGGTTGGGGTCCAGTAAGCGGAGTCGGGCAAAATGACTTTCCTCCCCCAGTTGTTCCGGGGTAGCGGTGAGGAGCAGCAATCCTTTGGACACTTTGCTCAATTGTTCCACTACGGCATATTCGGGACTTACGTTGTCGACAGACCATTCCAGATGATGTGCTTCGTCCACCACCAACATATCCCAACTGGCAGCAATGGCTTGTTGGGCACGTTTGTCGGAACCGGCTAAAAACTCGGTACTGCAAAGAATCAGTTGGTCATCCAAAAAAGGATTGCCATCCGGTGCACTGCCGTCCAGCGAGGCACAGCGTTCTTCATCAAAAATATGAAACCACAGATTAAACCGACGCAGCACTTCTACAAACCATTGATGTACCAAGGACTCGGGCACCAGAATAATCACCCGCGATATGCGTCCACTCAGCAACAGGCGATGCAGAATAAGACAGGCTTCAATGGTTTTTCCAAGGCCCACCTGATCGGACAGCAATACGCGCGGTGCATAACGCGAACTTACCTCGTGAGCTATATAAAGTTGATGGGGAATCAGATCTATTCGTCCACCCACAAATCCTTTTACGGCAGACAATCGCCTTCTGTAATCGTGTTGCAGGGTTTCGCGGCGCAAAGCAAAAGTTTGTGGAGAGTCCACATCACCTGCAAAAAGCCGGTCTTCCACCCCATGCGTTACCGACATATTGCCAAGCTCAGCTTCGGACAACTTCCGGTTTTTGCCGTAATACATATATAACTCACCCTCCGGTTCAACGTGCTGAATAAGCAAGGGTTGATTGTTGGTGTCCAGTACCGTATCGCCCGGTTTAAAAATAACCCGACGCAAGGGAGCACTTTCCACAGCATATTGCCGCTTTTCGTTGGACAGGGGGAAATAAACTTGTACTTTTCGGTTACCGACTTCGGTCAGAATGCCAATGCCCAGTTCGGGTTCGCCTTTGCTGGTATATCGTTGATTGGGAAAAAAATCTTCCATAGAGGAGTTTACGTGTGTCAATTTTGTTTTTAGCCTGTTTGGAAACAGTGCTGCGAATTACCCGTCAAAGTTAGTGATTAATTCGGGAAGGGAGATTATTGACGACCCCTAACCCCTAAAGGGGAACTTGAGATTACTTTCTTTTCGTTGTCTTGGGATGGTTTACAGAGCCGCGTTAGTGGAGGGATATATCAATAGCAATTTGCCCATAACCGTCTGAACCACGATTAAATCAGATAAAGATGATTTATCAGATTTCAGAGTATCTGTCTTCATCTGATTTATCTGCTTCATCAAGGTTCAGATACCTACCACGCGATGCAATCGCGCGGTAGCGTGGGGTAAGTGAATTATAAATCCTTCTAATACAAGAAGCTGGGATTAAATCCACGAGATAGCTATCGGGACCCAACAACGTGCGCGACTATTCACTCATTTAATTTATATTCGTGAGGACGAGAGCTGTTTCAGTTTTCGCTTTTAGTTCTTTTAAAATAATCGGAAATTAAAAGTAGCAATTTATTTTTAATGGAACTCTCATCATCGTTAGGCGACAAAACAATATGAGTATTGCAATATATTATGCATTTATCTAAGTCCTCAGCTCTTAGTTTACTTATTTCTACAATTAACTGGCGATTGATTTCCCAGTATATATTTTGAGAGAAAAAGACACTGTTTGAATTGAGTTTTGCAAATCTGCGCTTGAATCTTTCTTCTCTACTGAAATAAGTGAAGGGGTGCGATACGTCAGACAGTAAATCCAAAGCCTTTGAAATTTTAGTTTTCTTTTTTTCAGCATCTACATGTACCGAACGAAGCTGATAAGTGACTGGTTGCATAAGCACATTACACTTTGACGAATCAGTACGCAAATCATGAACGCTCAACAGACGAGGACAATAACCTATTGCAGTGATCATAAAAGTATCCTCGTGCAAACAGCTGAATTCGAACTTTCCATCAAACTTAGCTACAATTATCCTATTTTTCGACAACGTGATTGTTGCACTAGGAACAGAATTTTTAGTCATTCCATCTAACACAACCCCCTTGATTGTTATGAGTTTTTGAGCAGAGATATGATCTACTAAAACAATTTGTCCAATTAGAAATAAAATGCATGTAAAAGTGACAGCCCAACGACTACTTACTGATTTCATATATACTTTTGATGTTTATTTATGTATATAAAGTAAAATGACTATCGGCTTTTGCACCAATAGAAAATTCTTAACTTTGCAAGTGAAAAAACATGAATTTACTCCCGTCCTACCGGATTTCCTCATTATAACCGTCTGAACCACGATTAAATCAGATAAAGATGATTTATCTGATTTCAGAGTATCTGTCTTCATCTGATTTATCTGCTTCACCCGCTGCCGCACGATTGTATCGTGTGGCAAATCTAAATTTCAATTATCTTTCCCCAAGCGATACAATCGCGCGGCAGCAGCGGCATATTTGCTAAATATCATAGAACAAATCTTCATAATAGACATCCATATCATTTGACAGCGTCTATACTGTCACTTAATTCAATCTTAAAGCGGTCAGGAATAGAATTTTTACTTATCTTGAAATATTTTGTCTTATAAAAATTTGTCTCATTATTTTCTGATTCAGAAAGTTCAATTTTTAGTCTTTTTTCTATAACACCCAAGGAACTATTTTTATATACTTCTAAAGAGGACAATTGTTTTCCACTTCCTAAATATGATACATAAGTATCTTTCGTTAAGTTATATGAGTTCAAAGATGTTGGATTACTAATAAGGAATTCATTGCAAAGGGTTTCACAAAATCCAATATTCTTTGTTTCTTCAATATTTACTACAGGGATTACTAAATTATTAAACAGTTCATAGTCTTTATAAATAGTTGACTCATTATTTATATGAGTAGACCCATAGATTATTCCGTGAATTCCTCTATTTCCATTTTTCATTTCGTTTTGATTATATTTCACTAAACTATGTAAAACAGATTGTGGAATTAAATATTCAGGTTTAAAAGGATCACTGGGATTTTGAACTTTAATTGAGCAAGCAATAGCAAAAGCCGTTCTCAAAATATCATCTTCGGTTGAAATTTTTAATGGAATTCTAAAATCCAATAGTTTCAGTGATTTAGTATTTTTTATTCCCACAATGTTTGTTGTGCTAATTGGAGGTCGATGCAATTCTTCCCAAGAACCATAAATTGAACTTCCAAGATATAAGCACGGATAACCAGAAATACTATAGCGTTGATTTCCAATTTTGTGCCTTAGTTCGAATGGTATATGAAACATTTCTTCTTTTGTAAATAAGTAATCCATTTTAGATTCTCTCAGACGAAAAAAAAATGTGTTTGCAGGTATAGAATGTTGAAGTAGTAATTTGTTGTTGCTATCCTCAAAAAGCAGTTTATATATTGATGAATATGCATCTACAATCAATCCTCTATTAAAACTGAACTCAGCAGATCTTATGACTTTAATAATATTTAATACTTTTTTTTTGACAGATTCAGGGGATACTCCAATTTCAATATATTCCTCATCGGGAATATCTTCGATATAAGTTCCAAATGAAACTAAAGCATTTACAATTTTATCCTGTTTATATGTCTTAGATAGAATTTTCATAACTACCTCATTGATATTTCCAATTGTATTCATTCTACATTGCTATATTTTAGTAATTTTTTGTCAAACGAGTCAATTCTGTTTTTTTGAATGGAACCTAACACCAATATATGCCCAATCCAATTGCACATATTCTCTATATAGATGGATATACGCTATACAATTGCACATATTTCCACTTTAACCTCAGTGTTTCACCATTATTTTTTCCCCCACAAACATACAAAAAACAATTAACGCACAGGCTTTTTTAGTAAACTTTTTTAGAGCAAGTGGGGCAGAAAAAAAATACGGTTTTTAAATGGCCTGCAGGAACCATTAAAAACCGTATTGATGTTAGGGTTTACTGCCCGATTTATTTTTGAGCAGCAGTATCGTTTGCTTTGTTGGCGTTGTTTTTGGCTACTGTAGATCGTTGATCGGCTGTAATGCGGGCGGCATCGACAGCGCGATTAATAAAATCAATCAATTCTTTGTAAGATGCCATTCCGTTTACACGCCCCAGCGCATTTATTTGTTCGCACAGGTCGGTAAATGCTGTCTGCGTTTTGGCGCGGTCGGCTTTTACGCGTCCTACTTCGTAGTTGGCTTCCACGGAAGTGCGGTCGCTATACAGGTCGACGAATTGCTTATTATAATCATCCAGACGCTCCTTCCAGGGTAAGCTGGTGGTGGTTTGCAGCCTGGTGATGTTTTTCGGTTCATTCAGTTTGCCAAGTAATGTGACCAGTTTCCCTGATTCTTCACGGTCCGGTAAATCGTAAATCTTGGTTCCAAGGCCTTCGAATATCAACCACAAATCCTGCGCTGCCAGAGCCACTTCGGGTATGGGATAGTTGACCTGCGATTTTACGTGCCCGTAAAGTCCCTGTACCATCTCATCGCGCAACTCGTCCAGTTCACGCAGTCTTTTTGTTTTGCCCGTTTTTCTCGATTCTTTCAACGACTCGTCGAGAGCATTTAGGCGGGTGTCAAACTCAGTGACCTGCGTTTCGATCTTCAGTGCCTTCAGGTCCAACTTCTTTACATAATCACGGATTAAAATCATTACCTGAAAGAAATCCATTTGGCGAATAAAATTCAATAAAAATACTTTAATCATACATTTGTGTTTTAGTCATTAATATATTGGTTATCTAATAAGCGCTTCCACCTGCCTGGAAGTGCTGTATTTTCGGTTTTCTAAAACTTCCACACGCGTGGAAGCCTTGTTTTGTCGCTTGACGGTACTTCCACGCGTGTGGAAGCTCTGTTTTGTCACTTGACGATACTTCCACGCGTGTGGAAGCTCTGTTTTGTCACTTGACGGTACTTCCACACGCGTGGAAGCTCTGTTTTGCTACTTGACGGTACTTCCACACGCGTGGAAGCTCTGTTTTGCTACTTGACGGTACTTCCACACGCGTGGAAGCTCTGTTTTGCCGCTTGGCAATACTTCCACACGCGTGGAAGCTCTGTTTTACGTTTACAAAGGTGCTTTCACCTGTGTGGACGGCATCTCTCAGTCCGACGAGTTAGTATTCGTACGCGTGGAATCGGTGTCGGACTTCTCAACAACCGCTTTCTGTACGATGCAACGCTCTTATTAATAGGATCCAAATAATGTCGCTTCTACGGAACTTATTGAATTCAATTGCATGTATACTTCTACCATACTGCCGATACCACCTACCTACTTTAGCCACAAAGTGGCGACATTATGGTAAATTCAATTGTTATTCAGGAAAACCAAAGCTCCCGGGTGCGACATTCTCTTCAGAAAAGGAATATGACACTAATATTGTCTCATTTGTTTATTTACGAGCTCATCAACTCTTCAAAATTTCAAAACGGAGTTAATTAGCTATCATTTTGATCCAAAATTAATAATGTTTTTTCAAACATCCAAAAAAAACAGCCAATTTTTTTTGGACAAAAGCGTGTTCAACGCCTTTGCAAGTCATTGGTAATCAAATCTTATTTTTTGGACATAAAAATATTTTTGGACATGTACCCTAGGGGGTTAAAAAAAGAAGGATTTTTAACTGGTTTGAATGGGGAATAATAGAAGAAAAATACGAAAATGGATAGGGGGACGGATGAAGATGAAGTGTTTGTTCTGAAAAAACAAAACCCGCCTTCAAACGGGGCGGGTTCTGTTTTGCTGTAGCCGGCATGCGGCAACTATTTTCCTTTTGCTTGTTTTTCGGCATCCATCTGTGCCTTCGATTTACTTTGCGTAACGATATAAACTCCCGCAAAGACCAGCACTCCCGACAGCGCTTTTTCGTATCCGAAAATATCTATACCAATGATCACCGCAAGCAGTGAGCCTACTACAGGCTGTACATAATTGTACATGCTCAGCGTGGTGGGTCGAAGCACTTTTTGTCCGATGGGAACAAGCAGGTAACCCAGAAAAGTGGCAAAAACAACCATATATCCTATGCGCCAGTAGGTGTCGGCGCTCAATAATGTAAAATCGGTTTGCATCAATGGTTTGTAACAAAAAGGCGCACAAACAATGGTGGAGAACAAAAACATCCATTTCATAATGGTGACGGGCGAATAGCGCGTTATCAGACCTTTGAAAACGGTGAGATAGATAGCAAATGAAATAGTGGCTGAAAAAACAATCAAATCTCCCCAGAAATTTCCATTTCCGGCATGTTTAGTCTGACTACTGAAAATCAACAATAAGGCTCCCGAAGCACCCACCACCACTCCTATAGCTTTCATCAGCGTGATAGGTTCTTTGATAATGATGGCTGCCAATATCATGGTAACAATAGGTAGCATGGTGACAACAATAGACGCATCGATGGGCGAAGTCATGGATAAACCCACAAAAAATGGAAGCTGGTTCAATGTCAAGCCAAAAAATGATGCAATAAATAGCAGAAAAATATCTTTAGGCGACACATGCTCCCTCTTGGTAAAAATTGATACCGCCCAAAATAATAACATGCCACCTGCCAACCGAAAGAAAGTAAGTGTATACGGACTAAGCATTTCGGGCATTAATGTCCGCGAAATAGGGTTGTTGATACCAAAAATTACATAGGCCGAAAAAAGAGCTATATGTCCTGTAAGTTTTTTATTTTCCATATTGGGTGCAAAGATACTGATTTAGCTAAGTAATGATAATTATTATTGATATGTTTCTATCACAATAGTTAACAGTAGTTTTTAAATAGAAGATCGAAGACTAAGAACAGATAGTAATTAGTTACAAGTAAAAAGTTACAAGGCTGTTTCTCTGAGTTTTGATTTCAAAAATACAGAAAGAAAAAACAGGTTATTAAATTTTGCTCTTTACTTATTATAATGTCGCACCTACGGAGCTTTTGTTTTATTTGAATCAACATTTCTACCATAATATAGCTCCTAACGGAGCATTTTAGAGCTTCGTAGAAGCGATATTATGGTAGCATGGATTATAATAGTATATATTTAAGCTCCGGAGGAGCGACACTATGGTATCTTTAAAAAGTCAAGACGAACTCACTATGTGACCTAAGTCTTTTTATTACATTATTTCTATGTGTGCTATTGTGACAGAAATATATCATTAAACATTGGAAACTACTTATAAATTTAAAAATCTATGAAATTTGAAAATAAAGGATGACTTATTAAAGAACGAAACAGCAGGTTTCTTGTTTAGACACATGGAAGAAATAACTGTAAATTACTATGAATAACAACGAATAACCATTTTATTATTTGCTTATTCCGAGAATAGTGCTTAGTTTTGTAGTCTAACATTAAAATTTACATAGTCATGAAACGAGATCCGAAAGAGAAACGTTCACTTTTCCCCGAAGAGTGTCTGTTGCGCGAAATAGCTAGTCAACCCCGGCTGTCGATTGGAATTCCGAAAGAAAATGCAGATGTAGAAACTCGTTTGGCTCTTACGCCCGAAGGAGTTGCCATTGTTACCGAAGAAGGTCACAGTGTATATGTGCAACGTGGAGCCGGGATCCCCATGTCTTACTCCGATTTACAATATAGCGAAGCAGGTGCCTATCTGGTCAACGATGCTTCCGAGGTTTTTGCAGCCGATATTATTCTGAAAATTGCTCCGCCAACCATAGAAGAATTAAACCTGATGCACGATCGGTCTTCTATTCTATCGATGTTGCAGTTGTCCAACTTATCGGCCGATTGCATAAAACTCATGATGAAGAAAAAGATGAATGCCATTGCTTATGAGCTGATAAAAGACGAGCAAAAAACATTTCCGGTAGTAAGTTCCATTTCCGAAATAGAAGGAAATACTGCCATAACCGTTGCCGCAGAGCTGATGAGCAACGAGCGTGGTGGAAAAGGACTGTTACTCGGTGGCGTGGCCGGTATTTCGCCTACCGAAGTACTGATTCTGGGAGCCGGTATTGCCGGGTCGGTAGCTGCCCGCACTGCACTGGCCTTGGGAGCACAGGTGAAAATATTCGATCACGACGTTAATAAACTCCGAAAAATTCAACATTATCTGGGGCAACAGGTTTTCACCTCGGTAATTCATCCCAATGTATTGATCAGAGCGCTGGCATCAGCCGACGCTGTAATTGGCAACCTGCGTTATATAAATGGTTCCGATCGGTTTATGGTTTCGGAGGACTTGGTCAAAACCATGAAAACAGGTGCCATTCTTATTGACCTGAGTGTTGATCAGGGAGGCTGTTTTGAAACTTCGGAATGCAGGACGCTGAAAAATGCTGTTTTTGAAAAACACGGAGTTGTTCATTATTGCGTACCAAATATCTCGGCACGGGTGGCACGTACTTCTTCTATGGCTTTGAGTAATATCTTTGCACCCATGCTGATGAAAATTGCTCATTCCGGTTGCGTGAAATCAGCAATCTCGGAAAGTGCAGGCTTCCGACATGGAGCTTATATATTCGAAGGCATGTTGGTAAACCGGCTCGTCGGACGCTATTATGGCATAGCATCAAACGATGTAGGTTTATTATTGGCAGGGTACTAACCTCATAGAGATAGATGATTTACTACAGGCTGAACTCTTTTTCATTTTCAGCTGTTTATAAAAAACATTGTTGTTCGGTAAAAACAATAGATTCTTCGCTTTGCTCAGAATGACAGATTATTACATTCTATTTGTAGGAGATGGGTCGGTTGGCGGCTTCGCCGCCAACCGACCCATCTCCCAAATATAAAACATTGATTGTCATTTCGAACGAAGTGAGAAATCCTTCACAGGAACTTCATATATAAAGTTTACCTGACAACAATAAAAAAGATATTTTAATGAAACAAGCATTTATAGTTTTCACATTGAGTTTGTTTTTTGCAGTTTCCGGATTTGCACAATCAACGCCGGAAACCGCAAAATTACTTTCGGCGGCAGAGTTTAAAAAGATGGTAGATACCAAATCGGCTTTGATCGTCGATGTTCGAACAACCGAAGAGTTTTCGGAAGGTCATATTCCCGGTGCCATCAATATAGATGTAAACAACCCTGCATTTCTGACGGAAATAAAGAAACTTCCCAAGACTAAACCGCTGGCTTTATATTGTAAGAGCGGGCGCCGGAGTCATCAGGCTGCAACTAAAATTGCAGCTCGGGGATTTATCATTTATGAACTGAATAATGGTTTTACGGATTGGGTAAAGGCCGGACTCCCATCAATCAAATAGCACTCTGTGAGTTTCAGATCACCGAATAAATCGTTTTTTTTATATCTTTGCACAAATATTCAATAGTTATCCTTACGATATTGTTTTATTAAACGATCTTGAACTGTTGACTGATACCTGATAACTAAAATTGTATGTCGCAAACCGAACAACTTGAACCGCAAACCGAAGATGAGCAGATTCAACAAGAATTTGAAGCATTACTGGCTGATTATAGTCAAACCAGTCATCGCCAAAAAGTCGAATTGATTACCAAAGCATTCAACTTTGCCAAAACGGCTCACAAAGGTATCAAACGCCGGTCGGGCGAACCTTATATCATGCATCCTCTGGCTGTTGCCCGCATTGTGGTAAGCGAGATCGGTCTGGGTTCCACGTCCATTTGTGCTGCTTTGCTTCACGATGTAGTAGAAGATACTGATTATACGGTTGAAGATATTGAAAATCTTTTCGGAGCTAAGATAGCGCAGATTGTTGATGGACTGACTAAAATATCGGGAGGAGTATTTGCTGAAAAAGCATCCGAACAAGCTGAGAACTTCCGAAAACTGCTCATCACCATGTCGGATGACATTCGGGTGATTCTGATTAAACTTTCCGACCGACTGCATAATATGCGAACCCTGGGTTCCATGCCGGTGCCAAAGCAATACAAAATTGCCGGCGAAACACAATATATTTACGCTCCGCTTGCCCATCGGT